>Ga0208694_1000627_pt1 | contig 50717 bp, 41 predicted proteins | sample AD_UKC078_MetaG_FD_184442 | JGI IMG/M metagenome (GOLD analysis project Ga0208694, IMG submission 184442) | Active sludge microbial communities of municipal wastewater-treating anaerobic digesters from USA - AD_UKC078_MetaG (SPAdes) (version 2) | ecosystem: Engineered > Bioreactor > Anaerobic >...
TTGGCCGGCCTCATATCCAGTTCCTGTCCGTTGGCTCGGGATTTTGCCTCCAACTTCCTTCATACAAGCCCTCGCAGGCTTGCACTTGTCTTTAGCTAGTGGTTTCCGCCTTCTTTGGCGGTACTGCACCCACAGAGGACTTTCACCTCCTAGATAGTGCCCATGCTGGGCGAACAAAAACGGCCCCCGAGTCGAGGGCCGTCGGTAGATTGTGAGAAATAACTGTTACTTCGCCGCCTTCAGCCGCTCTTCCAGCCCGGCAAGACACTCACTTAGCTGTTTCGGAAGGCGGTCGCCGAACTTCGGATAGTGGTTCGTCTTGATGTCCGCCACTTCGGCAAGCCAGCCGTCGACATCGACGGACAGCAGCTCATCCATCTGATCTTCGGTAACACCTTCGGGCAGATCGATCGCACTGTGGGCAGGCATGATTCCGATCGGGGTATCAACGCTCTTGGCAGTTCCTTCGGTAGCCTCGAAGACCCACTTCAGCACGCGGCTGTTTTCGCCGAAGCCCGGCCAGATGAACTTGCCGTCGTCATCTCTGCGGAACCAGTTGACGTAGAAGATCTTCGGAAGCTTGGATTGATCGGGAGCGTTCTCTCCGATCTTGATCCAGTGGTTGAAGTAGTCGCCCATGTGATATCCGCAGAACGGCAGCATCGCAAACGGGTCGCGGCGGATCGTTCCGACCTTCAGGTCGAGCGCGGCGGCGGTGATCTCCGAACCTACGATCGAACCGAGAAATACCCCGTGGTTCCAGTCGCGGCTCTGGTGCACCAGCGGAATCGTCTTCGGGCGGCGGCCGCCGAAGAGGATCGCGCTGATCGGCACCCCCTTCGGATCTTCCCATTCAGGGGCGATCGAGGGAGCCTGCTTCGCAGGGGCAGTGAAGCGGGCGTTCGGATGGGCGGCGGGCTTCTGAGCCTTGTTGCCCTTCTCCTGGATCCACTCGTTGTTCGTCCAGTCGATCAGCTTGCCGGGGGCGTCGTATCCGATTCCTTCCCACCAGACGTCGTTGTCTTCCGTCAAGGCACAGTTGGTAAAGATCGTGTTCTTCTCGGCCGCCTTCATCGCGTTGTAGTTCGATTTCTCGCTGGTACCGGGGGCGACGCCGAAGAATCCGGCTTCCGGGTTGATCGCATAGAGGCGACCGTCCTTGCCGAACTTCATCCAGGCGATATCGTCTCCGATCGTCTCGACCTTCCAGCCGGGGATCGTCGGAACGAGCATCGCGAGGTTGGTCTTTCCACACGCAGAGGGGAATGCGCCGGTAACGAAGATCGATTTGCCCTTGGGGTTGGTGATCTTGAGAATCAGCATATGCTCGGCGAGCCATCCCTCATCACGGGCGAGGACGCTAGCGATGCGAAGGGCGAGGCACTTCTTGCCAAGCAACGCGTTCCCGCCGTACCCGGAACCGTAGGACCAGATCTCGCGGGTCTCGGGGAAGTGGGAAATATACTTGTCTTCAAGTGGAGCACAGGGCCATTTGCCGTGGTCGCTCTCGCCTTTGGCAAGGGGCTTTCCGACGGAGTGGAGACAGGGAACGAACTCCCCGTCGGTTCCGAGCAGATCAAGCACTTTGACCCCCACCCGGGTCATGATCATCATGTTCAGCACGACGTAGGCACTGTCGGTAATCTCGACACCGATCTTGGCGATCGGGGAGCCCAACGGTCCCATTGAGAAGGGAATGACATAGAGCGTTCGTCCCTTCATGCTTCCTCGATAGAGATCCGTCATCGTCTTCTTCAGTTCAACGGGATCGATCCAGTTGTTTGTCGGGCCGGCTTCATCCTTGGTTTCACTGGCGATGTAGGTACGATTTTCAACACGTGCAACGTCGGAAGGATCGGAGTTGTACGCGACTGAACCCGGTTTCTTCTTCGGGTTAAGGGCAACGCAGTACCCATCAGCAATCTGCTGTCGGATCAGTTCGTCATACTGCTCTTGGCTTCCATTGGCGATTACGATCGCATCAGGGGTGGCCAAAGCTGCAAACTCTTCGATCCATGCCTTCAGTTTCGCATGTTTAATGTCATTGAGTGTCATGGACTTCTCCTTTAAAATAGGGTCAATTTCTCATATCGAGAGAAGTTGTACGGCTTCAACGGTATCGTTTTTCCCTCTCTTTAGCAAGAGTAAACAGTACACTGAGATTTTTTTCATGTATCAGTACATCGTCCCGTGGAAACGGGAGTTCAGGGAAAGATACAGCTCCGGCGGCACATCCTCGGGGATATCCAGCAGATAATCGCTGATTCGCTTGATTCGATCCTTGAATGTATCTTTCTTGTACTCGCTTGCTTCTTTCAAAGCGGCAAGCGATTCGGCGATGATCTCCTGGCTTGCTTTGATCTCCTGCAGCGCCATCTTGAAGCGCTGGCTCAAATCTAAAATGATGTTGATTGTTTGGTCGGGATGCTCTTGGACAAACCGGGGAAAGCTTTCGCTTGAAATTTCAAGGAACGTGCAATCGGTCAGAGCGATCGCCGTCGCATTGCGGGGGTCTTTTTCAAAGAGCCCCATTTCACCGAACATCGTACCGACTTTTGAAATCTCGAGAAGTTGGAATTGCGTCGGCGTAGCCCAGTTCAGGTATAAGCCGATGGTTCCACTTTGCAAAACGAACATCGTTGTGCATGGTTGTCCTTGCTCGTAGATGATCGTTCCCTTCGTAACTGAAACAATTGGGGTGGTAGACATATCATCTCCTCCATCTCAGACGACAAGTATATCATAGAGTAGGAACGTTGACACGTCCCGGGGAGAACCGTAGGCTGTAATCCATGGTCGAACTCACCGTTCCAGCCGGTTCATTACAAAGCGCCCTTCACGCGTTCAGTGAAGGAGGTGATGGAGTATACCTCGGTCTTAAAAGGTTTTCCGCCCGGAAAGGTGCGACAAATCTCACGATTGAGGAGCTTGCCAAGCTTCGCACAGTCGCTCTGAAAGAGAACAGGAAGATCTACCTCACGATCAACACCCTGGTAACCGATGATGAGCTCAACGACGTCATTGCCACCCTGAAGGAGGTGGATCGAATCGGCGTGGACGGAATCATCGTCCAGGATCTTGGAATAGCCCGAATCATCAGGAACGCTTTCCCCTCCCTCCCCCTGCATGCTTCCACCCAGCTGGCGGTTCATACCGTCGAGGGAGTGAGGCAGCTTCAGAAGTGGGGATTCGAGCGGATCGTGCTGGCTCGCGAGCTCACGTTGGATGAAATTGACGATATTCGTAAAGCCTGCCCGGATGTTGAGCTGAAAGTCTTTGTCCACGGAGCGCTCTGCTATGCGTTCAGCGGACTGTGCATGGCCAGCCATTATCTTACCGGGCGATCGGCCAACCTGGGCGCCTGCGCCCAGATCTGTCGAACGTGGTGGAGCGTGGAGGAGAATCCATCCCTCGGACCTTCCCTTTCCCCGCTCGGCAAGGGGCCGCGAAACGCCCCCTTCTTCTCAATGAGCGATGTAAACAGCATCGAGGTGATTAATCGCCTCAAGGCGATGGGAATCGACAGTCTCAAGATCGAGGGGCGGATGAAAAGTCCGGCGTACGCCCACTTTTCCGCCCGAGCCTACCGAAAAGCTCTCGATGACGAACCGGTGGACCTCGATCCCCTTTCCATCACCTTCGCTCGAACGCAAAGTACGGGATGGCTCGCCGGGTACGGCCGAAGCGGAGCGGATTTCTCTTCCCGCCATACCCCCTCCTTGAGCAGTGGAAATACCGCCTCCCACATGGGTGTCGCGGCGGGAACGATCCTTGATTACGTCGATCATGAGATTCAGGTCGCATTGGACAGGCCGGTCGCCGACCGGGACGGGGTGATGTACCTTGCGGAAAACCGTCTCGGACTGTTTGAGCCGGTTCGCTTTGCCGTCAAAGGTGTCGGCTTTGCCGAGGCGGGAACGCGGATTTGGATTCCTCTCCCGAACGATGCGGAAAGGCCGACGATCGGCTCGGAACTCCATCTGGTCAGCGGCCACAATCTGAACGTCCCTCTCATTTCCGAAGAGATTCCCCCCTATCAGAAACCGATCGACCTCACCGTCATTCTGGAAGATTCGAAGCTCACCATTCAAAGCAAGGCGGGCACCGCCCAAGCCCATATCTCACTTCAGAAGGCACACCGAAACCAAGACGTCGTAGAGAATCTTGCGACGATCTTTTCCCAAAGCGACCAATCCCTCTTCACTCTGGGAACATTGAACGTGGTGAATGGGAGTTCACTAAAAATTGAAGAGATCTTTTTGCCGCTCTCGACGCTTAAGAAGATCCGCCGGACCTTCTACAGAAGCCTCGATCAACGCTTCAAGCGCTACGTCGATCAACCGCTTGATCTCGGCGATGTCGAGAAGAAAGCATGGGAGCAGCTTCCCAAACGAAGTTTGTTGGTCGACGGGGATCGCCTCCCCTATCTGGACCCCACCCATCTGAGAAAGCAGGTTGGCAAAGGGAAACCGTTGGAAGAACTGCTCTTCACCGACGGGTCGTTTCTCTACTTTCCGCTCGCTCCGATCACCTTTCTTGAAGAACGGTTCTTTGAGGATCTCACTTGGCTTATCGATCGGGCGAGCGATGACGGGTGCCTTGAGCGGATTCGGTTCGGGCTCAACAACATCGCCCACATCCGGTTCTTCGAGAAGCGGCGGCTGCCGGTCTTCTGTGACATCTACCTCTACCTCGCCAACAGTCAAAGCGCCCGCTTGATCGGTGAAACCCGGCTGAACCTCATCGGCGGCTACCATTGGCTTGAACGGCTTGAAGGGGATACCGCATTGTGGCCGTTCGAACCGACGTTCGTCGATCCGGCGTTCCAAGCCCCGTTGTTCATCAGCCGATCCTGTTTCCGATACGATTCGCTGGGTCTGGGGTGTGAAGGCTGTCCGCGCTCGGGTTCCTGGTACGTGACTCAGCCCGACAAGAAGGCGCACGTGATCGTCCGGGAGTGCATCACAACGCTGCTTGGCGAAGAGCGGTCCTGAACGGTTCAAATTCAAAGGCGATCGGAAACGCCAGGAGCTGTTCTTCATGGAGGACTTGAAGACCTGCTTCATCCTCCCACCGGTAGGAGATCGCTTCCTCTTTTTGCAGCCGTATCGACTTCGGATCGATGTCGACCCGGACGAGGTAGACATCAACAAAGGATTGTATTTTTAAGAGCGTTCCCAAGAGAGTCGTCTGCTCCGGTGTCGCTTCAATCCCGGTTTCTTCCTCCAGTTCGCGGAGAGCGGCCTCGACACTGCTTTCACCGGTAAGTACCCAACCGGAGGTGTTTTCCCACAAGTTCGGCATCAGAGGTCTGTTCGCCGAGCGAAGAGTCAACAATACCCTTCCGTCCCTGTTCATCGTCCACACGGAAACCACATTGTGGTACGTCCCTGCTTCCAAGGGCGTACCACGCCTGTGGATTCGATTCAATGATCGTCGTTCCCTGTCGACAAGGTCGAAATACTCATCCATCACACCAGGCCGTACTTGCTGACGAACGCCTCCGCGTTTTGAATGGAACCGCCTGCGGCTCCTTTCACGACGTTGTTTACCAGAAGAATGAATCCGATTTTTCCGTTCTTCTTCTTCAGCCGGCCGGTGTACACGACCATTCCGCTGGGCTTTCCCCAGAACGCATACTTCGGCTGGGGGAAGGTGTTCGCTTCACCGTACTGCACGGGGTGCTCGGCACTGGAGGGGTATTCGGCTTCAAGCTTGAAGGCGCTCCACGCTTCCTTGACCTCTTCAATTGAGAGATCCTTCTCGGTATCGATCCACACCGCTTCAAGGTGTCCGAACATCACCGGGACTCGAACGGTGTAGCAGAACACTTCGGGATCGAAGGCAAGAATCTTCTTGATCTCCCTCTCAACCTTCTCCTCTTCGCCTCCGATATACGGTATACAGTTGTCGGTGATGTCAAAGGAGGAAAGACCGGGATACCCGGCTCCGCTGACACTCTGGTAGGAGTGCATCGTGACCGACTTGATTCCGTACTTCATCAACGGGGCGAGAGCCATTGCCAATCCGGTCGTCGAACAGTTGGCGTTGGTCACCACGAATCCTTTTTCGGGATATCCCTGCTTTTTGATCAGATCCAGCTGATCAAGGTTCGCCTCGGGAATGAGAATCGGAACGTTGGGATCGTAGCGCATCGAAGACGCGTTGGAGAACACATAAAAGCCGTTGTCCCGCAATTGCGGCTCCGCTTCGCGGGCTATTTCAGCCGGTAGCGCGCTGAAGACAATCTTCACCCCCGCTTCCTTCATCGCATCAATGTTGAACTCCTGCACCACTGTTTCTTTGACCTTTTCAGGCATCTCGAAGGGCATCACCCAGTGAACCGTGGAAGCGTATTTGAGACCCGCTCGGGCAGCGGAAGCGGTGGCGTAGGTGACCTCGAACCAAGGGTGGTCCGCCAACATCCACATAAACACCTGGCCGACTGCGCCGGTGGCACCCATGACGGCAACGTTAATCTTCTTTTCCATAGCTTCGACTCCTTGCGTGATACCCTAGCGATTTCTTCATTTTTACGCAAGGCTTTATTAACAAATAATTATATATTTTAACAAAATGTTAATATAATAACTTTCTGTTCATGATATTAGCCTAACTCTTATTATCGAACCACGCGTTGAAACTGCTCAAGGGGAATTGTAAAGACGATTCCGTTTCCCGGCTTTGCCAGTCCGGGCACTTTTGACATCGAACGAATCGCCGCATCGACGACCTCATTCTCGGCGATCATGAAGAGCACTTGTTTTTCCGGCACAAGATAGGAGCCGTGGAAGGCGATGTCATCGGGATTTGCCGTTCCCCGCCCCTCGACGATCGTCCCTCCGTCCACCCCGACTTTGCGGGCTGCGTGAAGAACGTCCCAGCCGTATCCGCTCGGGCAAATGACACAGATCATGGAAAGGGTGCTTTCAATCGGCTTTGTCCCGCCTTCATTCGATCTCAAGGGCATTGAGGTAAGAAGGACTTTGCGGGTTTTGCACGTGCTCAATGCTTCCCACACCGAGTCCTTTATCGAATCGTCGACGATGGTGAGAAGGATTTCCCGGTGGAAATTCGTCAACCCGAGCAAGCTTAAAAGCCCGCTTGCACCACTGCCCTGTCCGGTGAGAATCGTGCCGCCGAGACTACCGGCAGCTTTTGCTACGTCCATAAGCCGTTCGGCTTTTCCTTCTTCGACGATGGCGAATATCAAGGTTTTCATCACGCTTGATTCTCCTCTTTTTTCAGCTTAGCTTGTGTTCTCTTGTACAGCAAGCCAAGAATTTCGACGACCAACACGGGAGTTACGGAAACGAAGGCGATGATTCCAAAGGCATCGCCGGCATTTCCCGTCTCCAAACCCATCGACGAACCGATTGCAAACGCAAGGATAAAGGTGGAAGCCATCGGACCGGAGGCAACCGTTCCGCTGTCAAAAGAGAGCCCGACAAACAGCTCGGGAACAAAGAAGGCAAGCGTAATGGCGATTACATAGGCGGGCAGAATGAAGGACCAAAACGGAAGCCCGGTCCAAATTCTCAAGACCGCCAAAAAGAGTGAAAGACCTACTCCGATTGATATCGCAGCCAACATGACGGATCTGCGAAGATGTCCTTTGGTAATCTCCTGGACCTGGTTCACCAATACCCAGACCGAAGATTCGCTGATCGCTGTGATCGCTCCGATGATAAGACCGGAAAAGAGAAGCAGATATGGACTGATTTGTCCCAGGAGGTACCCTATCTGGTAGCCAACGGGAATGAAGCCGCCGGTTGAACCGATGAAGAAGAGGGTCAAGCCGATATAGAGATAGACGAAGCCCACCACGGCACGAAGCATTTGGCGGGAGGGCATCTTCAAAAGAAAGACTTGATACAGCAGGCTGAGGATGAACATCGGGGTGATAGCCTGGGTCGCCATCTGCAAACTGGGACGAATGAGGGCGATGAACCCTCCGGCCTGGCTGACCGTCGCCTGAGAACCTTCACCGGTGCCGGTGCCGGGTGACACGATGCCGAGAATGATCAGGGCAAGGGCGGGTCCGATGAGAGCTAAAGAAACGTAGCCGAAGCTATCCGCCTCTTTCTGTACTTTTTGAACCCGGGCGACGCCGATTCCCAACGCCATGATGAAGGGAACGGAGAGCGGACCGGTCGCCGATCCCCCGCTGTCAAAGCCGATCGCCATCATCTCGGCGGTGCTGAAGATCGCCAACGTGAACACGATGATGTAACTGATCAGATAGATCCAGATGACGGGGATTCCGTAGACCTGACGGAGCATTCCCACCATCACGTAGAAGCCGACTCCAATGGCGATCATCGCCACCATGATCCGGGTGTTGATCGCGGGGTTCACCGATGAGACCTGTTCACTCAGCATCGCGATGTTCGGTTCGGCGATGATGATGACGATACCGGCGATGAAGCCGGTGGCTCCGATAAGGAAGTTGCTCCGAGTCCGGGTCACCGCCGATCCGATCTTCTCGCCGATCGGCAAAATCCCCAAATCAACACCGAGGAGAATCAACGAAAGACCGAAGATGACGAGAACACCGCTAATGTAAAAGGACAGAAGTACGCCTTCCTCCAAAGGAGCGATAAAGAAGTGCATGATCGTTACAAGAAGGAGAATTGGAATAATGGAGGAGCTTATCTCCTTGAGCTTATTCAACAGTTCCATTTCGCCTCCTCACCTCTCAGCACGATATCGAATTAGTACTCGTTCTTTAATAAAAGGTCAAGCAAATCCATCCCCTCTTGACGAGCGGCGGTGCAATCCGTATCATGCCAAAGGTACGGACCTTGGGGGTATAGCTCAGTTGGTAGAGCGCTTGAATGGCATTCAAGAGGTCAGGGGTTCGACTCCCCTTACCTCCAACAGATAAGGTAGTGGATTTTGATGAAAAGTCTGCTACCTTTTTCATTTGCCAAAACATGAAAATATTACACATCTCGGAATAGAGGTGTTATGATCAATGGGTTTAAAGGTACACCTCCGAAGCCGGCATATCGGTTGAACCGGGCCGCAAGCCTGCCCGACTCCCCGGAGAGAAGTCGGGCTTTCCTGCCTTACGGGGTAAGGTCTTGAATGCGACCGTCGAGGATCGTTCGTATCGTTTTGTACCGCAGAACGTACTGAGTCATCGCATCGCGCATGAGAACCGCGCTGTCAACCCAGTCGGTATTCTCCGCCAGAACCGTATATCCGTCTTTTCCGTCTTTGAGGAAACTGTTTGTCGTAACGGTATACGTTTCGTCGGGAAGAATCGGAGTTCCGTCCATCAGTTCGGCAAAGACCACCTGGGAGCCGACGGGAAGGGATCTGTCAAATCCAAAGCGCAAGCCGGAGATCGGGATCGGTCGCTTCTCGGCACATTGCTCCAAGAAACGAAGCAGCAGAGCCCCGTCCATCCGTGTCGTAACGATCGTGTTTGGGAAGGGACAAATCTTATAAATAGCGTCTCCGGTAATCTCTCCGGCCTTCAGATCCGCCCGAATCCCTCCGGGATTCGTGAAGGCGATCTGACTGCCGGCCGATTCGTTCATTGCATCGACGATCCAGTTGCCGATTGCCGTCTCACCGCTGCCGCGAACGAGGTCTTGATCGACGTGGCCGATCGGTTTCGAGTTTTCTTCCTTCAGGATATCAACGTACGAGGCGACCATCGCTGCAATCGCTTGATCTTCCTTGAGGCCGAGAGGATTGCCCACCACATCAATCAACTCCACCGAGGATGATACGACCTTCCTTGACACCCGATCAAAGACGAGGTTGATGTGGCCGAGTTTCTCTCCATAGCGCCAAGCGAGGACAACGGGTTTTCCGTCGACGATCGCAGCCACGTTGTTGTGGAGGGAACCAATGACCGCATCCGCTTGGGGTACACTGCGGGCGAGCTCGATGAGATTCCCCTTCGCCGTGCCATGTTCGTCGGTCATTCCGGGAACCATCGCCAGCAGAATGATGATATCCACTCCCTGCTCCCGAAGAAGGGATGAGTAAAACTGTGCAACCGCTGCGGCATCGACAAAGGCAATATTATCCAGTGAGGAAGCCGCAATTGCGTCGAAGTGGGCGGGATCGATCAATCCGATGATTCCGACCGAGACCCCATCCCGTTCGATAATCGTATAAGGCTGTGCAAAGTCGACCGGCTTTCCGTTGCGGGTAATGATATTTGCACCCAGATAGGGAGCCCGGGCATCAGCGAAAATACGCTTGAGCTCGCCTGCTTTCCAGTCGAACTCGTGATTGCCGATGTTCAGCGCGTCGTATCCGGCCAGATTAAAAAACTCGATGACGGGCTTCCCGTCGAAGAAGGTCGATACTGCGGTTCCCTGAAGGGCATTACCGGCATCAAGCATGATCATGTGGGGGTTCTGCTCCCGATAGTGCCGGATGTAGGATCCCAACAGAGCGGCTCCGGGGTTTCCTCCCGCTTCGAGCCGTCCGTGGAATGCATTGGTCGAATACACATCCAGCGAAACGAGATCCGGCACCTGTTCGCCGACGGGCTGAGCCCCTATGCCGACAAAGACCGTCAACAACGTCAGAAAGAATACGAACACAATCCTTCTTTTCATAGCGTTTCTCCTTTATTATTTCCTGTATGAGCAATCCTACAACTCGATACGAGAGAATTGCTCCCGGTCTGAAGGCTGCTTCGGTGGACATCGTCGCATAGCCTGATGATAGGTTCGGTCTCTGCGCGATGTCAACGAAAATTCGACACCATCGCGCTCAAAGAGGTGATGCGGAAAGAAAGGGAAAATGCCGGAGAACGATACGGTTCAGGGTTTTTAAAATCAGAACATCCGTACGGCGTGGGATGAAGATAAAGAGGAATGGTATTTCTCCGCCGTAGATATGGCAGGCGCATCGGCCAATCAGCCGGACACCCGTGCCAACTAGTGGAGATGGACGCAAGTTGCCTGCAACATGCAGTCAACCGAACATGCTCCCCGCAGATGGCCGGAGTGTAGAAGATGATAAAGGACGGCCATTTCTCAAGCTGTTCGATATGGCGTCAAGATCTGAGTAAAGAACCTCGTAGCCAAGTCGGCCACTACAGGTATAATAAGGTTGAATCAAAAACTGATCTGATAGAATTACAGGAAGACTCGGAGATGAAAAAATTGATTGATCATGGTCAAAACGAATTGAATAGAGGAAACCAACGACTATCGCTCATATGGAAAGCCGCACTGACCGGGTTTGCCGCGGCTCTGGTCGTCATCGCATACCGGATCGCCCTCGGCAGATTGGAATCACTTTCTTTTCAGCTGTATGGATATGCGAAGAACAATCCTATCTTCCTCCCTCTTGTATTCATCGTGCTGGGCATCATGGGCTATGGCGTCGGAAAACTCGTCGAAAAAAATCGGTCAATCAGCGGTAGCGGTATTCCTCAGGTAAAAGGAACCATTCTCGGCTATTTCAACGTTAACTGGTTCAACACGCTTTGGTCCAAATTCCTGGGAGGGGCGCTCGCCATTTTCGCCGGGCTGTCAGTCGGACGCGAAGGGCCGTCAATCCAACTCGGCGCCTGTGTCGCTGAGGGCCTTGGCAACAGATTGTGTGATTCCCGCACCGAACGCAACTATTTGATTGCAGGTGGCGCAAGCGCCGGACTGGCGGCCGCATTCAATGCCCCTCTTGCCGGTGTGGTCTTTGCGGTGGAGGAGCTGTTTACCTACATATCGCCGCTCATCCTGCTCGTCACCATGGTATCGGCCATCGTAGCTGGATCCATCGCCAGACTGATCTTCGGCGCTCATCCCGTTCTTGCTTTTCCCATTCAGAACGCTCTTCCCTTGAGCTCCTATTGGATGATCTGTCTGCTCGGCATCATCTTGGGAGGTGCCGGTTCATTGTATAACCTCGTTCTGCTGAAAACACAAAAGCTGTATAAAAAAGTATCCAATACACGAATTCGGGTGATGATCCCGTTCTTCCTTGCGGGTCTTCTCAGCCTCGTATTCCCCGCTGTTTTAGGAGGAGGCCATGCCGCGATGGAATACCTGAACCTGTCAAGCGGTCTGGGGTTTCTCACTGTGCTTTTTCTTGTCAAATTCATCTTTTCGATGATAAGTTTCGGATCCGGAGCCCCGGGCGGCATCTTCTTCCCCTTGCTGATCCTCGGTGCAATCATCGGAGCCCTCTTCGGAACATTCTCCATCCTGTATCTGGGGCTTGATTCGGCATATATGAACAATTTCATCATTTTGGCCATGACGGGATTCTTTTCAGCGATCGTGCGCGCGCCGCTTACCGGTATCGTTCTCCTGTTGGAAATGACCGGATCGTTTACAAGCATGCTTCCTCTTGCGTTGGTCGCCATCATCGCCTCCACAACCGCAGATCTTTTAAAAAGCACACCTATTTATCATTCGCTTCTTGAAAACCAGCGCAAGGAAGCCGGTTCCGCCAACCTTCCCGACGTGGGGCAAACGACCACCGTTGAAATGGTTGTGCATCATGGCTCGCCTGCATCCGATAACCGGGTAAAGGATCTTGATCTTCCGGACAACTGCCTCCTGATCGGAATCCGCAGGGATGGCAAAGAGATCATTCCACGCGGAGGCACCCTGATCCGAGCCAACGATTACATTATTTTTCTGATAAACCTTCACGAGGAAGCCGACCACCGAGATACATTAACCAAGCTGTTCTCGGTACATGAATAAATCCTTATACCGCCGCTTTGAGCCCTGCCTTGACTCCTCCCCTCTTTTTCTCCCTCACCGCCCCGGGTTTGAAGTAGGCGCCGAGGGCGTTCACCGCGAGAACCATCGCAGTGGAGACGAAAATCATGATCAGTCCAAGGGCGCTGAGCTTGCCCCACTGGCCATCCTCGCTGAAGCGGAGGATCTGCACCGCCAACGTCTCGGTTCCCGGACGGGAAAGAACGACCGAGATGGAAAGCTCCCGGAAAAACATCGTAGCCAGCAGAATCCAAGCGGAAACAAACCCCGGAACAAGAAGCGGGAGGACGATGCGGCGCAGCGTCGTCGTGAAGGAAGCCCCGCAGACCAGCGAGGACTCTTCCAAGCTGCCATGGATCTGGATGAAGGCGCTGGTCATCGGCCGAATCCCATACGGCAGGTAGGTTGCGATGTATCCGAAGAAGAGCGCCCAGATCGTGGCGTAGAGCGGAGTCCGCACGAAATACCACATGAAGCCGATACCGATGACGATTCCCGGAAATGAGAAGGAAAGGAAGCTGATCGACTCCAAGACGCCTGCGGCCTTCGTCTTCACTTTCACGATCACATACGCCACCAGAACGGAGAGGAAGGAACCGACGGTAGCACCCGCTATGCCCAAGAAGAGGCTGTTCTTGAGCGATCTCACCGAGATCGGATCCTTGATGACGGTTTTCCAGTTGTCCCAACTCATCGCTGCAAACGCCTTTGCCCCGGGTACCATGACGTACGGAACAAGCGAGGTGTAGAACAGAACTACGACGGGAAGCAGAATCAACAGGGCGCTGATGAACAGAACGATGATGAACAGCGGAATCCTTCCCTTTCTCAGTTCCACCACGGAAGGTTTGAAACCGCGGCTGCTGACGGTAACGAACTTGTCGCTTGCTCTGGTGTAGTAGCGATAGACGTAGATCAGGCTTATGCTGATTACGAGGATGCTCATTCCGATCGCCGCGGCTTTTCCGTAATCGGCGATCAGGCTCATCGAAACGACCCGATAGATGAACGTTGACAGCACGTAGATCCGACCGGGCATTCCCAAGACGGAAGGAACGGCGAACGATGCCAGCGCTCGAACGACACAGAGAATGAAAGACGCCATGATCGCCGGGCGAAGAACCGGCAGCGTGATCCTGAAGAGGGTTTTAAGCGGTCCGGCTTTAAAAACCCGCGACGACTCCTCAAGCGTGGCATCAAACGATCCCATCGCCGGTGAGATGATCAGATAGGCAACAGGCAGGTCCAACAGCCCCTCGACGACAATCATCCCCGGAATGGTGTAGATGTTGAATGGAGCCTTTGGAAGCGCAAAGAGTCTCGTCAGCCACATATTGAGGATTCCATTTGTAGGGTTGAGCAACAGCGCCCAGCTGACAGCAAACAACACGTGCGGAATCATCATCGGCATCACCGATACGATCTTGAAGAGAAACTTGAAAGGAATATCGGTGCGGTTGTTCAGATACGCCAGAAAGATCGCCAACACGGTGGCGAACAGTGCCGAACCCAACACGAACGCCGCAGTGTCCCCCAGAATGTCGATGAGCATCGGGTCGGTATAAACGGCTGCATATTTCTTGAGGGTAAAGTTTCCGAACGAATTCAGGTTGTTCGAGAAGCTTCCGATGACCAGCATGATCACCGGGGCCACGGTGAGCAAGCTGACGATGACGATGAGGGAATAGGTAAGACGGGCGTTTCTCTTTTCCATACTGCCCTCCTACCGTGAAACGAGAAGACAATGATCCGGTTTCATGCTCAGCGTCAATTCATCTCCCTCAACAAGTGTGGTTTCCGGATCCAGCTTCACCAGAACGGTTTCATCTCCGATTCGGACATCGGCTTCATAGACTTCGCCGACGAACGTCATCTGTCGGATGATTCCCGTTACCCGGTTCGTATGTTCGTCGCTCGGTTTTTCGGTGTTGATGAACTCCGGTCTCAGACAAAGAACCAGCTCGGCATCCTGTTCAAAGGTCCGTTTGTGGCATGCGATTTCACCGATCGGAGTCTCCACGATCGTGTGCAGCTTCTCCTGGCGGAGGAGCTTGGCCGGAATCAGGTTTGACCTGCCGATGAAGTCGGCAACAAACCGGTGATCAGCGTCAAAGTAGATCTTCCTCGGTGTACCAAGCTCAACGATTTTTCCTTTGTTCATCACCCCGATCATATCGGAAAGGGCGAGAGCTTCGACTCGGTCGTGAGTAACATAGACTGCGGTGATCTGAAGCTCGGTCAGGAATACTCTCAGTTCTTTACGGGTTTCTTCCCGGAGCTTCGCATCAAGGTTCGACAGCGGTTCATCAAACAGAATCACCTTGGGTTCGGCGACAAGGGCCCGGGCGAGCGCAACACGCTGCTGCTGCCCGCCGGAGAGCCGGGTGGAGGGGCGGTTTTCGAACCCCTCCAACTGAACGAACTTGAGGGTTTTAGCGACACGATCGGCAATTTCATCCTTTGGAAGCTTCATGTTCTGAAGCGGATAGGCGACATTGTTGAAGACGTTCATATGCGGCCAGATCGCATAGGTCTGGAAGACCATGCCCAGCTCGCGCTTTTCAGGGGGCACGTAAAGGCCTTTTTCTTTTGACCAGACGATCGTCTCCCCGATCCGGATCTCTCCTTCATCGGGAGTTTCCAGTCCGACGATGCACCGAAGCAAGGTGGTTTTCCCACACCCGCTCGGACCAAGAAGCGTAAAGATCTTATTCGCCTCGATGGTGAGGTCAACGCCATCGAGCGCTTTGATCACTTTACCCTCGCTTTGATAGTACTTCTTCAATCCCCTGACATTAATTTCCATATCGTGTTTCCGCCCTCGATGTGTTTCTTACTTCAATGCGAAGATCTTGCCGAACTCGGTGCCCCATTTTTGGATTTCCTCGTCCGTAAGCTCGCGAATCGGAATCACTTCCGTCTTGGCGATTCCCGGGATCGGCGGATATACTCCCGGAGCGAGAACATATTCACCCACGTCGTTTGCAAGCTGGCTTGCCGCGCTCTTGCCCAGCCAGAACTCCAGGAACGCTTCAGCGTCCTTCCTGTGCGGAGCATCCTTTGTGATCGCTATGGCTCGGGGCGAACCCAGCATCGGAGAGATTTTTGCATAGTCAAGCGGTGCCGGAGCTTTCGTCACGATGTATTTCGGCATGGAAACGCCGATCTTCTTCTCGCCGCTGGCAAGCGGATTGGCGGTCGGGCTGAACGAAGCGACGAGCATCGGCTCGTTTTTGGCCAACCCTTCAAGGAACCGATACCACTCCGCATCGCTCTTGAAGACGTTTTCCCGCAATCCGACGAGCCAGCTGATCGTCGTGGCATGGGCTCCAGGATCAGGCATCACGATGTGCCCTTTCCACTTGGGATCGGTCAGATCCATGTAGCTCTTGGGAGCTTCGGCGGCGGAAACAAGATCCTTGTTGTAGATGAGCCCGACATATTCGATTCCAAAAAGATGGATTCCATCTTTCTTCGCCCAATCAGGGTACCCTTCCATCGCTTTCGCTTCGTAGTTTGAAAGCACGCCGTATTCACGCAGGATTTCGAGAACCGGAAGCGGTCCCTGCACAACGTCCGCTACCAGCTTTTTTGCCTCGACTTCGGTCAGGATCGTCGAAACATAACGGGCGGTGGAAAGTCGGGTATACTCCACTTCCACTCCGCTTTCCGCCTTGTAGCGCTCAAGAATCGGTTCAATTGCCGTGATGTTCGCATACATCGAAACTTTCGAAGGACCGGTTTCAACGGCTTTATCCGCTTGTCCCGCGCTGAACAACATCGTTGCGGATGCAAGAAGCACGCCAAGAATCAGTAATACTTTTCTCATATTCATATATCCTCCATTAGTATGTAAAAAAAGCGTACCATGCCCCCATACTTCGGTCAAATGAAAAGAAGTATACCCTGAAGGAAAAGAATTATACCCTAAAAGAAGGAGCTCCGGAAGGAATTCAGGCGAACAGAACCGATTGCCTCCGGTCGGTTAGGAATACCTAAACGTTGAAAGGTACAGTCTCATGCTACGAACCCAAGCTTTTGAGTTCGATATCACCGATCTGTATCCGATTCTCGACAAATCGGGATTTCCCTCATATCATCAGGCTCTTGTAATATTGATCGCTTTCCGTTGAGCCTCGATGGCCAGTTCGATCGCCCTGAAAATGTGTTCCTGAGAGATGGCGGTCTCCGTGCGATTCAAACAATCCAGAATCATCCTCCCGAAGTATGGGAATCCGACCTTCCCTGCCACTTCAAAATGCCTTTCTTCCTTTTCATCAACAAGAATCACATGTCCGGGAGTGTTTGATCGGGCGACATCGATATATTTTCGCAACTCGATATACCCTTTCGTCCCGATGACAAGGAGCCGACCGTCACCCCAGGTGCCCAATCCATCGGGAGTGAACCAATCCACATTGACATAGCAAGGCACCCCGTTGTCCGTGATGAAGGTGGCATCCCCGAAGTCTTCCAACCCGGGATGCTCCGGATGATTCAGGTTTCCCACCCGGCTTGAAAGGCATTTCGCATCTTTAGCCCCTGTATAGAAGAGCATCTGCTCCAGCTGATGCGACCCGATGTCGGTAAGAATGCCTCCGTACTTGTCCTTTTCAAAAAACCAGGCGGGACGGGAGAAGAGAGACAGTCTATGAGGTCCCCATCCCCTGATCTCGACAACCCGTCCAATGGCCCCGTCATTGATCAACCGCTCGGCAAACACCGCAGCCTCTACATGCAATCGTTCGCTGTAATACACAAACCATCGCAGCCCCGTTTCTTTCACCTTGCGCCGTGCTTCCGTTACCTGTTCCTGTGAAGTAAAAGGCGGTTTGTCGGAAAAGAAATCCTTGCCCGCATCCAGGACTTCCATCCCTATGCCGAACCGGGTAGAGGGAATCGCGGCAGAGCTGACCAATTTGATCTCAGGATCGGTGAGGATCTCATCCTTGCCGTCGGCGGCGACAGCCTCCGGGAAAGCCTTCAGGAAAGCCGCCACCTTTTCGGGATCGGGATCATACACCTTGGAGATTGTTGCCCCGGCATCCTGCAATCCTTTGTTCATTCCAAAGATATGACCGTGGTCAAGCCCGATCGCTCCCACCTTGAATGCACCTCTCGGCACGACCGGTTGGGAACTTCCTTCCGGAACATACATCGCCCCGTTGCTCCGATTATCCATGTTCAATTCCTCCCCAAGGTGATTTCACCTGACAAGTTGTCTACCGACTTGGTTTTTTTGAAAAACTTCGGAACGACCCGAAGCATCCCCTCTTTCGTATAGAAAGCGGAATTCCGGTCAAGAGGAAGTTCCACCTCACGTTTCTCCGTAGCACTTTGATAGATGGCATAGATCAACTCAAGAGCATTCCTGCCGTCATACCCGCTTACCTCAAGGGCTTCTTCCTTTGAAATCGCTTTCAACACGTTGAGAATTTGACCGTCATGCCCTTCATGCATCAGATCGGGAATCGCATCGAATCTCTTTTGGATCGCCGCCATCGCCTTTTCATCAACCTCAAAAAACCCGTTGGGCAGTTGGCGTACGGCGTGCAGCGACCAGGGAACGCTGATGGTGGCTTTCTCGGTGATGATGAGAATTTCCTGCTTCTCATCGTGGTCGCACAACGTCACATCGATCTGTGCAAGCATCCTCGGGTACCTCAGGATTGATATGGAAGCATCTTCGACCTCGGAATTGTCATGGTTCAGATTATCGAACACCGAAAGGACGGAAAGAGGCTTTCCAACCAAGTGATTGAGCAGATCGATCTGGTGAACCGAATGGTTCAAGGTGCACCCGCCGCCCTCGTTCTCCCACGTTCCTCTCCACCAAAGGTCATAGTAGTTGGAACCTCTGTACCACATCGAATTGACTCGCACCATGAGGACGCGCCCCAAAACCCTGCTGTCCAAAAGTCGTTTCACTTTGAACAGATCGTTTTTATACCTGTTTTGGGAGATGACCGACAACAATCTGCCGGTTTGTTCGGCCATGCGATTCATCCGGTCGGCTTCCTCTAGGGAAGCCGCCATGGGTTTTTCACACACGACGTCCTTGCCTGCCTGCATGAAGTCCATGCTGACTTGGCAATGCTGCGAGGGAGGCAGGCAGATCGAGACCAGGTCGATGTCCGCCCGTGACAGCAACTCATGGTAGTCTTCCTCCACATCGACATCCCGTAAAGCGTACCGTGCCGCAAACTCCCGGGCTTTATCCTTGTAGATGTCGCACACGGCCAGAATCCTGCATCTGTCGGGAAATGCCAGATACGCTTCCACATGGTTTTTCGCTATGTTTCCACATCCGATGATCGCCACCCCGATCCGCTTCATGAGTCCCTCCGGTTTCGGATCGGGATTGTCACCGATTCGTGCTCACGCAAGGCATCGGGATCGAACGTATGGCCATGTACGGCAAACAACCGCCCTGTTGCACCGAACCCTTTCCTGTGCAGGGTGAACACCGCTTCCGTATCGGATACGGTTATCCTCCATTGGTTGTATCGCCCAAGGTTCAAATCGGTTTTCCCGTCGTCTTCATAGAACCGATTTTCCACGATTTCCCCCAATGAAGGGAAAACCAAAAAGTCCAGACGCTTGAATGGCCCGACAAGCTTGCCCGTCGAGCCGGAAGTCGCAATTGCGCTGCCGGCCTTCGCGAACCAGAGGTGCGTTCCGTCCGGTTTCGACTCATAGTTCCTTTCGGTTCCACCCGCTATGGGGCGGCCTGTCTCGCCTTCATACCACTGCACGCCTTGGGGGAACCGAATCGAGATGGAAGTCGTTTGCTCCTCCACGACACTCGCCTTCAAAACGGAATCCCCGAACATGGAATAGGTGAGGTCATCAACAAGCATCGGATCTTGGGGGAATTCCAGATGGAGACTCCTATCCATGGGAGTGCCTTCCAAGGCGGCCTGAAACGCCGTGGAATAGATGTAGGGCATAAATCGATAGTGTTCCCGAATCAGGGATCGAATCGGCTCAAGTGCCGTCTTGTATGTCCAAGGTTCCGTAGGCTCTCCGTTTTCACGCCAGGAATGGATGACGAACCTTGGTTGGAACACCCCGCTTTGGCAGCTTCGGATGAGCAATTCCTCGGAAGGGATTTCACCAAAGAATCCCCCGAGGTCATGACCGAAGAACGGCATTGCCGACAACCCCAATCCAACACCCATATACTGGTTGTACTTGAGTGTGGTCCAATCACTTACATTGTCACCGGTCCAGGAACGCGCATAGTTCTGGATGCCGCTATATCCGCTCCTTGAATAGATCCAGGGGCGTTCTTCCGGCTTTGCATCTTTCATGGCATCAAATGAAGCCTTGGCCATGAGGACGGGAAGCAACGTACGAACCCGATATCGCTCAACCTCGGGATCCTCGATTTCAAACTCGTTGTTGTCATTCCAGATACCGGTGCAACCGTGTTCCAGATACTGCTCGTTCAATTGGCTTTTCCACCACGAAACGGCTTCGGGATTCATGAAATCGACAAGAGATGCCATTCCACCCCAAAAGAATTCCTGATAGGATTCACCATGCTTGTCCTTGATGAAATATCCTTTTGATGCAAGCTCGGCATACCAGGGATGCGTTGTCAAAATCCCCGGTTTGATATTCATGCAGAGGTTGTATCCGCGTTCGGTCAAGCTTTTCAGATACTTCCCGTAATCAGGGAATTTCTGTCGATTCCAGAGAAACGCGTATCGCTTCCCGTCGTGGTGCTTCAGATAACCGCTGGATACGTACATCCCTTCACACGGAATATCATAGGCCTCGACGGTCTTGAAATACCGTTGAATCCTTTCTGCGGCATCATCCGGCTCGGTATAATTCATGGAAGACCCGAAGAAACCGAAACTGAACAAGGGAGGCAAGGCGGGAAATCCGGTAATCGTACAGTATTCCCGCACGATATCCCTGTACCCGTCTCCCATGAAGAGATAATACGAAAACCGACCGCCCTTGGTCTCCCAATAGTAATAGAACCTGCTTTCATTGCCCAGATCGATGCAAGATATCGAAGGTGAATCCATATATATGCCACACACCACGTTTTGACGGCAATTAATCTTGATCATGAAGGGAATGGATTTATACAAAGGATCGGAGTGGGTTGCATCATATCCAAGAGCATCCCTGTTGAACATGGCAAACCTGCGGCCACGTCGGTTCGGACGGCCGGTTTTGTCTCCCAACCCATAAAATTCATCGGCTTCAGAAAGGGGAAAATTGAACCGTGCATATCCGGGATGATCTGCATCCTCGGAAAAATAACGGACTTGCGAGACGGGAACCACCGTATCGGAATTCCCGAGTTTTCCACCGTGGATGAGTTTTCCATGGTGGTATACGCTCACGCACGCATCCTGTTGGGGAATCACGATCGTGGCTTCCCCCACATGGATCCGCCATCCATTGTCATCTCTTTGCAGTCGTGACGATACCGGTCGGAATAGCATCTCGTCCTGAACCATGGCAAAGGACCGTTCCAAGCCGCTGTCCGAGACCGCTGTGCTGAATTCATATTCGAACCGTATGCTCGTCTCACTCAGCAAGCGGATATGGATGATCCCCTCACCTCCGCGGAAAGAATAACGGTTGTTCTCATACGTGCAGGATTCTATGTCCTTGATCGATACCTTCATAGTACTCTCTTTTGATGCAAAAAAATCAAATCGTTTTGCTCCATCGCAACCATGCACTCTTACGAAGGCCGGGAGCTTCTCCCCCCATCTTAATGGAACACACGATCGGTCATGAAGCCACTCCTGTCGTGCTGAATCTGGTTATGAGCCGAGGTTCCAAAACATAGAGCTTGTCCGGAGCATTGCCGTGGGCGATCATCGAGTGGAGCACGCTCATTCCCAGCATGCCCATCTCCTGCAACGGTTGCTGGAACGTTGTGATGGGAGGTCTCCAGAACTCGGAAAAATCACGGTTGTCAAACCCGATGACCTTGATGTCTTTCGGCACGCTCAAACCCTTGTCAAGCAATGCATTGATCGCACCGGCGGCAAGGTAGTCGTTTTCAGCAAAAACACCATCGACCCGCTTGTTCTTTTCAAGGATTTGCATCATTGCGTCATACCCATGCTGGAAATCATATTCTCCGAAATAATACTCTCTCGGTTCTTCCAACTGTAATTCCTTCAATCTTTGCAGATATCCTTTCAATCTCAGGTTGACGCTCATCCTGTTGGCCGGACCGCAGATGATTGCCGGGTGACGCATGCCGGAACTGAACAGGTGGTCGGCAGCTATATATCCTCCCTGCATGTTGTTGGGCATCACGGAAACAACTCCGGGCACTTCCATGTTGATGGCCACGACCGGTACATCACATTCGGGAATCGTGAAATTAGATCTCGCATCGAAAGGAATATGATGGCAGAGAACGATGCCGTCGACATTATGATTGAACAGGAAATCGAAAGCCTTGTTGTAGTTGTTCCCGAATTCAACGGCAGACACGAAGAGCATCGTCTCCACACCGCCATTGAGGCTTTTCTCGATGCCTCTCACGATTTGATTGACAAACGTTTCAGTAATATCCGTGGAGAGGCATCCGATCATGCCGCTGCGTCTCCCTTTCAGCCGGGAAGCATTCCAAGATGGCGGTACATACCCCAAAGCATCAATAGCGTCCTGAATTCTTTTTTTCGTTTTTTCACTGACAGGTCTTTTCCCATTCAAAGAATGGGTTACTGTCGAAGGAGAAACGTTTGCCATTTTGGCAACATCAAGAATCGTAACGCTGTTTAAATCTGCCATGTCTTTACCTTATCAATTCACTCATCATCTGATTTGCAATTGTACCATATTCCTTATACATTCTATATTGTTCAATCTGATTTTCTCGGTGAATATGCGGCTCTATCGAGAACATTCCCTCATATCCGCTTTTCAGCAGGTCCGTGATGATGTTTCGCACATCGGAGTCCCCCTGCCCCGGAAACTGATGAACAGGTTTTCCCTCTATCAGTTTGCAATCCTTGATGTGGAAATGCACGATATACGGCAATGCGGCTCGATACCAATCCCAGGTCTCCTCGGTGGTTCCAAGATGAGCAATCGGATTGCCTGTATCAAACACGACCCGAAAGGCCTTGGAATCGATGGTTTGCACCGTTTCAACAAAATGTTCAGGTGAGGTGCTCGCCCATCCGTCACAGTTTTCAAGCACCAGAACCACATCGTTGTCTTCCGCGATTCGGGTCAACCGGGTCAATCGGGCGATCGCTTCCTTTTTCCATTCCGATTCGGAAGCCCCATCATTCTGGTAGCTCATGATCCGAATGAAATTCGTTCCCAGCTTTCTCATTCTCGGTATGGACCGCAGCAGGTCTTTCTCATCTTTCTCGAATGGTGTATTGATCGAGCGAGCCCAGTTGGCGATCGCGGAAGCGAAACATGCGGCGCGCATATGTGCATCCTGCATTGTTCGATACACTTCTTCAAAGCGGTCATCATCCATTTCACAAATGTTGATTCCCCCTACGTTGCGCAACTCGATGCTGTTCCATCCAAGCTCCTTGTGCATTGCGATCTGTTCGTCGATGCCCGGAGCGCATTCATCGGCGAGTCCCGTAAGCCTGTCAGTATTCGTGTTCATTCAATCCCTCCCAATGGATTACAATCCCCAAATGATGGTCTTTATCATTGATCAGCCAGCCATATGCTTCCTCCGCTTGAGAGGGTTCAATATGGTCGGTAATAAACCTGTCAACCTTCAGCCTGCCTTCATTGATGAGCCGTATTGCCCTTTCTCCAAACGATTTCTGGCTGGGATACGGACCGAACTTCGGGTATCTGTTCTCGTGAACTCCATAGATGTCGAGGAATTTCCTGTGGATATTCTTATATACGTCAATTTCCACATATCCTCTTGTCGAACCGAGAAACATCACTTCTCCATGTTCATTCACGGTTCGCAAACAGTCGGTGACGACTGAAGGAACCCCTGTCGCTTCCACTACCGTATCAAACCCGGCTCCATCAGAGCGTTCTTTCAGCAAGGATTTGAGATCACCGTGCTTCAGATGGATCGTCTCCAGCCCGCACTCCCCGGCCACTTTCAGCCGATCTTCCGAAAGATCCGCCACAAACACCCGTCTTTGCGTAGTTGTCTTGAAAATCTGGGCACAAAGATTTCCAACCATGCCGCCGCCATAGACCAGCACATTTCCCGTTTCCCTTCGGGAGGCGGCCGCTGCAGTGTATGAGATCTGGGCAAATCTTCCCAGAAGGACCTTGACCGGATCGGCATCGGGATCCACTCTGAAATGCAATGCTTGTTCCACGTTGATCACGGAATGGGATGCATGGGTTCCATAATGGAACAAGTACTCTCCCATCCTGAACTGCGAGACACTCTTTCCGATCCCGACAATCCGTCCGACACTCGCATACCCCGGTGCGATGGGATAGCGCGCCCAGGTGATTTCCGGGTCTTTGAACCCGACATGGGTGCCCATGAAGAGCGCCAGTTCGGTTCCCGGGCTGATCAGGGAATATATATTCTCAACCAGAACCTCCGTATCCGACAGGGTTCCGATTTCCGATGTTTCAAAGACCACCTTGTATTTGTCTTGAAACAACATTGCCGTTCGTTTCATACCAACCTCTTTTTATCCCTTCACTGCACCGGCGGTAATGCCGGTCATGAACAACTTCTGGAACGCCAGGAACACAAGAATGACAGGCACGATCGAAATGGTGGTCATTGCAAGCAAATTCGACCAGTTGATCTGCAGCTGTCCAACAAAATTCGCCAAGGCCTGTTGCATCGTCTGTTTCTTGTTGTCCGTGATGACGATCAACGGCCAAAGATAGTCATTCCACCGCCACATGAAGGAGAAAATGGCAATTGTGGCGATAATGGGTTTTGAAAGGGGAAGAACGATTTGCCAAAAGATCCTCAATTCCTTTGCCCCGTCGATTCTCGCGGATTCGATCATTGAATTGGAAATATTCACCATGTATTGGCGCGCCAGGAAAATGCCTGTCGGGGTTGCGGAAGGAGGAATGATGATTCCCCACAATGAATTCAGGAGACCCAGATCCTTGAGCTGGAGAAATATTGGAATCATGATGACCTGCAGAGGAACCATGAGGGTCGCAATCATGATGGCGAATATGATGTCCCGCCCGGGGAAGATGTACTTGGCCAAGGCATACCCGGCCATGATGTTGATGACCACCGTCAGCAGGGTGGCCACGACGGCGACAAAAACCGTATTTGAAAAATAAACGATAAAATTGCCGTGCCTGAAAGCGGAAATAAAATTCGCGAACGTCCACTCTTTGGGAAACAGCGACATGGGAACACGAAACAATTCACTCTGTGGTTTGAAAGCGGAGATGATCACCCAGACAACGGGAAACAGTGTGAACAATGCCGCTATCAAAAGTACGATATTCTTCGCATAGGTAAGATATGATTTGTTCTCAGTCATAGTGCGCTTCCTTGCCTGACAGCTTGAACTGCATCAAGGTGAATGCACCGATGATCATCATCAATACGATTGACATGGCGGATGCATAGCCCATGCGGTCCTCGATGAATGCCACTTCATACACCTGCTGCACGATGAATTTCGTCGAATACCCCGGGCCGCCTTTGGTCATTGTCACAATCAACTCGTATGCTTTGAAAGACGCTATGGTAGAGAGAACGATTACGACCAAGACGGTGCTCTTGAGCAGCGGCAGGGTGATCCTCCAGAATTCCTGCCATCGATTCGCCCCGTCAATGGTGGCAGCCTCATACAACTCAAGCGGAATGGCTTGCAGTCCGCTGATGAATATGACCATGTAATATCCGGCCCCTGCCCATACCGTCACAGCGATTACGCTCATCATCGCCATTGGCCCATTCGTCAACCAGGGGATCCTCGCCCCTCCGAGAGAGCGGATGACATAATTCAGGATACCCATCTCATCACCCAAGATGAACCGCCAACTGATGCCTACCGCAACCATCGAGATCAGGGAAGGAATATAGAAAACGGCTCTGAACATCCGTTCCCCCTTGATGCTGTTCTTGCTCAAAGCCAAAGCCAGAAGCAGAGAGACCACCAACAACAACAGGACCGCACATATTGAATATACGATGGTATTCTTCAGCGTAATGATGAATACCTGATCCTTGAAGAGAAGGAGAAAATTCTTCAGTCCTACAAATTTGGGGGAAGTGAATACACCCCAATCCATGAACGACATGGACAACCCGCGAAAGAGCGGAATGATGATGAACGTTGTAAAGATCAGAATGTTTGGCAACAAAAAGAGAAGAGGGGCCAGTGTTTGATGAAAATTCCCTTTCGTTTTTGTTGTTTTCATGGCAGCCTCCAAAACCAATATGCAGACTCTTTCTCAATCATCGGCCATGACTGGTTCTTGGGAAAGAATAAGAAAATGGATTCATGGTCTTGAAACCGGTCAAACACAAAGGCCTTGTCAAGATCATCCTCATGTTTGTAATTTCAAACCACAATCCATATACATATACAATGCGAGATGTTTTTTGTAAGGCATGCACATCGATGCCCGATGTGCATGCCTGCAGATTGAATTACAGCGAGTCGGCTTTGTCTTGGACTGCCCTGACGGCAGCATCGGCAGTAATGTTGCCCAGCAGAACCTGAACGATTTGCTCGCGCAGCGTTGCAGAAATTTTGTTTACATTCGCATCTTTCCATTCAACAGCGGTAAAAGCCGGTGTTTTGGAAAGGTCGCTCTGGAATACCGCGAAGTCGCCGACATTCGAAGGGTACTGAACATTGCTGTCCAACCGGGATGAAAGATTGAACGTGTTCAGACAATACAGTTCATTGTGCTTCTTGTCGGAGAATGCCGCCATCAAATCCATTGCGGCCTTCTTGTTCTTGCTGTCTTTGAAGGAGGCGATGAATTTTCCGCCGGGAACCGATGAATTGATCTTGCCTTTGGGGGTGGAAACGGCACACCATTCAAAATCCTTGACATTGGTGTTGTAGGTATTGATCAACCAGCTGCCACCTATATGGGAAGCAACCAGACCGGCTTGGAACAATTCGGCGGGATTCTCGGAACCCAACCACACACTCTTGGGCACCAAGCCCGAATCATGCAGATGCTTCACATAGTTGATTGCATCGATGTTTTCCTTTTTGACAAAATCGATGGCTGTCTGATTGCTGTTCATGAAGCTGCCGCCAAATTCGAACATGATGGTTGAGAACCGGTGCGGAGTGAAATCAAGCGCCAATCCATATTTGATTTTGTCGTTCGCAGCTATGACTTTCTTGACTGCGGCTTCCCACTCGGTCCAAGTCCAGGTTTTGCTCAATTCCTTGACGTCAATCCCTGCCTTTTTCCAAGCGGTGAGGTTTACAATCATCCCATTGGCTGTCGCCTCTGTCGGATATGCCAGCATCTCACCCTTCGGTCCAAGCGTAAACGCCACGGAAGCAGGCATAAACTGTTTCTTTACTTCCTCAATGTTTGAGACATACGAGTCAATCGGCTCGAGGCTCGGGCCGAGGGCTGCCAGGTGGTTGTTCGTTATCCTTGCGACATCGGGAGGATTGCCACCGCTGATCATGAGTTTCAATTTCTGCTCATATTCATTGAACGCTATGACCTGCATGTCGACCTTTACATTCGGATTTGCCGCTAAATAATCCTGAATGGTATCGAGGAATACGTCAGATTCGTTCGCATCGTTAAACCACAGAACACTCAGTGTTGTGGGTTTCGCCGTAGTAGCACTTTCAGCTGCTCCTGCTGCAAACAGTGAAATGCCCAGAACCATCATGGTGATAATCAAAAAAGATTTCTTCATGTCAAACTCCTTTAGTTCAATGTACCTGCGATTATCAAATTTGACAAGCAAAAATCAAATTGTTTTGCGTAAAAATATCAAATTGTTTTGCGTTAGAAAAAAACCATGCTCTGGGGGAGAGATCGGCTGAATGAAAAAATCTCGGAAGCAATCAAAAAAACGACTCCTAAAGCTTTTCAAGCATCCCTGCCGAACCAAAAGTCGAAAAGAGATCGAAGGCCGCCAATCCGTTAGAAATCGGTTCTTCAGGGCAAGCCGCTTAGAAAAGGTTGAAACTGCAACGTCCTTTACGGGCTCTTCAAACGGAACCCTCTTTTTTTATCTATTCCGAAGAATACCGATCTTTGATTGAGTTCTTTTTCAATGTCTTTTTTCATCGTTACGGTGTACACTGAAGGTAGTGATGTTACCAGTTTCTATACACATGGAGGAGCTTCAATGAAAAAGTTTAGAATTGAACACGATTCTCTTGGAGAAAAACAGGTACCCGTAGATGCATACTATGGGGTGCAAACCGTCCGGGCGATGGAGAACTTCGTTATCTCCAACACCCCGATTTCTGCTTTCCCGGAGTATATCAAGGCTTTGGGTTATATCAAGAAAGCCTGCGCCTTGGCGAATATGGAGTTCAAGATCCTAGACAAACAGATCGGCGAGGTGATCATCAAGGCCAGCGAGGAGATGATCGCCGGAAAGATGGATGACCAGTTCCCTATCGATGCGATTCAGGGAGGAGCGGGAACTTCGGTGAACATGAACGCAAACGAAGTGATCGCCAACCGCGCCCTTGAGCTGCTTGGCAAAGAACGAGGCGTCTATGATGCCGTGCACCCCAATAACCACGTCAACCTTTCGCAATCGACCAACGATGTGTGTCCTTCGGGAATCCGGATAGCAATCCACCACATGCTCGACGACCTGCACGATGCTTTGAAAGGATTGAAAAAGGCCCTTGCCGATAAAGGCGTTGAATTCAGCGACGTGCTGAAGATGGGTCGAACGCAGCTGCAGGATGCGGTTCCGATGACCCTCGGGATGGAGTTCGCCTCCTGGGCGGTATCGGTTGAGGAGGATATCGTCCGATTAAAAGAGATTCAAACCCTCCTCACGGAAATCAACATGGGAGGGACTGCGATCGGCACCGGCATCAACGCGCCGAAAGGCTATGCCCAAGTGGTCACCGCCCATCTGGCAACGTTGACCAAGCTTCCCCTGCATCCTGCGAAAGACCTTGTGCAGGCCACTCAGGATTCCGGAACTTTCGTGGAAGTGAGCGGCTTCCTCAGACGGATCGCAGTGAAGGTTTCCAAGATTTCCAATGACCTTCGGCTCCTTTCCTCGGGACCGCGGACGGGAATCAGCGAAATCACCCTGCCCCCGATGCAGCCGGGATCTTCGATCATGCCGGGCAAGGTGAATCCGGTCATCCCCGAAGTGATGAATCAGGTCGCCTTTGATGTGATCGGCAATGATGTCGCCGTCGCGATCGCCGCCGAAGCGGGCCAGCTTGAATTGAACGTGATGGAGCCCCTCATCGCCTACAAGATCTTCACCTCGATCGAACGCCTTACCCGCGGTCTATCCACGCTCACTGAAAAGTGCGTCGTCGGTATCGTCGCAAACCGCGACCGCTCGCGCTCGCTGGTTGAAAACTCCATCGGCATTATAACCAATCTGGTTCCGCGCCTCGGCTATGAGCTGTGCGCCCAAATCGCCAAGAAAGCCCAGAAGACCGGCGGATCGGTGTATGAGATCGTGCTGGAGGAAGGCCATCTCAGCAAGGAAGAGCTGGATCAGCTCCTCTCCCCCGAAGCGATGCTGTAGATCGAACCATCCCGGTGGAGGCTCTTCACCGGGATTTCTTTTGCTTTCCGCTCGTTACACATCCTTCAGATAGATCGGGTTGCTGTACGCTGTCTTGCCCTTTTCATCGATTATCCGAACCTTGACGTGTTCCTTGTTTCCCCTCAGCGGAGCGCGAAAGTGCGTGAGGTTTTCTCCAAGTCTCCGTCTCAAATTGCGGTTCTCACCGCTGAAGATGATCCTGCTCACCGGTGAACAATGCACCTCCGCCCACCCGTCTTCAACGGTGAAGGAATGGATTTCCGGCCCCATCGAGGCGTAATAATGCCCCGCCTCAAGGGCGGCGATGATCGCTTGGCGGGTGCGCACTTTCGCCTTGACCATGATCCAGGCGCCGAAGGAGTCGTTACCGGTATTGCCGAACGGCCAACCTGGTTCATCCGTGTATCCGTTGTGGTTGTCGTCGGTTGCGATCGCACCCCACCTTCGTCCATAACGAAGACCTGTTTCCCAAAAATACGACCCCTCGCCGATCCCGTCGTAATATTCGGTGCCCCAGTTCATCACCTCAAGGGCAAAGAACTGATCGTACGCCTCGATGTCGCGATACTCCAGAAGCGACCAGTCGGGATGATTGAGCATGAACAGATACTCATCCTTGTACGCTTCGATGAAGGCGCGGGTTTCTTCCTCGTTCTGTATCGAGAAGCGTTGGCCTTGGGCGAATCGGGAGACCGGCCCCTTCTCGAACACGTTGAGGTGCACCCGTTTCAAGCCCATGTATCCGGCAAGCTCGAAGCCGGGGATGAGGATCATCTTTTCACGCGGGGCATACCGGGCATAGTAATCGTGGTCGGTGAGCGCGAAGAAATCATATCCCCGCTCTTCATACGCCGCAATCACCCGATCCGGCGTCAAATTGCCGTCACTGAGGGTGGAATGGGCGTGGAGATTGCCCTTGAGCCAAAGACCTTCGTCCGGAACAAACCGTACCATGCCCATTTCTTCCGCCTGTTCATCTGATTTCTTGTTGGCATCATACCATGTCGTCCAATCATCGAAAACTTCTCACAAGCGGTTATTTTTGGAATATGCTCTCCATATTGTATCGGTCGGAGACGGCGTCTTTGTTTTATCAAGATAACGGCCTTGTCGGAAACAAATTTTGAAGGTAACGCCGGTCTCCTGTTGTGGAGGCCGGCATAAAGAAGTGTTATTTGAAATACATGGCGATTGGCAGTACGTGCAGGAGTGACTTTGAGCTCCTCGAGGAACACTAAAAAGTCGTGCAAGTTTGACGGACAGGTAACCACGGCATCAATGTTGATCCGGCTTACTCCGTCACTGACCGCTTTAAACATGGATATTGAGGGTGAAGTTGTAGAGCTGGAGGTATCGGTCGATTTTTTGGGAGATCCATCTCTTTTGTCGTCATACTTCGTTACAAATCCTTAAAATATATCGAACTACTTGCGCTATTTCACCCGTTCGTCTTTGCCGCCAGAGCCAAGAGGGCCATCCCTTGGCCATACTGCATCGATCTGAGTGGAATCTTTCGATAGTGGTCGAGGGTCGTTCCCACATTCGTTCCATAGGAGACATCCCTGAGGCACCCCGCTTCGTCAATACGCTCGACAATCGCTTTCAGGGCTTTGTTTGCAACATCCAGATATTGTTTATCAAGGTATCCCGCTTCAATCGCCTTATAGAATCCATAACAGAACCCCGCTGATCCCGAGGCTTCAAGATAGGAGTCGGGGTCATTGATCAAGGTGTGCCACAACCCGCTTTCATCCTGATGCTCAGCGAGGCTTTCAAGCTGCCTCACAAAACGGGTAACGATGAATTTCCTTACCGCCGGCTCCACGTCCAGAACTTCCAGAAAATCGGGAATGAAGATCGTCAACCACCCGTTTCCCCGTCCCCACAACGCCTTGGCGAAGTTGTCCATCCGCTCAAACGACCAGGCATGATAGAAAAGGCCACTTTGCACATCGACAAGATAGAAGAGGTGCAGGAGGACCTGATACACCGCTTCATCGCGGTAGGAAGGAAGGTCGAAAATCACTCCGGCTTTGGCAAGGAAGAGGACGGTCATCATCAAGGTGTCGTCCCAGAGCTCGCCTTTGTTCTCCAATTCGGCGTGCCGGTGCTGCAGGCCGTCTTCGGGGGTGCGGGGCATCGAATGAAGAATCCAATCACCCCACTCCAGCATGATGGTCTTATAGCGGTCTTTCGGTCGATGGGTATGGAGAAATGCGAGGGTAAGCAACGGAGCTGCGGTGTTGACGGTTTTCTCGGGAAGACCGAAGGCGATCCGCTCATCGAACCATGTCTCGAGGTAATCGAGAATCGTTTCGTCTTTGTTCACCAAGTAATGCTTATAAATTCCGTAAAGCCCGATCCCGTGCGGCCAATCCCATACAGCAAGACGCTGTGCTTCGATTTCGGTCTTGCCCAACCTAAGCAGGTTTTCGACATACGCCCCATCCGCCTCATACAGGAAGGTCTTTAGGTTACGCTCCAACCGACTTATCGCCCCTGAAAGATCCATATTTGTTGACTCCATAGTAATTTACACGTGTTGCATTTCCTGTCTGAACAGTACAATACATCTCATGTCCTGTCAAACTTTTTGATTCGTGATCTTCTTGGAGTTGGGAAATGTGTTGCACCTTGTATATCCAGGACTTACACTGACGGTACAGAACCGAGGAGATTAAAATGAGTGAGATGAAAACGTGGAGTCCGGAACAGAAGAAGCGAACCATTGATGTATTGGAGCGGGTCGATATCGTCGCCTTCGCCTTCAGCCCCGGTGGGGTTAAAAAGGGGTGTCCTCTGGACCGTCTCGATGGCAGAAAAGGGTATATCACGATCGATGATGCGCTTGCCAGAAATTGGCGGGTGTTCGACGAAGACACCGATGAACTGCTCGAAACGTACCGTTCAAGCGCCGAAGTCGTCGCTGGTGGCTGGAAGGTAAGTACATAGAATCATGTCATTCAACGATTCAGTAATCAAACATCTTGGAAGAGCAATGAAACGGCTCCCCTATCATGGGGCCGGCATCCTTGCATGGTGGAAAGACGCTCACGGGAAGACGGAGGTTCTTCTTGGATTGAGAAAGTACAATCCTCAAGCGAACATGTGGTCGATCCCCGGCGGCGAGTGGGATGAGCGGAAGGACGGGTTTGAAGAAGGAACGACGCCCGACTATCGAGCGACCGCCATTCGGGAGACATGGGAAGAGATACGGCTGTCAATCGACGATGGTGATGACCTTGCTCTTCTGTGGCGAACCCATATCCCTTTCTACCACTTCAGAGTCTTCGCATATCCCATGCCTGAGAAGCGGAATCTTGTTTGTCATGAGGAGTTTTCCCGGCTGAGGTGGTTCCCTGTCGATGATCTGCCGAACAATACCGTCTCGTTAGTGCGGTTGCAGGTTTCCGCTTTGAGAAAGGATTCCGGCGGTGGAGCTTGATGAGCCGTAATGATGATAGCCCCGCCTCGCTCTTCGGATTTTTCAGGATTTCTATTTTGCCGGATGCTCCGGCTTGTTCACATCGCTTCGAAGCAGCTCATACGCAACAGTGAGATGGGCAAGCTCCTTCTTCGAATCCCCGAGGCGATTGGCGACGAGCGAAGGGTGAATCTTTTCTTCTTGGGCGAAGGTGAGAATCGCTTTTTCGTCAAATCGCTTGCGGGCAAGGAAGGTCTTCCATCGGTCGGAAGGAAGCAACAGTTCAAAGCCAAGGGACTCAGCCTCGGATATGGCATCTTTTGAGGATACTATGCGCGGTCCCACATGTCGGAGGAGAATATGAGCCAGTTCCCGGAACAGAGAGATCCAGAATGTTTCCGAGTTCTTCCCCTCGGCGGTGAACACGATCGTCGCCCGCCCCTCGGCAAAGAAGGTGAACGCCTCAAGGTGAAGCTCCTTCATGGCGGGAAGCACCACGAACGCTACTCCGCAGTGCGCCAGAAGTCCCTGAAGCTTGGGAAGAAACTCTTTCGGAGAAAGGAGAGATAACGAGCGGACTTTCATCATATTCCGTTCCAGCTTCCGATGATCCAACGGTCGGACGCCCATGCTGCGGGCACGGAACTTCGCTTGCTGAATCCAAGCAAGAAGCGTATAGTCCATTTCACGGTCGATGTACGCCCCGTAGGAAGTGTATGGGCTCATCGACTCGCTTTCAATGATTTGGAGGGTACAAACCTCAAAGTATTGACGGGCAAGCTCCACCTGCGCTTCCGGACGATCATCAAGGTCGATCCAGCCAAGGTCGCTCAGCTCCTTGAGGGGAATACGGGAAAGAATCCGCTCATCGAAGGCTACTTGGTCTTTCAGCGTTTCTCTGACTACGCCGGCCCGATACAACGCTTCCAGATTTGACCAAAAGAGAACATCCATTCCAATAACTGAAATCATTCTCAAAATCACATCGGTGGTGAGCAGCACTTCTCCACTGATCAACTTACTGACATGTTTCTCCGAAAGATCCATCCGAGTCGCAAACTCTTTTTGGGTCATCCCCCGATCTTCAATGAGGTCTCGGATTGTTTTACCTGGCGGAGACACCAGTTCTTTATTACCCCATGGAAATGCCATCGTGTCTCTCCTTCACCATTGGGTTCTATCAAGCCTGCATGATAGACACGAACACTCTGCTACGTGGAACAAAGGTATATTACTTCGCCTTCCCTTGGTTGGCGACAGCCTTCATCTGTACTTCTATTGCCTCTTGATTGCCGTGATGATACTTCCCTGCTCCGGTGAAGTACTCTTCAGACACATGGACATGACGAATTAACTCTAGTTTCATACGAACCCCTCCGTATCTTGATTTAAGATACCCACATACATGCGAAGAAGCTAGAGCCGGGGCCCCCGTTTTCTGAAGATTGACAGCACCCCGCTGAACGGGCCGGATCTTTGATACGCCCATAATCGACATGAATTAAGAATGTGTAGTTGCGTCATTCATGAAAGATGTCTACAGTGACTATTATGGCTACCCAGACGCGATTGATGACCGCCGGCTCAATCAGAAAACATCTTATATTCTTTGCTTTTCCCATCTTCCTCGGTGGGCTTTTTCAACAGCTCTATCATACGACCGACGCTGTGGTAGTCGGAAACTTCGTCTCCACTCAGGCGCTCGCCGCGGTCAGTTCGGTTGGATCGCTGACAATGTTGATCGTCGGCCTCTTTCAAGGGGTCTTCGTCGGTTCCGGGGTCGTCATTTCCTCCGCGTTCGGTCAGGGTGATTACGATTCAGTAACAAAAGCCGTTCACACCACTGTCGCCCTCGGCATCATCAGTTCGGTCCTGCTGACAATCATCGGCTATACGTTCACCCCGGCAATCCTCCTCTGGATGAAGACCCCTCCGGAGGTCTTCACCGATGCTCAAACCTACATTCAGATCTTCTTTTTGGGTGTTTCATCGCTCGTTCTGTACAATACCGCCAGCGGGATTCTTCAAGCCGTAGGGGATTCGAAAAACCCCCTGTATTTTCTGATTATCTCCACCATCCTGAACATCGTGCTGGACCTGGTCTTCGTCATCTTCTTCGGGATGGGAATCGAAGGAACCGCCTATGCCACGATCATTGCCCAAAGCGTCAGCGCGATCCTCGCTTTTCGACTGCTCATTCGAACAAAAGAGGTCATTCAAGTCCGGATCAAAGAGATCAGAATCTACCGCGGGTATTTGGGAAAGACCCTCAGACTCGGTGTTCCGTCGGGAATTCAAAACTCCGTTACCAGCTTCGCAAACGTGATCGTCCAGTCATCGATCAACCTCTTCGGCCCGGCGGCGATGGCCGCCCACGGCTCTTACAACCGAATCCAGGGCTTTGCGTTCATCCCCATCACCGCCTTCGCCCTCGCCCTGACGACGTTCACCGGGCAAAACCTCGGCGCCGGAAAACAAGATCGGGTGAGGAAAGCAGCCCGTTTCGGCATATTCTTCGCGATGGCTCTCGCCCAACTGGTGGGGTTCGCACTGATGATCTTCGGCGGTCAGGTGATGACGATCTTCACCCGCGACAGCGAGATCATCCGCCTCGGTGTGCAAAAGGGTCTGATCGCCGGATGGTTCTTCTGGGCTCTGGCCCTCAGTCACACGATGACGGGAATCTTCCGCGGAGCAGGCAAATCGATCGTTCCGATGACCGTCATGCTCTCCATCTGGTGTGTTCTCCGGATCATGTTCATCAAGGTGGGTCTCGCCCTCTTCTTTGATATTCGTATTGTTTTCTGGGCTCACCCGCTCACCTGGACGATCAGTTCGATCATCTTCATCATCTATTACTTCACCGCCGATTGGATGAAACGAAGCGATGATTAATATATTCGATGAAGAGCCTGCTCGCCTTCATGCCCGGTATCTTGCCCACCTCATCACGAAAACCGGCTTTCTTGATTTCGACTCGGGCAAAACGCTTCCGGTGAAGGAGCATGGCGGGGTGATGATCGGGGTCCTGCTCGGAACTGATCGATATGGGAACGAGGTTCTGCTGAAGGCGATCAGCGGACAACAAAGGAATCTTGCTCGCTATGTACCCCATGTGATCACCGATACGGATTTCCAAACCCATCTTGATACCTACGATGCACTGATAAAAAATCCGCACAACACCCCCTTTAACAAAAGTGAATACTCCGCCCAAGCGCTGAACCACTACTACGGTCTCTATCGGTTTCCGACAATTGACGGTAGTACCGTCTCCCTGTTTGAGTGTTTTGGTAATCGACCGATTCCGACCGGCAGCGGTGACTGCGCAGCAATCAAGCTCCTTGCCTACGCGTTGGGCAACCATATCGTTCCCACGTCAATGACCGAGTTCTTCTACGGCGACGGCACGCGCTCTCACTTGGGATTTTATCAGCCCTGTGAGGAACGCTGTGCTCCGATTCTTAAACGGATGCTCGGCCTTTATCCCGTGTACCGGGACAAGCATCTTCTCATCGTCGACAAGCCTCCCCACCTCCGCTCGATCCCGGGAACGGTTGAAAGTGATTCGATTGAAAGCAGAGTACGAAAACTCATCCCGTCGGCGCCGGTTCAATGTGCAGCCCACCGTCTGGATATGGACACTTCCGGCCTCATCGTCGTTGCGCTTACCAAGGAAGCGCTCAGCGGGATGCATCACCTCTTTCGGACCCAACGGGTAAGACGAACCTACGAGGCGCTGCTTGAAGGAATCCTTAAAGAAGAGGAAACCGAAATAACCCTTCCGCTTCGGGCCGACATCACCAATCGGCCTTACCAAGTCGTCGATCATGAGGGTGGTAAAGAAGCAAGGACCCATGTGAAACGGATTCGGGTGGAGGAGCATCCTGAAGGACACCTCAGCCGGGTCGAGTTCACCCCGTATACCGGACGGACCCACCAGCTGCGGATCCACAGCAAAAAAGGTCTTGGCCTTCCGATTCTCGGTGATCGTCTTTACGGCTCGGGGATGAAGAGTCGCCTCTATCTTCACGCCAAGAGATTGGAGTTTACCCACCCGATTACAAAGGAAGAAATCCGCGTAGATGGACTTGTCCCCTTTTAGGATTGCTGTTGATGGAGTATAGTTCTCCTATGAAACGGAAAAACAACGCGATTTACATCGACTTGGAAAACATTCCATCAACCCTTGATTTAAAGAGCTTGCTTGACGACCTCTCCTTGCGGCATAACGTGGACAGCGACGAGGAGAATGTCTTCGTCATCAAGATGGCGGCGGGGAACTCCACGGCGATCCGAAAGATGAAGAAGCAACTCACCGAGTACAACTTCGAGATCCGGGATACCCCCTCGATCACATCGAAGTACAAGAATCGGGCGGATCTGATCATCTCCTTGGCCGCTCTTGAAACCATCATCATCAATATGCCGGTGATTGATCGCTATGTATTTATTACCAGTGACAGCGATTTCACCGTCATCATGGAGATGCTTCGAAAGTATGGCAAGGAAGTGTTCCTCGTCACCAAGGAGGAGGTCAGCGACAAGCCGGTGTTTTCCAACAGCTGCGATGAGATTCTCATCCTGGAGTCCTACACGACCAAGGCGAAGGGAGCCAAGAAGGAAACAAAGGTCTCCGTCGAACCGACGCCGCAGGAGAAGATGAATGACCAGGTCAAGGCTCTGGCCAAAAAGGTCATCGACTCCTTTGACCCCGACAGTTGGCAGCTTGCCAGTTTTGTAGGAACCAAATTTCACCAGATGGATAAGAGCCGAATGATTGAGCGCTCGAAATATAAATCGTTGGGAACCCTTCTCGCTCAATTGGAGAAAGAAAAATACATCACGAAACGAATCAACGAAAAAGGTCAGCCTGAATTAAGAAAGGCAACCGAAGAACCAAGGAGCCCGTTATGAAACGAACCCTTCTCATCGTAGGTATCCTCTTGTTGGGAACCGCTCTGTTACTCGCCGAGCCCACGTTAAACGGGACCAGCGGCTATATCATCGCCCCCAGCGCAAATGTGGAAGAAAGTGGACCCAAGCTTGCAATCGCCACCGGCTATTCAATGATCTACGGCGACAAAGGTCTTGCCCACGTCCCCTTCATCTACCTTTCCTTCCCCATAGATATTGAAGTGTCGTTCGCTGTTGATACAAAAACCGCGACCGATCTGCTTCTTTCAGCGAAGTGGCGTTTTGCCGAAAAAAGAGGCACATCATTTGCCGTAGGAGCCAACCTCCAACTGATTGAAGTGGGCGACTCCAATACGTTTGGTGTTCAGGGATACCTTGCATCCACATTCCGCCACACCTTGATGGACCTGCCGACCAAGTCATCGATCATGGTCGGGTACTCCTGGAAGCAGGGGACTCAGGCTCTTTCGAACATCGACTTCGCCGTCGGCCTTGAGACGATGCTCTTCCCCAGCAAGCTGAAGAACCATTTGGCTCTTCTTCTCGACTTCGGGAATATCTCCTACAGCCTCAGCCCCTCGGGTGGAAATGCCCAGAACCGGGGATTGGTCAACGTAGGCCTCCGTGTTCCCGCTTTCAAGCTCTTCCCCTCAACGACAATATCTTTCGATGTTCGAGCCCTCGATCTCTTCGATCATGCCGGTAGAGCGGTAAGCTTCAGCACTGCTCTGACATTCCGACCGTAGTCATTCGATCTCAACCACTTTAATCATATTGGTTTTGCCGCTGGAGCCCACCGGGACTCCGGCGGTGATGACCACGGCGTCTCCGGTCTTCACAAGACCGTTTTTCTTCAAGTACTCCGGGGCGAAGAGAAGCAGTTCATCGACACTTTCCAATTCATCGATGAGAATCGGGGTCACCCCCCAACTCAAACAGAGGTACTGCACAACCGATTTATTCGGGCTGAATGCAAGAATCGGCACCGAAGGACGGAACTTGGCGATCAGACGAGCGGTCGAGCCGGAGTGGGTGAAACAGGTGATGTAGGACGCCTTCACACTGATCGCCAGATCGCGGGTGGCCAGCCCCACCGCTTCCGTTACGGTCTGCTTGCGCAGCATATCCATCCCTAAAATCTGGTTCATCACCTCTCGTTTGAATACTTCGCTCTGTTCGATCATCGAAGTGATATTCGCCATCGTGCGAACCGCCTGAAGCGGATACCCCCCTGCTGCAGTCTCGCCGCTGAGCATCACCGCGCTGCTTCCATCCAATACGGCGTTCGCCACATCATTGGTCTCGGCACGGGTCGGTCGGGGGCGATAAATCATCGATTCCAACATCTGCGTAGCGGTAATCACCGGGAGGTTTCGATTGATCCCCATCTGAATGATTGATTTTTGGATCAGGGGAACCTCTTCAGCGGGAACTTCGACACCAAGGTCCCCCCGGGCGATCATGATCGCGCTGCTTTCGTCCATGATTTGGTGAATATTATCGACCGCTTCCGGTTTCTCGATCTTGCTGATGATGGGAATTGCATGCCCGAACGTCTCCGTCATGTATTTCTTCAACAGCGCCACGTCGTCACCGCTTCGGACAAAGGAAAGAGCGACATAGTCGATCTTGTTTTTAAAACCGAACGCCAAATCGGCTTTGTCCTTTTCCGTGAAGGAGGACAAATGAACAAGGGGCACCCCGGGAAGGTTCACTCCCTTGCGGGGCAGAATCGTGCCCTCTTCCACCATTCGGCACACGATATCGGTTCCATCGATTCTGTCAACGACAAGCGAAACCAAGCCATCGTTGATAAGCACTCGATTTCCGACCTTGATCTCCTCGTGAAGGTAGGGATAATCGATGGAAACCCGATTACGGGTTCCGACGCACTGCTCGGTGGTCAATACCAGCTCTTCGCCCCCTTCCAGCGTGTAGGAAGGCTCAGCCAACGCTCCCAGGCGAATCTTCGGACCCTGCAGGTCCATGAAGATCGTAATCTCGATTCCCAATTCGACGGCCGCTTTTCGGGCCATGTCGTACCTTCTTTGCTGGTCTTCATGCGTGCCGTGGCTGAAATTCAATCGAATGACCCGACAGCCCGCTTGAAGGATCGCTTTGATGATCTGATACTCATCACTACTGGGCCCTAATGTGGCTACAATTTTGGTATAGTTCATAGGTCAATCATCTGTGATTGAATCCGTTTTGTAAAGCGGAAAGACAGCGATACCGATCATTACCCAAGATCGGACATGTAAACCTCTTCAAGCCTTTTTTCCTCGATTTCCATGAGGTGATATCCAAATCACCCCGACGGGTGATGAAAATACCGTCTGAAGGCGATTGCTTGATTTGCCCTAAAGAGGGAGTCTATGATCATGGAAAAACGACGCACCCTCGATTGGATCATTATTTCACTTTCAATTGTCCTGACGGCCTTGGGTCTTATCGGCATAGGCTGGCTTCATGTGGACAGTTCTACCGATGCCTTCATTCCGACAAATGCAGATGTTGTGCAAATCAATGATCGAATTGAAGAACGCTTTGGCTCGTTGGATCCTGTGGTTGTGAGTATCTATGCAGAGGATACGATCCTTCAACCGAAGTACATGGAGATCTTGAAGACGATCACCGAGGAGATCGAGAAATTGGACGGAGTCTCCACCGCCAACTCGATTGCAAATGTACAACACCTGGAACCATCCTTTGATGGGGTTGAGGCGGTATCGCTGTACGACGGCGACTTTGAGGCGTTGAAGAATCGGATCGCCGAATGGCCCTCCTTTTACGAGGGGACATTCCTGTCGGCCGATCATACTGTTGCTTCCGTCCTTATTCAAACAACCTTGGACTACGATTCAAAACAGCTTCTTCATGACCTCAGGGAAGTCGTCGCTCCTTACCAAGGGGTTGTTGAAACCTCGATCTTAGGTCTCCCCGCAGTCACTGAGGCGATTAGTGAGAGTTTACTCAGTGACTTGGGGATTTTAGTCCCGATCGTGGCCGTCCTCATCATCCTCATCCTGTACTACTTCCTTCGCTCCTTCAAAGCGACGCTGCTTTCGCTCGTCCCCCTCATCTTCTCCTCCTCCGTCGCGCTCGGAATCATGGCAATAGCCAACATCACCTTCACGATGGCGACGATGCTCGTTCCGGTATTGCTCCTCATCGTGGGCAGCGCCTATACAATCCACATCTTCAGTCACTTTTTCCAAAATCAGGATTCCGGAACGATCGAAGAGGTGCTCCGAGTCGTCGTGAAGCGAAACACCTACCCGATCATCGCCGCTGCGGCTACAACCGCCTTCGGCTTTTTGGCCCAGCTCTCCTCTCCCTTGGGACCCTTTAGAATCTTCGGACTTCTCAGCTTCATCGGTGTCGTCATCTGCGCCTTCAGTTCCCTTGTCCTTCTGCCTGCTCTTATTCGGGTTGTCTACAAACAACCGAACGGAAAAGAGCGGAAGAAGCAACAAAACAAGGATATGCGGTTGATGACTGCAGCGATGGTGGTGGCAAACCATCACGGCAAAGTGCTTCTGTGGGTCTCCATGATCATTCTGGTGATCTTTCTTCCGCTCTCCTACTACTTTGTGGAGAGCGGAACGAACATGCTCGACTTCTTCCGCCCCTCTTCATCCCTGGTCAAAGACTCCAAGCGCTTCAATGAACGAATGCAGGGGAGCTTCTCGATGACCGTGACGATCGAGCCGAGCGAGGACGTCTCGATTCTCGATCCTTCCACCCTCAAGACGATCGAGGGGGCGATCCGGCGTCTTGAAGCTGAACCGGTGGTGGGAGGAGTGCAATCGATCATTCCGTTCGTGAAGCGGATGAACCAGCTTCTCGGTCCCGGTGAGGATGAAATCGTTCACACCGTTGATGAAGAAGAGGTGGTCTTTGACTTCTTCGCCTTTGACGATGACTTCTTTCCGGGTTTCGAGGAAGAGCCGGTCGAAGCACAAGAGGTGGTTGCAAGCGCCGGAGGGCAAGGTGAATATGAGATTCCCGGCGATCCGGCGCGTTACGGCCTTGCCGATGAATCGGAGCTGGCGAACCTCATCGCCCAATACCTGCTGCTCTACTCGGGCAACCTCGATATGTTCATCAATGATCCCTTGGAACCCGATGTCACCGCATTGACCCTTGTCCTGAAGAGTTCGGACACCAACCGGCTTCGAACCATCACCACTCTGATTCCAACTCTCTTCCCCGAAGATTGGACAATTGAGGTCGGTGGCGGTGAAGCGGTGGCCCTTGCTCTTGCGGATTTGGTCACCCGAAGCCAGATCGTCAGTCTGTTCAGTTCCCTGATCGCCGTGTGGTTCTTGGTGTGGTTCACCCTCAAATCTCCGAAACTCGCTACCCTTGCCCTGATCCCCTGCCTCTTCGCCCTCTTGGCGGTCTTCGTTTCGATGCTTGCCTTCTCGATCAAGCTGGATATCGTCACCAGCTTGCTTGCGGCGCTGTGCATCGGAATCGGAGTCGACTATGCGATCCACCTCCTCAGTGCGATCGTCCGCAACGATATGCCGATGGATCGGATCATGCAGACGACCGGCAAGGCGATTCTTGCCAATGCCGCATCCGTCGCCCTCGGTTTCATCGGCCTGTTGTTCAGCCGCTTCATGCCGATTGCAAATTTAGGAGTGCTGTTTTGCATCGCAATGGCAACAGCTGCAGCCAGCGCGCTGCTGTTGCTTCCTGCGATAGCCGTTCATTATCCCAAGCTCATGTTCACAAGGAGGACCAAATCATGAAACGTGTGGTTATCATGCTTCTTCTTATTCTTATTCCCGCCTTGATCATCGCTGCTCCGTCCGCCGCCCTGATCATGGACAAGGTCATTGAAACCCAGAAGTCCGACACCGCGGCGATGGATCTGAAGCTGACTCTCATCGAGGCCAACGGCACCGAACGGGAGCGGCGGATCCAGACCCTCAGCCAGACGGTCGATGACAAGACCTCGATCATCACCGTCTTCCTCTCTCCCGAAAGCGTTAAAAACACCCGCTTTCTCTCCGTTGAAGGAAACGACGCTACCGAACAGTGGATCTATCTTCCGGCGCTCAAGCGAGTACGGAAGATCAGCGCCACGGAAGAGGGAGGATCGTTCATGGGCAGCGATTTCTCCTACTCCGACATGGCATCGACAACGTATGATGCCGATGAGGCGACCCACCGCCTGATCGAAGAAACTGCAACAACGTATGTCGTCGAGTCGATTCCCAAGACCGTCAAGAGCTATGGAAAGAATATTGCGACCGTGGACAAGGAGACGTTCCTTCCCCTGAAGGTCGAGTTCTATGCGCCGGATGAAAAAACCTTGCTGAAAACCCTCACGACGTTGGAGACCGGCACGGTCGGAACCCGCCCGATCACCAAGATGGTCGAAATGAAGACGATCGCGACGGGGCATGCAACCCGCCTCGAGATGGTTCAGGTCCGCTATGATGTCCCCATTCCGGCCGCGTATTTCACAGTTCGTTTCTTAGAAACAGGGAGGCTGTAATCCGATGAAGAAACTGCTTGTACTGGTATTGCTTGTCGCCTTTTCAACCCCGCTCTTCTCCTTCGACTTCTTTGCGACTCTGGATGATGAAGAGGGCCAAGTCGGCACCGAGCCGGCGAAGCCAAAAGAGCTCACGTCCCTCTTTGTCGAGGGGTTCGGCACCTACTACCCCCTGGATGAGGATGAGCCGTTCGACTACGGCATCTCGCTGGGAGTGACCTTTGAAGAGAACCGGGAGAGAATCCGGACCGAGGTCGACTTCTCCTTCAGTCCGATTCTTCGCGACCCCCTCTCCGTCCGCACCTTGGCGGTCACCTTCTTCTTCGGCCCGACAAACCTCAAGGTGGGCATGTTCACCCACCCGTGGGGGACGAGCACGACCCTCCACGCCGTGGATGTCCTTAACTCGCAAGACCTCACCCATGGCATTCTGGACAATCCCGAGGCGATGAAGAAAAGCGAGTTCATGATCGTCTACAACGCCTACTTCAAGCGCTCATCCCTCGACCTCATCATCAAGCCCTTCTACCGGCCGATCGACATGGAAGCATCCGACCGTTATGCACCGATGGATACCGACAATCTCATGGGTACCTCCTTCAGCTATGGAGGAATGGAGATTCCAATCGACTCGGACAACATCCGGGTCGGAATCTACGAACATCCGAAGTTCTGGAAAGCCCTTGGAGGCGGAGGCCGCTATCGCTTCGGCATCGGCGATCTGGATCTCGGCTTCATGTACTTCTCCAGCTTCTACCCGCAGATGGGCTTCGATATCGGTGCGAAGCTGAAGATGATAGCCAATCCTTATTCCGATGATCCTCCGTTAATTCCCGATAAAGTGGAAGTCACATCCATCGACTTCGACTTCACCCGCTACCACTTCGCCGGCACGGAGGGTTCGCTCCTCGTCGGTCCGGTCACGATCGCCTGGGAAGGCGGCCTGTTCCTCAGCGAGGATGTCAAAGGAGAGAAGCCTGAAAAGTACAATACCAAGGCGATGGCGGTTGTGGAGCTCTCTTATACGGAGCCAAAGACCTCCTTCTTCGCTTCGGCGGCGTATCAGGGTCAGTATCTCTTCGGTGATGTAACACCGACGGTTAATCAGACACTTGATGTCATCATCCCCGTCGATTACATCGCCTCCTTCCTGAGCGACAAGCCCTACTCCAGTAGCGCGGCGGTCGCCTTCGAGATGCCGTTCATGCGCGAACGGCTCAAGGTTCGGATGGCGGCGACGTACGGCATCGAGAACCAGAGCCTCGTCGCGCTGGGATCGCTCAGCTATGAGATCAATGATTCCATGAGCGTGTATGCCCGAGGCGCTTACTACAATGGCTTTGGTGACAAGAAGAGCCTCTTCAAGAACTGGGAGAACAACAGCTCGGTGACGATCGGAATGAACGCTTGGTTCTAACGGTTTTTTCATGGTAGGATGACCGAACGGAGGGCATATGCTCATTCTTTCGGACATCCTGCTCTTTTTGACCGCGGCTTTGGTCTTTTCCGTCACCTGCCTCGTCATCCTTCTGCGAGTCCGCGTCGCCGATGCGCTGACCACGGACTTTTTACGGGTTCTCGTCCCCCTGAGCCTCCAGATGCTGTTAAGCCTCCTCGCTACCTACCTTGAGCGATCCCTTTCTCCTCGCCAGCTGGCGAGCTTTTCCTATACGATGTACGCCCTCGGGGCGACGATCATCTCGATTCTCCTCACCACGGCGATGCTCTTTGCGTTCACCCGCTTCTTCATCGGCCGGCTGCCGGCGAGTGAGAAGCAGAAACGGTTGGGGAACATCATCCTGCGCCTGCTCATCATCCTCTTCTTTCTGATCTCCATCTGGGCGATTCTCGGGAAGAGCAGGGGCGATTGGATCAAGGCGCTGGATGAAACGATGAAGTATCATTTTTTCAGCGCCTCCACCTTTCTGGTCATCCATGCGGTCGTGGCGCTCTTCTTCATAAAGCAGGCTTCGACCTGGGAGGAGGAGTGGCTGCTGAAAGGGGTCGCGATGACCTTCCTGCCGCTCATCGTCCTCTTTCCCCTGGATATCCTCTTCTTCCTCCACCTCAGCTTCAAGGTGGTCTACCTAAGCTTCGCGATCCTCTCGGTCCATCTCTACTTCTTCATCAGCAGAAGGTACTTCCTCACCTACGAGCAACCGGCTCTTCCCAAAGTGAACCTGACCGAACGGTTTGGCATCACCGAGCGGGAGCAGGAGATCCTCCGCCTCCTGGCGGATGGCTTATCCAATCAGGAGATCGCCAAGCAGCTCTTCATCTCGGTCAATACGGTGAAGACCCATATCAAAAACATCTACGCGAAACTGGAGGTGAACAACCGCCTGCAGCTGTTCAATCTGATGAAGGACCGCGACTCGAACGCTTCTTCCTGATTACCGCCATCGCGGCGAAGCCCAAAAAGACGAGGCCCGAGAGCACGACGACGACCGCACCGACCGGCAGATCCAACGACCACCCCACGACCAGTCCCCCTGCGGAGAAGAGAAGCGAGTACAGCGTGGAGAGCAGCATCATTGATGCGAGGTTGCGCGCCGTGTATCCGGCGGTTCCTGCAGGAAGGGTCAGCATCGCGATCACCATCACGATTCCGACGAACGTCTGAAGAAGAACCACCGCAACGGCGGTAACGGACAGGATGATCAGAAACACCGTCTGGGTCGGAATCCCCCGAACGGCGGCGAACTCCTCGTCGAAGCTCGTCGCCTCGATCTGCGGATAGAAGCGCCAGGCGAGGAAGAGGACGATCACATCCAGAATCGCCAGCAGGATCAGATCGCGGCTTGAGATGAGGAGGATGTTTCCGAAGAGGTAGCTGGAAGGGTCGGTATAGCCGGGGGTCTTGGCCATGAAGAGCACACCGATGCTCATCCCGATCGCCCAGATCGCCTGAATCACCGTATCCTCCCGTTGTTTGCTCTTCAGCGAGACCGCTCCGATCAGAAGTGCTGAAAGAAGGGCGAAGACGATCGCTCCGACCATCGGCGACAGGTTCGGGACGATCCCGGTCGCCGAGAGGTACAAGGCGATTCCGATCCCCCCGAGCACGGCGTGGCTGATCGCTCCGGCAAGGCCGGCGATCCGTTTCACCGTGACGACGCTACCGAGGATGCCAAACAGGATCGAGCTGAGGATGCCGGCGAAGAGGGCGTTGCGGATGAACGGGACGTCGGGTGAAAACAGAATCTCAAAAAAACCGTTCATGATGGTAGCTCCCTCGGGTAGGCGCAGAAGTCGGCCGGTATCTCTACATCGTGGCGGACTCGCTTCTGATCCTCCCCTTCGACGCTCTCCAAGGCGTGCTGGACAACCGTCCGGCCGCCGGTGCCGCCCTCGGGTTTGGTATCGATGCAGAAGACCCGGTCGGTCAGATCGGAAACGAAGCGGGTGTCATGGGTGACAATGAGGATCGTCGTGTTTCCCTTGAGACGTTCCAAGGTGGAGTACAGCCGCCCTTCGCTCTCCTTGTCCATGTTGGCGGTCGGTTCGTCGAGAATCAGCATTCTGGGGTTGGAGGCCAAGGCCCGGGCAACGAGGACCCGCCGCCGCTGTCCTCCGGAAAGCTGGCTGTAGGGGCGGTCGGCGAGATCTTCCAGTTCGACCTGCTTCAACGCTTGGATCGCTTTGCTTCGGATCTCCTGCTTCTTCAACCTCCGGGTGGAATCGACGAGGCCCATCATCACCACTTCGATGACGCTGATCGGAAAGGACGGATCGTAGGTGGCGTGCTGCGGGATGTACCCGATTTCAGGCCGCATCGTCTTCACGCTGCCGCCCATGAGGGTAATGGTTCCCTCCTGCGCTTCCTCAAGACCGAGGATCAGTTTCAGCAGGGTCGTCTTGCCACTTCCGTTGGGGCCGACCAGGGCGATGAACTCCCCTTGGTGAAAGTGGAACGTGACATCCTCCAAGATCTGCAATGAGGGATAGGCGAACGAGACCCCTTTAAATTGAAGAGCGACCGGCGCTTCTACGATCATCACTTCCTTCCTCCCGACTCCAACAAAGCATCGCCGATCATTCTGATATTGGCAAGCCAGTCATAGGCTAGGGGATCCAATGGGACGACGGCGCTCCCGACAGCGTCGGCGACCGCCTGGGCGCTGGCGACGGGGAACTGCTTCTGAACGAAGATCGCTTTGGGATGTTCCCGTTTTGCCAGCTCAACCAACGAAGCAAGGTCTTTGGCCGTAGGTTCCTTCCCTCCGGTCTCGACGGCGACCTGGATCAGGTTGAGGTCATCCAACAGATATCCGAAGGCCGGGTGGTAGACGAACACCGGTTGACCGGAAAGCGGTGCCAGATCCTCTTTCAATTCGGCGAACAGCTCATCGATCCGATCGACCAGCACCCCATGACGATCTTCAAAGACCTTCCCGTTCTCCGAGAGGAGATCGGTCAGGGCAGCGAGGGCATGGCCGAGGAACACCTTCACCTGATCATGTCCGAGCCACGTATGCCGGTCGATGTTCAGGGGATCGTGCTCATGATGATGATCATCATCGTCATCATGGTGATGATCCTCTTCAAGCTGCCTGAAGACCATCCCTTCCGTCCCGTCGATGAGAACCAGATTCGGGTACATGTTTTGGATCTTCGGCTTGAGAGCCAGTTCGAACTCGGTTCCGCTGAGGATCCATACCCGGGCCTTGGAGAGCCGGGCTATCTGGGATGGGGAGGGTTCATAGGAGTGCGGGTTCTGCCCCTCCCCCACCAAGGTAAGCACATCCACATCAGATCCACCCAGTTCTTCAACAAAAAACGCATGCGGCAGGATGCTCACCACGACAACCGGTTTCTCGGAAACACCTTCCTTCTTTCCGCCTGCAAAGAGCAAAGCGGGCAACAGCACTATCAATACAATAACGATTCGTTTAGACATGATTTCCCCCTCGGACAAAGATACTCAAGAGGAGCATTGATGGGCAAGAGTTAGAGGAAGACAACAGAGATAAGTAAACATGGATATGATTGCTGATCTTTGTTAAGATGAACCTTTCCTATCTGCCCCTGTATATGGCCATGTGTTGGGGATGATTGCTGATCTTTGTTAAGATGAACCAAACAAAGCTTGTAGAACACATGATTACTGGTTGGGGATGATTGCTGATCTTTGTTAAGATGAACCAGGCGACTCTTTGATGTACCTTTGGAGCGTGTTGGGGATGATTGCTGATCTTTGTTAAGATGAACCAAAAAAAGATGCGATTTATTGATGTACCAAGTTGGGGATGATTGCTGATCTTTGTTAAGATGAACCGGATTAGGTTCTATCGCCCGGGCAGGTTATGTTGGGGATGATTGCTGATCTTTGTTAAGATGAACCAAAAAAAGATGCGATTTATTGATGTACCAAGTTGGGGATGATTGCTGATCTTTGTTAAGATGAACCAATTTTAGATTATGTCAATTCTCCTCTGCAGTTGGGGATGATTGCTGATCTTTGTTAAGATGAACCTTTCTATTGACACTATCTTGCGTTGTACGGGTTGGGGATGATTGCTGATCTTTGTTAAGATGAACCCGTTAAGTACGGCGGAGCAAGATGCATTTGGTTGGGGATGATTGCTGATCTTTGTTAAGATGAACCCCCCAAACTGCACTAGTTTTTCTCTATTTTGTTGGGGATGATTGCTGATCTTTGTTAAGATGAACCCCAAAAAAAGCCAAGGAGGAAAAAAGGCTTGTTGGGGATGATTGCTGATCTTTGTTAAGATGAACCAAGCCTCCCATTCGGTGCACTTGTCGACAAGTTGGGGATGATTGCTGATCTTTGTTAAGATGAACCCCATCAAGTGCTGGGTTAGCGAATTTGCCAGTTGGGGATGATTGCTGATCTTTGTTAAGATGAACCTTTTTATGGTTGACACTAAAACGGGTTGTAGTTGGGGATGATTGCTGATCTTTGTTAAGATGAACCGCGCTTTTCTTCGTTCCCATGTTTACGGTGGTTGGGGATGATTGCTGATCTTTGTTAAGATGAACCGAATCTCTGCGTGATTACATCGTTGACTGTGTTGGGGATGATTGCTGATCTTTGTTAAGATGAACCTTTCTATTGACCCTATGTTGGGTTGTACGAGTTGGGGATGATTGCTGATCTTTGTTAAGATGAACCCTTGCGGCATATTTGTATTGGTTTAATGATGTTGGGGATGATTGCTGATCTTTGTTAAGATGAACCCAATCGATCGATGCATCCGAGGAGTTAACGGTTGGGGATGATTGCTGATCTTTGTTAAGATGAACCATGTGATCTATAGAGTCGGCTTTTACGGCCGTTGGGGATGATTGCTGATCTTTGTTAAGATGAACCTACTGGTCAGTATTATGACTGGAAATATGGGTTGGGGATGATTGCTGATCTTTGTTAAGATGAACCTCGTATAAGGCTCTTTTGATCACGATAAGGGTTGGGGATGATTGCTGATCTTTGTTAAGATGAACCTTCTTCCAGCTTGTCATACTGCAGTATCCCGTTGGGGATGATTGCTGATCTTTGTTAAGATGAACCGCACAACTCTTAAGGATTTCAAATTATTTTGTTGGGGATGATTGCTGATCTTTGTTAAGATGAACCCTTGTTAAACTATAACAACTACTAAAAGCTGTTGGGGATGATTGCTGATCTTTGTTAAGATGAACCTTGTTGCATATCTATATAGTTGTGTTATGAGTTGGGGATGATTGCTGATCTTTGTTAAGATGAACCTCATTGGTTAATAAATGGAATCCCATCAATGTTGGGGATGATTGCTGATCTTTGTTAAGATGAACCCAGCCGACTCTATAGATCACATACCGTACGGTTGGGGATGATTGCTGATCTTTGTTAAGATGAACCGGACGATCCGGACGATCCTAGGCGGACGATGTTGGGGATGATTGCTGATCTTTGTTAAGATGAACCTAAGGAGCTTGCGATTACCGCAAGGCTGGAGTTGGGGATGATTGCTGATCTTTGTTAAGATGAACCAAACGCTGGAGAAGATTATCAGTAGGCCAAGTTGGGGATGATTGCTGATCTTTGTTAAGATGAACCAGACACACTGGCTGTTTGTTGATGAGGAAGGTTGGGGATGATTGCTGATCTTTGTTAAGATGAACCTATCACTCCTTTGGTCAGCGTGCGTTTCGCGTTGGGGATGATTGCTGATCTTTGTTAAGATGAACCGGAAGTGCTGGAGAATGAGAGCCTATGCAAGTTGGGGATGATTGCTGATCTTTGTTAAGATGAACCGCTTTGGCTTGAAGCTCTTCAATCTTGTTTGTTGGGGATGATTGCTGATCTTTGTTAAGATGAACCGCGAGAGCCTTGAGGACATCCTCACATCGGGTTGGGGATGATTGCTGATCTTTGTTAAGATGAACCTATAGGTATATAAACCTCATAGAGTCATGGAGTTAGAAAGTATTCATCGCCAAAAAGGAAGATTTGGAGGTCAAGGAGTCAGAAGATTT
>Ga0208694_1000631_pt1 | contig 50199 bp, 44 predicted proteins | sample AD_UKC078_MetaG_FD_184442 | JGI IMG/M metagenome (GOLD analysis project Ga0208694, IMG submission 184442) | Active sludge microbial communities of municipal wastewater-treating anaerobic digesters from USA - AD_UKC078_MetaG (SPAdes) (version 2) | ecosystem: Engineered > Bioreactor > Anaerobic >...
CGGCCCACCGACGCACCGACGCACCGGCCCACCGACGCACCGACGCACCGGCCCACCGACGCACCGACGCACCGACGCACCGTCATTTCTCCGTGACGTGCCCCGCATCGATCGCGCATGATGCGCGCCATGTGCTCGAGTGCGTCGATACTGAAACGTCCGCGTCACGACGGTCCGTCGCGCCGGGTCCGGCGGATCGCGCACTACGCCCTGGCATTTGGGCTGGCGCTTGCCCTGGGCGCTCTGCCCGCTGTCGGAGACGACTGGCCCATGTGGGGCCGGACCGTTCACCGCAACATGTACTCGCCCGCCCGGGGCCTGCCGGACAGCTTCGACGCCGGCACGTTCAAGTCGGGGACCGACGATGTCGACATGGCCACCACGCGCAACGTGAAGTGGGTGGCCAAGCTCGGCACCCAGAGTTATGGCAACGTCGTCGTGGCCCAAGGCAAGGTCCTGATCGGCACCAACAACGATTTCCCGCGCGACCCTCAGCACGAGGGCGACCGCAGTATCCTGCTCTGTCTCGACGAGAAGACCGGCGCGTTCCTCTGGCAACTGGTTGTGCCCAAACTCAAGTCGGGCCAGGCCAACGACTGGGAGAACCTCGGGATTCTCTCGTCCCCCGTCGTCGAAAGCAATCGGGTCTACCTGGTGACAAGCCGTTGCGAGCTCATCTGCCTCGATATCAACGGCCAGGCCGACGGCAACGACGGCCCGTTCACCAGCGAAGCCGACTATGTCGTCCGCGACACCAAGGCTCCCCCCGCCCGGATCGGACCGAACGACGCCGACATCATCTGGGTCTACAACATGCTCGATGAATTGGGCGTTTTCCCCCGCAACGCGTCCAACAGCTCGCCCCTCATCGTCGGAGACCTGGTCTTCGTCTGCACATCCAACGGAACGGACTGGACCAATTCAAACGTCCCGTCCCCGTTCGCCCCCAGCTTTATCGCCCTCCACAAGGGAACCGGGACGCTGGCCGGTGAGGACGATGCCGGGATCGGACCCCGCATCTTCCACGGCCAGTGGACATCCGTCGCCAGCGGCAGGGTGAACGGACGCGACCAAGTCTTCTGCGGGGGCGGGGATGGCGTGCTCTACGCCCTCGAGGCCATTCCTGTGAAACAGGGCGAGACCGCTATGCTCAGGAAAATCTGGTGGTACGACTGCAACCCGCCCGAGTACAAGACACGACCCGACGGCAAACCGATCAAGTATCCCGCAGCCGACGGGCCGAGCGAGATCAACGCCACCCCCGTGTTCTACAAAGACCGAGTGTACGTCGCCATCGGCCAGGACCCCGAGCACGGCGAAGGCGTCGGGCGTTTGGTCTGCATCGATGCCGGCAAGACAGGCGACGTGACCAAAACGGCGACCGTCTGGGACGCGCGCGCCATCTATCGCAGCCTGTCGACCGTGTCGATCGATCCGGAGACCGGCCTCCTGTTTGTCGGCGATTTCTCGGGGTTCATCTACTGCATGGACGCCGAGACTGGCAAAGCGCACTGGACACACGACATGAAGGCCCACATGTGGGGATCGACTCTGGTGGCGGACGGCAAGGTGTATGCCGGTGACGAGGATGGCGACGTCGTGGTCCTGGCCGCGACGAACGAGAAGAAGGTGTTGAGCGAGACGAATCTGAACACACCCGTGTACGCGACCCCCATCGTCGCCAATGGCGTTCTGTATATGGCCAGCAGCACACACCTGTACGCCATCCAGGACACCAGTGTCCGTTGATTCTTAGGGTCCCCTGACCCGGCGTCTGCTTCGACATATGGTTTAAGGGCTCCTCTGTGTTCTCTGCGTCTCTGTGGTGAATCCCGTCGATGACTGTCACCGTCCCGAATTGAACCACAGAGACACAGAGGTCGCAGAGAGGAAAGCATGGGTGATGATGGTTAAACCGTCCCGTAGCCGTCCCGTAGCCGCGGACGGGAGTCCGCGCTGATTTGCTCCGCGAAGAATACTGATCGGCGCCGTCTGACGACGGCGGCTACGGGGAGCGGAGTAGCCGCGGACATGAGTCCGCGCTGATTTGCTCCGGCAAATACAGACGTCAGCGCCGTCTGACGACGGCGGCTACGGAGGGCGGAGTAGCCGCGGACGGGAGTCCGCGCTGATTTGCTCCGCGAAGAATACTGATCAGCGCCGTCTCACGACGGCGACTACGGGGAGCGGAGTAGCCGCGGACATGAGTCCGCGCTGATTTGCTCCGGCAAATATAGACGTCAGCGCCGTCTGACGACGGCGGCTACGGGGAGCGGAGTAGCCGCGGACATGAGTCCGCGCTGATTTGCTCCGGCAAATACAGACGTCAGCGCCGTCTCACGACGGCGGCTACGGGGAGCGGAGTAGCCGCGGACATGAGTCCGCGCTGACTTGCTCCGCGAAGAATACTGATCAGCGCCGTCTCACGACGGCGGCACGACGGCGGCTACGGGAAGCGGAGTAGCCGCGGACGGGAGTCCGCGCTGATTTGCTCCGCGAAGAATACTGATCAGCGCCGTCTGACGACGGCGGCTACGGGGAGCGGAGTAGCCGCGGACGTGAGTCCGCGCTGATTTGCTCCGCGAAGAATACTGATCAGCGCCGTCTCACGACGGCGGCTACGGGGGGCGGAGTAGCCGCGGACGGGAGTCCGCGCTGATTTGCTCCGCGAAGAATACTGATCAGCGCCGTCTGACGACGGCGGCTACGGGGAGCGGAGTAGCCGCGGACGTGAGTCCGCGCTGACTTGCTCCGGCAAATACAGACGTCAGCGCCGTCTGACGACGGCGGCTACGGGAAGCGGAGTAGCCGCGGACGGGAGTCCGCGCTGACTTGCTTCGGCAAATACAGACGTCAGCGCCGTCTGACGACGGCGGCTACGGAGGCGAGGTTACTCGCCGGCGGACATAACACCGACAACAACCAGATGCACCAACATGCGACTGCCCCAAATGTCCATCGCGCGTTGCGATTCTGGACTTGCGGGCGCTGCATCTCTGGGCGATAGAAGAACCGTGACGTTGCGGCCATTTCGAATGCAACCGGCAGACCGACGCGCGCCATCGCGGCACTCGATGCCGTAGTCAAGTCGGGTTTCTAATCATGGACGTTCCACCTAAAACCATCGAGGTCGAGGTCGTGGACAACGACGCCGGCCCGCAAAGCGGGAAGGAGGCATCGACAGGGTCTGTTGGCGGCCCGCCCATCCACCCGCTGTCGGCCCTGCTCCTGCTTGTCTTCGATAACCTGTGGACCGTTCCCGAGTTCATTGTCATGAACTGGACAGTGACTCTCCCGTTGAGCTTCATCAGCGTCTTCGTGCCCACATTTGCCATCCAAAAGACGCTCAAGAAAGACAGGTTCGGACGCGCCCTTGCGTACGCGTTGTTGCTGGGTGTCCTGGCCGCGGTGCCGACGTCCCTGACAGGCACGCCGATCGGCCTGGCGATTTTGGCCTGGACAGGCATCAGCAAGCTCATGGGCAGGCCCCTGAAAACGTAACTGGCCCGCCAAAGGGCGGGCCAGCACGCGTAACCGTTGAATTTACCTACCGACTACTCGATTCAAAACCTGTTGGACTTCGGGCGGATCATATCACAACCGATCTCCCTGCCTAGTGTGCTTCTGAATGCACACCCAGTTAATAGTTGATAGCAGAGGCGGAATGGCAATCGATGACGTGTCGTGCAACCGAGAGGCGCGGATTAGGAATCTGCGGACTCTCTTCGCTGCTCCACCGACGCACCGACGCACCGGCTACCGACGCACCGCCTTCCCCCCCATCTCCGATCTCCTATCTCCCATCTCCGATTTTCCCTTGAACTCGGGCATCGTGGCTTCGCCGGCAGCGTTGATGCCCGTCCGGCGCAGGACCTGGCCGACCGTCAGCGCCAAAATGCGCAAGTCAAGCCAGAGCGACTGATGATCGACATACCAAACATCGAGCTTGAACTTCTCCTCCCACGACAATGCGTTGCGGCCTCGGACCTGCGCCCAGCCCGTGATGCCGGGCCGGACCGCGTGTCGGCGCAACTGCTCGGGGGTGTAGCGGTCGAGGTATTGGACGAGCAACGGACGCGGCCCCACCAGGCTCATATCGCCTTTAAGCACATTGAGCACTTCAGGCAGTTCGTCCAGGGAAGTGGACCTGAGCCACCGTCCGAACCGTGTCAGGCGGTGGACGTCAGGGAGCAGATTTCCCTGCGCATCCCGCGCATGGGTCATGGTCCGGAACTTCCGGAGATCGAAGACGCGCCCGCCGAGGCCCGGACGGGGCTGTCGGAAGAGTATGGGGCGGCCGAGGGCGGCCCGGACACAGAGAGCCAGAAGGAGCAGGATCGGGAGCCAGATCGGCGAGGTCAACAGAACAAAGGCCAGATCAAACAACCGCTTCATTGACAGGAACGTCAGTGCGTCAGTAGCCAGTGCGTCGGTACGTCGGTGGGCGGGCCAACCACCGCCTCTAGTCGTAATCGTACTCATGCTCGTAATCCTAGTCTCGACCCAGACTCCATTCACAGTGACAGGAAGTCAGGAGAAGGGATTAGGATTACGATTAGGATTAGGAGCCAAAGAAATGACCATCACAGGCCTGTCGTTGCCCTTCTCTGCGTGCTCTGTGTCTCTGTGGTTCAATTCGAAACGGCGACTGTCATCGAAGGGGGAATTCACCACAGAGGCACAGAGCACACAGAGAAGACCTTGATCCACAGAAGGACGCAAAGAACCGCAAAGGACTGGACTTCGTGAGGGAATTGGGATGGAACCTGGCTGTGAATCCAGCTCGGCAAGAGCGGAAGGAACCCGCCCAATCGTCTTTCATCCGTGGCTCCTGCGGGCTTATCCGTGCCATCCGTGTTTCATCCGTGGCTCTTTGGATGGGGGGTCCTCTGTGTCCTCTGTGTCTCTGTGGTTCAATCCGGAACGGTGACTGTCATCGAGGGGAATTCACCACAGAGACGCAGAGTGCACAGAGAAGACCTTGATCCACAGAAGGACGCAAAGAACCGCAAAGGACTGGACTTCGTGAGGGAATTGGGATGGAACCTGGCTGTGAATCCAGCTCGGCAAGAGCGGAAGGAACCCGCCCAATCGTCTTTCATCCGTGGCTCCTGCGGGCTTATCCGTGCCATCCGTGTTTCATCCGTGGCTCTTTGGATGGGGGGTCCTCTGTGTCCTCTGTGTCTCTGTGGTTCAATCCGGAACGGTGACTGTCATCGAAGGGGGGATTCACCACAGAGTCGCAGAGTGCACAGAGAAGACCTTGATCCACAGAAGGATGCAAAAACCCGCAAAGGACTGGACTTCGTGTTAACCCCCGCGCTTCTCTGCCCCAGCCGGCGACGAATCTCTGAGCCCTCTTTGCGTCTTGGCGTCTTGGCGTCTTTGCGTTGAAGCCCGTCTGGACCCGAGGAAACGCAAAGGCGCAAAGGCGCAAAGGGGAAGTGAAAATGAAAGACGGCGCTGGCCCTTCTTTGCAGCTCTACGGTTAAATTCGGGACGGTGACTGTCATCGAGGGGAATTCACCACAGAGGCACAGAGCACACAGAGAAGACCGGGTTGAAACTGAACCCGTTCTGGATAGCCTGTTTCACGCCTCCCTCGCCCGTCGATCGCGCACTCCCACTTGGCATTGCAGGGCTCTTCTCTGCGTGCTCTGTGTCTCTGTGGTTCAATCCGGAACGGTGACAGTCATCGAAGGGTTGATGGTTGATCGATCTGCCGCACCGACGCACCGACGCACCGACGCACTGGCTACCGGCTACCGGCTCAATCATCGTCGGTCTGCGCCTGTGCGGCTGCCGCGGTTTGAACCGCCTTCTCCGCCCGGCTGATCATCCACGACAACAGAACCACCCCGGCAGCCGTAAACGCGAGAACCGACCACCCCGCCGCATCGTGGACCTTTTCGATGGCGTCCATGCCACGCCAATGGGCCATGAGGCTCAAGTAGAGCGAACGCCCGATATTCCCGACAATCGCAAGGATGACACCGGCACCGAACAAGATCAGGCGCAGACTGTTCCGCTTCAGGGACACGTACCCGATGAAGATCGCCGCCATGATTGTCGATTGCAGGCTCCGAACCCCGCTGCATGCCTCGTCGATCCCGACCGTCCCGTTCGGCAGATGAATGAGACTGCCAACCTGATGAGCGGGGATGCCAATGAGATTGAGCAACTCGACGTTGAACCGGGCCACCAGGCTCTGCAATCCGCCAACAACCGGGCCCTGGACCGCGCTCGGCATCGGCATCGCAATCAGGATGAATGCGAACGCCATCCCGAAATCCCGGATGCCCGCCCATCCGAACACAACACCGAGATTGGCGACGATGACCAGCATGACACCGAGAGCCAGGCCGACGGTGCTCGCGGCGTTTGCGCCCAGGAACGCCTGATAGATTTGGACGACGAAGAGCAGGCCCAGACCCGCCAAGCCAATCAGAACAGCCCATGCGCGCAATCTCCAGTGCACTTCGGGCCGCGTTTGCCACGCCTCCCAGAAGAGGTAACCGCAGAGCAGAACCACGATCCATCCGAACTGAAGATCGGGATTGTGCCGCCAGAACCACTGCGCGCGCGAGATCAGCCACGCCATCGCCAGGAAAGCCGGGGCAAGGAGCAAAAGCGGTTGAGGACGGGGCATGGGGGTTGGAGATCGGAGTTGGGAGGGGTGCGTCGGTGCGTCAGTGCGTCAGTGCAGAGAGCAGAGAGCGGGGAGCAGGGAGTAGGGGCAACTCTCAGCGGTCAACTCCGGGGTCTCCGGCGCACATGCGGCGAATGAGTGTACTGGTCTGCCTTTGCGGCTCTGCGTCTTTGCGTCTTTGCGGTTCAATTCGGAACGGTGACTGTCATCGAGGGGAATTCACCACAGAGACGCAGAGCACACAGAGAAGACCAATCGTCTTTCATCCGTAGCTCCCGCGGGCTTATCCGTGCCATCCGTGTTTCATCCGTGGCTCTCTGGTTCGTTCACCTACCGGCGAGCCAGTCTTCGAGTTCCGTCTCGTAATCCACCGGTTCGAGCCAACCCTCCAGAAACGACTGCAACAAGCGGTCGGCCGACTCGAAATCGGACCCGCCCACACTGGTCGAGACCCGGATGAACTGCTTGGGTCCCAGAATCTGGCGTCGCGCCAGGAAGGCATCCCAGATTCGCTGCCAGAAGACCTTGTCCACCGCGCGCATGCCAAAGCCCGCCGTCCCCCTCTTCTGAGCCGCCTTGTCCAACGCGTACTTCATGCCCACGGACAGATTATGATCGAGTCGATACGGCAACGGCTGTCCGCCCACGAGGCCGCCAAAGTAGACCAACTCGCGTTTCTCACCCGCAACGAACAGCCTGCGTTCGAACACGATCGGCACACCATGCAGAGTCAGGCTCACGCTGTCGGGTGCGATCGGTTCGAGCCCCCAACCGCCTTGGGTCCAGCATCGGTCCGGGGTATGGGTGAAAAGGCCGATGTCGTAGGACTTGGACGAGTACCGTTTGGCTGAAAAGACGCGCACTGCGCGCCCTTGGGCTTCGTCCGCAAACTCGGCGCTCACGGTGCGGTCGGCCACAAGAATGCGCTCCGCCGATTCGGCCACCGGAATCTTCTTGGATGTCCAGCCGACGATGTTCGTCCGCTCGCTGAGCCAGACGGGCTTGAGTTGGGTGTCCGATCGGGTATACCAGACCGACGGGAACGCCCAGAGCACGACGAGCGCCACAACCAGAAAGGCAGTGATCGAGTAATGTCGTTTGTGCATGGTCAGGCTCGTTGATGGTTGAGCGTTGAATGTTGAACGTTGGACGTTGAACGTTTCCGGTTCATGCTCCGTCCTGGTTCGTGAGGGGTTTAGCCCGGTCATTTCACACGTTTCGCGAGGAACCGTAACCGGCTAACCCGGATATTTCATAAGGCTTCGCGGGGTCTCATATCCGGGCTCTGGCAATACCGCGCCCGCACATGGAAAAATGAAGTTCGGAGCGTTTCGAAATCTCGCGGGTCCAGCGACACTCTGTTGCCCGGTTCCCTCCCTCCACTCGGGCGCGGTTTCGCTTCTCTAGCCCGCATAGCAATCATCCTGCGAGGTCTGACCGCCCTGGGCACCGATGGGGTGTGAAATATGCGGGCTAGTGGGCAAGGCTTGCCCCCAGCCCGACAAGAGCGGGGTGAATTCGCCATGCGTGCTTGATCAGCGCCGTCTGACGACGGCGGCTACGGGAGCCGGGTAGCCGACCCGTAGCCGCGGGATAAGTCCGCGCTGACTTGCTCCGCGTAGAATAATCCCTGGCTCGCTGGGCTGATCCGTGCCATGTGTGTCCATCTGTAGCTCTTTGAATGCCGCATTCTTTGCGTCTCTGCGTCTTGGCGTCTTTGCGTTGAATTCGATCGGGCCCGAAGTGAAACGCAAAGGCGCAATGGCGCAAAGAGGGGAGGGAAATGAAAGGCAGTATTTGTCTCTCTTTGTGTCTCTGTGGTTCAATTCGGGACGGTGACAGTCATCGAATGGCTGATGGTTGATGGTTGATGGTTGATGGATCCGCCGCACAGGCGTACTGACGTACCGACGAACTGACGCACCGCCTACCGACGCACCGACGCACCGACGCACTGACGCACTGACGTACCGGCGCACCGATCTCCGACGTCACACAAGATACGGCTGATACTCGGGCACCAGTTGCTTGATGCGCTGTTTGAGTTGGTTGCGTTCGGTATTGTCGACCTGCCGTTCGAGCGCCGCGAACTCGGCCTGGACCTCGTCGAGCGACCGCGGTTGACATACAAACCGCATCACTTTCGGATGGCTGGTGGTTTGGTGGTTCTCGGTGCGGTGCGACAGTTCCTCGAACAGTTTCTCGCCCGGACGCAGCCCGGTGAACTGAATCTCGATGTCCTCGTCCGGCTCGAGCCCGTTGAGTTCGATCAACTGGCGTGCCAGATCGACGATCTTGACCGGCTGCCCCATATCGAGCACGAAGATTTCGCCGCCCTCCCCCATGAACGCGGATTGGAGCACCAAGCCCACCGCCTCGGGGATGGTCATGAAATAGCGCTTCACCTCCGGATGCGTCACGGTCACCGGACCGCCCGCGGCGATCTGTTTGGTGAACACGGGGATGACACTCCCCGAGGAGCCGAGCACGTTGCCGAATCGGACGGCCATGAACTTTGTGCCATTGGACGCGCTTGCCGAGAGGGCTTGAAGGTAAATCTCGGCGAGGCGCTTCGACGCCCCCATCACACTGGTCGGGTTAATGGCCTTGTCGGTCGAGATCAGGACAAAGCGATCGACGCCGTATTCGCGCGCCAAACTCGAAAGTCGGGCGGTGCCGATCGAGTTGTTCTTGAGGGCCTCACCCGGCTGGCTCTCCATCATCGGCACGTGTTTGTGGGCCGCGGCGTGAAAGATCAGGCCCGGCTTGAACCTCGAGAAGAGATATCGCATCCGGGCTTCGTCGAGAATGTCCGCGACGATCGGCACGACCTGGCCGCCGTAGCCCTGTCCGAGCAGTTCCTGCTCGATCGGGAACAACTGGACCTCGGACTGATCGAGCATGAGCAGGGCGCGCGGATCGCGCTCGACGATCTGGCGGCAGAGTTCGCTCCCGATGCTCCCGCCCGCGCCCGTCACCATCACCGTGCGCCGCTCGATCTGCTGTTGGATCGACGCCGAATCGAGCTTGACCGGCTCGCGGTTCAAAAGGTCTTGAATCTCGACCGGACGCAACTGGCTGACGCGCACCTTGCCGGTGGCCAGTTGCTCGTAAGACGGCACCGTCTCGAACTTGAGGTGCACGCTCTGCAAGAGGCGGACGATTTCGCGGATACGCTCCGCGCTGGCCGTGGGCAATGCAATGATCACCTCGTCCAGGTCCGCCCGAGAATCCGGATTGCGCAACCGCTCCGGCTGGCCCCGGACCGGGATGCCATGCACCTGCGAATGCCACTTGTGCGAGTCGTCGTCGAAAAAGGCCACCGGGACCAAACCCAGGCCGCGCCGCGCGAGCAGATCCTTGGCCAGAGATGCGCCGACGTCCCCTGCCCCGATGATGCCGACCCGTTTGGCGGTCAGCGTGCGGGGTCCGCCGCGCCCGCGAAACCGCTCGCGGATCACACGGAAGCCGGTGCGAATGCCGACAATCGCCGCAAACGACAACACGTAATCGGTCAGGACCACGCCGCGAGGCAACGGCCATGGCGAGATTCCGCTCACGTGCGCCACGAAGAGAAGCACGGACACCGCGGTCATCGCGTAGAAGATCCGCCACAGATCAGGGAGACCGAAGAAGCTGAGGAGGCCAGTGAATTGGCCAAAGATCACCAGCGCCAGCAGCTTGAGAGGAAGAGTCATCCACCAGGCCTGATGAAATGACTCTCGAAAATTCTCGGGCACCTTGAAGTCGAATCGGAACTGGAAAGCGAGCCAGTAAGCGGCCATCAGCCCGGCACTGTAAAGGATCACGAGAATGACCCGCCTCTCACCGAGCGAGAACCCGTTGCGTTGCTTGGGGACAGCCGGCCCGGGATTCACGCCCGCGGCGGGCGGCGGTGACGGCTTGTGAGGGTTTACAGGAGAAGTTGAAGGGTCCATAGCAGTGCGTCAGTGCGTCGGTGCGTCAGTGCGTCAGTAGCCGGTACGTCGGTGCGTCAGTGCGTCAGTGGGGGGTGAAAGCGTCGTGTGCAGCGATCATGCCGCCAATCATCCTCCCGATGGCTTGTAGTCGGGAGAGAGCATCCCCATGCTCAGAATCGGTCAAGTACTCGCATGCATAGGGTCTGTGCAAAAAATACTTCCGATTTTGCTGGAGGGGATTTGGCTCGCTGGCGAGGCGCGACGAGGGAGCATACCCGAAGCGGTCTGTGACCGAGGAGCAACGAAGCCAGCGAGCCAAATCCCCCCAGCCCTCCGGGGCGGGGCGGCACCGGGCCATCTGCGTCGTTCCTCGGTCGGTCGAGTATCTCAGGGGATACACTCCCTCCCTCGGGCCTCGCATCTGGCCCGGTGGCGCTCCCGCCAAAACCGGAATTAATCTTTGCACAGACCCTTAGGCGGTGTCGAGCCAATGCATCGTTTCCTGGAGTTCGCCGTCCGCATCGGTGAGTGTGCTCAGGAAATGAGCAGGATACCGACGCTTGGCCCATGATTCGGCGAGATTTGCGCCAATCGATCGTATACTGCGGCGGATCTGGTCGGTCAGCGCATAGCGTTCCTCGGGTGGCCATCGCTTTGTCAGTGAGAAGATCTCCTGCTGCAAAAGGAAAGAGGCCTGGTAGACCTCGAGTTCCTTGAAGTTCTTGGCCAATGTGCCCATAACATTCCACCGTCTACCGTCTACCGGCGCACCGTCTACCGACGCACTGGCCTCACCCTATGCTCTTGGCCGGCACGCCCGACGCCAATGTGCCGGATGGAATATCGCGTCCGGCAAATGAACAAGCCGACAGGCGCGCGCCAGCCCCGACGCGCTTGCCCGGTGCAACGACCGCGTTCGAGCCGAGAAAGGCTGCACGTCCGATGTGACAGAAACCCGAGACACGCACGCCCGGACACAACTGCGCAAGGTCCTCGACAACGGCATCGTGTCCGATCGAAGTCCCCACGTTGACCACGACATGACAACCCAGGCGCACTCGAGGACCAACGAACGTCCAAGCCGCGACATAGCACCCCGCGCCAACGATGGCCGTGCCGCTTACGACTGCCGTGGGATGCACAACGGTGCGGATTGTTCTGCCCGCAGCGGCCAGCTCAGTCGCGAGCCGTTCCCGGACGGCGTTGTCGCCGATCCCGATCACGCAGGCGGCGCCGGGGCGATCGCCGTCGAGGTAATCCTGGATTGTGCCCGCATATTCGAGTCCCTGGAGCATCCTGCCCTTCAGCCGCCGGTCATCGTCGTAGAGAAGGCGGCAGACAGGTCCGCCAGCGCCTTCGATCGCATGGACGGCATCGGCCACCTCGCTGGCGAGGCCGCCGCCACCTAGAATGACGATTTCGTCCATGAATGCTACTTCGTAGCCGCCGTCGTGAGACGGCGCCGATCATTGTCTTCGGCGGAACGAGTCAGCGCGGACTCCCGTCCGCGGCTACGGGACGGCTACGCCACTCTTCGTAGCCGCCGTCGTGAGACGGCGCTGATCATTGTCTTCGGCGGAGCGAGTCAGCGCGGACTCACGTCCGCGGCTACGGGACGGCTACGGGACGGCTACGCGAAATCACTGCGCCGTGTAGCCCCCATCCACCGGAAGAACCACCCCGGTCACCCATTTCGACTCCGGAGACAGCAGGAATCGGACGGCATTGGCGGCGTCTTCAGGCTGGCCGAACCCCAGCAGATGCCGACGCTCGATCGCCTGGACCTGGTCGGTGGTCAGGACCGAGAACATCTGCGAAACCAGGGGCGACATGATCACGCCCGGGGCAACCGCATTGACCCGAATCTTCCGGGGCGCCCATTCGACGGCCAGCGATCGCGCAAGGCTGGCAATGGCTCCTTTGGTGGCCGAGTACGCGCTCATGCCCGCCGCGCCAACCAAACCCATCGTGCTCGACATCAAGACGACGGCCGCATGTTCTCCCTTAAGAAGGACCGGAAACGCGTGTTTGAGGAGCATGATCACCGACTCGATATTGACCATCGAGAGTTCATGCACCCGCACGGTACCGATGAGATGGCCCGGGGCGAGGCACCCGACGCCGAAGGCGCAGACCAGGCCGTCGAGGCCGTTCCAAACCCGACGCATACTGTCGATCAAGGAGACCAGTGCGCCGGGTTCGAGCACATCAAGCCGGGTGGTCTGGGCCTCGGGGAATCGTTCGGACAGCGCATCGGCTTTCGACGGGCTGCGATAGGTCAGCCAGAGCGATTCGCCATCCCGCGCCAACCGCTCCGCGCAGGCCTGTCCGAGCACCGAACTAGCCCCGACGATCAGGATCCGCCGCTTCATTCCCCGCATCGAGTTTCTTCCCGACCAGCGCCACGATATCGCCGACCCGTTTGCATCCCTGGAGCGTGCCGGGCGGCAACTGGTAATGCAGCGTCTCGTCCAACATGGCGACCAGCGCCACCTGGCCCATCGAGTCCCAACCGCTCAGACTCTCGAGCGGCGTTTCGCGAGTAATCGCCTGATCGGCCATCAGCACCTCAGCCAACCGTTCGAGGAATTGCGTTTCGGTCATATCACCCTTTCCAATCGAGCATGCAGCCGGCCCATGACAACCCGACGCCGAATCCAGCCAGCAGGATGCGCATGCCCGGCCTGATCTTCCCATCCGCCAACGCGCTTTCGATGGCGATCGGGATCGAGCACGAGACGGTATTGCCCACGTATTCGAGGCACAAGGCGAACTTGTCGGCGGGGATGCCCAGACGCCGGCGCAGATGCTCGATCATGAACGCATTGGCCTGGTGAAAGACGAAGAAGTCGACATCCCGAAACACGATCCTGGCGCGTTCGAGGATCTGATCGATCAGAGGCGGAACGACGCGGACAGTGAAGTTGAAGACCTCAGGTCCATTCATTTCGAGTGGCCGCGGCCCGGCGGGTCTGCGCATACCGCTGCCCGGAACGATCAAGAAGTTCGCGCCCGACCCGTCCGTTCCGAACACGAATGAATGCAGCCTGTTGGGCGATGCGCTCTCGATCAAGGTGGCGCTGCCCGCATCACCGAAGATTGTCCGTGTCCCCTTGTCTTTGGGGTCGAGGAGTTTGCTGTAGGTTTCTCCGGTCAGGAGCAGGACGGCATCGGCGTGGCCTGCCCGCAGCAGGCCATCGGCGAGAGCCAGGCCGTAGATGTAACCCGAGCAGCCCAGGTTGAAATCGAGCGCGCCACAACGCTGAGGCAGACCGAGCCGATCCTGGAGCAGACATGCGGTGGTCGGGAGCAGGTAATCGGGCGACTGTGTGCAGTGGAGGACAAATCCGATTCGGGACCGGTCACGGCCCTCGAGCAGGCGCTCGGCGGCGTGAAAGGCGAGGTCGCCTGCCGTTTCATCCGGACCGGCCACGCGCCGATCGCGGATGCCGGTTTTTTGGTAGATCTTTTCGCTAGGCCACTCCGGGAAGATCGCTGCCAGATCGTCGTTGGTCAGGCGCGTCTCCGGAAGATGACACTTTACGCATGAGAGCATGATCGGAGATCGGAGATGGGAGTTGGAGGCGGTGCGTCAGTGCGTCAGTGCGTCGGTAGCCAGTGCGTCGGTGCGTCAGTGGGCGGACGAACCGACGTGCTCGGTCGTAATCGTAATCCTGCTCGTAATCCTAATCTCGACCCAGACCCCATTCACAGTGACAGGAAGTCAGGAGAAGAGATTACGATTACGATTAGCCCGCATTTCTCACCAACTGTTGTTGTCATCTGACCGGTCACCGTCACATTTCACCTGAAATGCGGGCTCTCAGACCCGGAAATCTCACCCGCAGACCGTCCGGAATGCCGTGATCGCCCCACTGGTGAGATTTCTGGGTTAGGAGCCAAAGAAATGACCGTCACAGGCCTATCGTTGCCCTTCTATGTGTGCTCTGTGTCTCTGTGGTTCAATCCGGAGCGGTGACTGTCATCGAGGGGGGATTCACCACAGAGACGCAGAGAACACAGAGAAGACCGATTGAAATCGAGTCGAAATCGAGCACCTTCTTGCTCACAAGGAGGAACCGATGCCACAACAGTTCAACGAAACACAACTCAACCAAATCAGCTACCGCGTTATCGGCCTGGGCATGCAGGTCCACCGCGAACTCGGACCAGGCCTGCTCGAATCGGCATACGAGGAGTGCCTGGCCTACGAACTGCAAGCGACCGGGTTCAGGATCGATCGGCAGAAGCCCTGTTCGGTGCGGTACAGAGGGGTTGTTTTGGAATGCGGTTACCGGATCGACATCGTTGTGGCGGATGCGCTCATCGTGGAAGTGAAAGCGGTACAGGAGATCTTGCCTGTTCACCGCGCGCAAATCCTTACGTACATGAAACTCGACCAGAAGCCGCTGGGCCTGCTCATCAATTTCAACGTGCCCATTCTCAAGGACGGCATCGAACGCCTGATCGCGGGAACCCTGCTGCAAGCCGGACTTGCTGGTTTACCGCACGGCCCTGCTGAGCAGTGACAAGCCCTTCTCTGCGTGCTCTGTGTCTCTGTGGTTCAATCCCGAACGGTGACAGTCATCGACGGGGGATTCACCACAGAGACGCAGAGTGCACAGAGAAGACCGATTGAAATCGAGCCGATTCTGGCCAATCTGTTCCAAGCCAGACTCGCCGCTTGATCGCATGTTACTGATCGGCATTGAAAAGCCTTTCTCTGCGTGCTCTGTGTCCCTGTGGTTCAATCCGGGACGGTGACGGTCATCGAGGGGGGAATTCACCACAGAGACGCAGAGTGCACAGAGAAGACCGATTGAAATCGAGCCGATTCTGGCCAATCTGTTCCAAGCCACATTCGCCGCTTGATCGCATGTTACTGATCGGCATTGAAAGACCCTTCTCTGCGTGCTCTGTGTCTCTGTGGTTCAATCCGGGACGGTGACAGTCATCGACGGGATTCACCACAGAGACGCAGAGTGCACAGAGAAGACCGATTGAAATCGAGCCGATCCTGGGCAACCTGTTCCAAGCCACATTCGCCGCTTGATCGCATGTTACTGCTCGGCATCGAAAGCCCCTTCTCTGCGTGCTCTGTGTCTCTGTGGTTCAATCCGGGACGGTGACAGTCATCGAGGGGGGAATTCACCACAGAGACGCAGAGTGCACAGAGAAGACCGATTGAAATCGAGCCGATTCCGGCCAATCTGTTCCAAGCCACATTCGCCGCTTGATCGCATGTTACTGCTCGGCATTGAAAGACCCTTCTCTGCATGCTCTGTGTCTCTGTGGTTCAATCCGGGACGGTGACAGTCATCGAAAGGGGGATTCACCACAGAGACTCAAAGGACTGGCCTTTATGGGGGAATTGGGATGGAGACTGGCTGTAGATCCAGCCCGACAAGAGCGGAATGAATCCAGCCGTCCGTGTTTCATCGGCGCCGTCTGACGACGGCGGCTACGGGACCGGGTAGTTGTCCGGTAGCCGTCCGGCAACCGCGGGACAAGTCCGCGCTGACTCGCTCCGCGAAGAACAAGGCAATTCGCCCCTCCCCATGCTTGTCCGTGCCATCTTTGTCCATCTGTGGCTGGTTGGATGCCGTGTTCTTTGCGTCTCTGCGTCTCTGCGTCTTTGCGTTGAATTCGGCTGGGCCCGGAGGGGAACGCAAAGGCGCAATGGCGCAAAGGGAGGGGAAGAAAGGCAGTATTGGTCTGTCTTTGCGTCTCTGCGGTTCAATTCGGGACGGTGACAGTCATCGAATGGTTGATGGTTGATGGTTGATCGATCTGGCGCACAGGCGTACTGACGCACCGCCTACCGACGAACCGACGCACTGACGCACCGGCTACCGCCGTTTGTGCGCCTCGCGCACTCTGTCGATGACGAACTGCTGATCCTCATCGCTCAACGAACTCGAACTGGGCAGGCAAATCCCCCGCCGGTTCAGGTCCGCCGCCACTTCTCCCCCGACACATTCGCATCCCCGATACAGCGGCTGGGTGTGCATCGGTTTCCAGACCGGACGCGACTCGATGTTCGCCGCATCGAGAAAGCGGATCAGGTCCGACGACGACATCCCGAACTTTTCCTTGTCGATGAGGAAACAACTTAACCAGCGGGTATGCAGGCTGCTTGTGGGAGGTTGATGGTCGATAGTTGATGGTTGATGGTTGGAAGTTGAACGTTGAGCGTTGAACGTTGAACGTTGAACGTTACCCCCGCTTCCCCCTTGCCCCCCTGCTCCCTGCTCCCTGCTCCCCGCTCCCCGCTCCACCGACGCACCGTCCTCCCCATCTCCGAACTCCGAACTCCGAACTCCGAACTCCGAACTCCGATCTCCGTCACCCCCAAGCCGGCTGCAAGCCGGCGCTCCGTCCCCCCCATCTCCGATCTCCGATCTCCGATCTCCGAGCGCCTCAAGCCGGCTGCAAGCCGCCGCTCCGCCCCCCCGATCTCCGATCTCCGATCTCCGATCTCCGAATCCCCCCTCCGGCTGCGGCTCAATTCCCGGCAGGTCTGCAAACGCTGCGTGATAGCGCTCAAAGACCCTTTGCCGCTGTTGAACACGCAATTCAAGAACGTCCAGCTGACCAAGAGCTATCCCGGCTAATACGTTACTCATCCGGTAGTTGTATCCGAGCTCGGAGTGCACGTAGTTATTGATGCCGAGTGGATCCTGGTCGCGCGCCTGGGTGCTCCAGTACCGGGCTCTCTCAACCAACTCAGGGGCTCGGGCGGTCAACAACCCACCCGAGGTTGCAGTAATAACTTTGTTGCCGCCCAGCGAGACAACGCCAACCTGTCCGAGCGTCGCCGCGAGGCGTCCCCGGTACCGGGTCCCCATCGCGTGTGCAGCGTCCTCTAGGACGGGGAGTCCATAGCGGTCGCAGATTCCCAGGATCGAGTCCATATCAGCGCTCTGACCGTACAGGTGCACCACTGTCACAGCCTTTGGCAAGCGGCCAGCGGCAGCGCGCCGCTTTAGGAAATCATCTAACAGATTAGGATCGAGGTTCCATGATGTCCGCTCACTGTCCACAAAGACAGGGCGGGCACCTTCGTAAAGCACGGGATTACAGCTTGCTGCAAAGGTCAGTGAAGGTGTCACAACTTCGTCACCCGGTTGGATACCCAACAAACGCACGCCAAGGTGCATTCCCGCGGTGCCGCTCGCCAGCAACGCGACAGGCTGCCCGAACATCTCGCCGAGTCGTTGCTCCAACGCAAGGAGATTCGGGCCAATCGTCGAAAGCCAGTTGGACTCGAACGCCGCGTCTACGTACTGCCGTTCAGAGCCCGACATATGCGGCACCGAGAGAAAGATCCGCTCGGAGGGATTAGACTTCATTGAGCCTTCTGATGACTTCTCAACCGAATACAATGCGCGTGCAACCTGGCTGCGGCGGCCAGCTTCAGAACCGCGTCTCCACCTCGGTACTCCCCGGGGGAGGAAAGGGCACCAACGGATCCTGCCGACCGGCAACTCTCACCAATTCGTCATCCGCCCCCAACCGGCGCAGAAGAGACTGCACAGCAGCGAGGCTCCGATCTCTCGACACAATGGTCTGCAGAGTTAGCAGGATCAGCTGCAGATCAACCCAAAAACTGCGATTCTGTGCATAGAAGAGCCCCAGCCGGCTCTTCCAGGGGCGAATGACTTGATTGTACCTTAGGTCAGGGTTCTCACTTCCTCGGAGTATCTCGCCTTCATCGGCAAACACAATGGACGAGAAATCCGTGATTCCAGGTTTAACGTCGAACAAATGGTATTCAGCTTCCGTGTAGAAACCCACATCTCGCTCCACTTGTGGACGTGGCCCCACGAGGCTCATCTCGCCTCTGAGAACATTCCAGAGTTGGGTCAATTCGTCGAGTTTGAACTTCCGGATCATTCGCCCCACCCACGTGATGCGGCGATCCCCAGAGGATGTGGAAACACCGCCTTGCTTGTCTGCGTTCACAATCATGGAACGAAGTTTCACCATGTGAAACTTCCTTTCACGCCCTAGCATTCGCGGTGCCACATATAACGGTGACCGGAAGTCTTGCAGCCACACCAGGACTCCGAAAAAAAGGAGTGCCGGGCAAAGGAAGAGCAGCCCCAAGAGCGAAGCAACGATGTCGAATAGCCGTTTCATGGATCAATGCTCCCTTGACAGGAGACTTCGAACGCGTGCCGCAATGGAAAGTCCATCGAGTCCATACCGCCGGCGGAGATAGTCCTGGGAACCAACGATGCTGGAGAAACCGGATTCGAGTCCGATCCGAAGAAATGCCTTCGGTCGCGCACCGTGGTCAAGGAGAACCTCGGCAACCGCCCCCCCCAGGCCACCATGAATCGTATGCTCTTCCACGGTCACCACCGCGCCTGTCTCCCGCGCGGCGGCCAGAATCGCCGCCGAGTCGATGGGCTTCAGAGTATGCATGGAGAGAATCCTCGTTTGGATCCCCTCACGAGCAAGCGTGTCTGCCGCAGTGACCACCTCTCGCAGAATGCCTCCAGTGACCACGACGGTACAGTCCGTTCCCTCGCGGAGCAGCCTGGCCTTTCCCAAAATAAATGCCTCATGTCCATCCGCACCATCCGGCCCATGATCCTTGTCCAATCGCAAGTAGCAGGTACCAGGCTGCCGCGCAATGGCCTCCGTGGCCTCGCTTGCCTCCCAGAGACCGCCCGGCGAAACGACCGTCAGTCCAGGCAAACTCCGCATAATGGCCAAGTCTTCTGTCGCGTGATGCGAAATCCCCAGAGCGCCGTAGCTGAAGCCGCCACCAATGCTGACGATCTTGACATTCGCGTCGTGGTATGCGGCATCGTTCCGAATCATCTCGAGACAGCGAAGGGTCGGGAAGTTCCCTATGGAATACGTGAACGCCACATATCCCTCAAGGGCCATGCCGGTCGCCAACATTGTCATGTTCTGTTCGGCAACTCCGGCATTCAAGAATTGACCAGCCCGCTGCCGACGATACTCATCAAAGACGCCGAAACCCAGATCACCCGTGATCAAGATCACTCGCGGCTCACGCTCCGCGAGCAGAGCCAAACGCTTGATGAACGCATCTCTCATGGCAGATCCAGTTCTTGCAGTGCGGCCTCGAGTTCTCGTCCGCGTGCAGTCCGATAGTGCCACAACACGGTGTTCTCCATAAACGTCACCCCTTTACCCTTCGTGGTATGCGCGATCACGACCGAAGGACGTTGCTCCACGAAAGGCAACCTGCCAAATACCTCCGTCAAGGCACTGTGGTCATGGCCATCCACCTCACAGACCCCCCAATTGAAAGCTCTCCACTTGGAAGCGAATGGCTCCAGTTCTAGCGTTTCCGCCACCGGCGCTAGGCTCTGTAGCTTGTTGTAGTCAACAACAGCCACCAGGTTGTCGAGCCGGTGGTGTGCAGCGAACATGATGGCTTCCCAGTTGCTGCCTTCATCACACTCCCCGTCCGAGAGCAATACAAAGACCCGCTGGCCTTCGCCCTTCCGCCTCAGAGCCAGAGCCATGCCGACACCCACACCGAGACCGTGTCCCAAACTCCCCGTAGACAACTCGACTCCCGGCATGCCCTTGTGACTAACGTGCCCGGACAAGTCTGAACCGTTTTGGTAGTGCTGGTCAAGCCTCTCAAGCCCGAAAAAACCGCACTCTGCAAGGGTGGCATAGACCGCAGCCCCTGCATGCCCCTTACTCAGGATAAACCGATCCCGGCCCGGCCAGGAGGGGCGCCCGCGATCAAAACGCAGAATGCCCCCGCCGTACAAAACGGCGAGAATGTCAGCGATACTGAGCGCTGCCCCAACATGGGAGCTGCCGCCGCGACTCGTCATGCAGACCGAGTGACGTCGAACGCGTCGGGCAAGTGCGCGCGTGTCCATAGTCATCAGCGACTCCGATAAAACTCCAGAATACAATCACACACGTGGTGCACATCATCGTCCACCAACGACAGATTCATCGGGAGCATCAGACACCGCGTGAAAAACAGGTCCGTGCGCGGCAAGTGCTGTTTGAAGCCGAGGGCACGGAACTGGTGAACTGGTTTACCACCCCACTGAATGAGGGTCCCTACGCCACGCTCCCTAAGCCAGGATCGAAGCTCGTCGCGATCTTCGGCCTGGATTTCGTAGTTCTGGTACACGTCGAAGTGATCTCCGTCGTCTGTCGGTGCGGGTGGACGAACAATCTGTGGAACGGTCGCCAACCGCGCTTCGTAGAGTGCCGCCAGCGCGCGCCGCCGGGCTACCGTCTGGGCATAGTCACGAAACTGACAGTTAAGGAACGCCGCTTGAAGGTTATCCAGTCGACTGTTGAATCCCCACATCACGACCTCCCCATCATGGTTCCGTCCATGATCACGCAGAAGAATGAGCCTCTCGTAAACTCGCTCGTCGTTGGTCAGCACAGCACCGCCATCACCTAGGCCCCCAAGAATCTTGGCCGGGTAAAAACTGATGCACGAAGCCACCCCGAAAGTGCCTGCGCAGCGTCCTTTGAATTTCGAACCCAGCGCCTGCGCAGCGTCCTCATAAACGTCGAGTTTGTATCGAGCAGCAAGAACAAGTATGGCATCCATGTCCGTTGTGCGACCATTGAGTTGAGTGGGGCAAATGGCCCGCGTCCGAGGCGTAATCGCCTCCTCTACCGAGAGGGGGTCGATCAAGTGATCTTCCTTGATGTCGGCCGGCACCGGTACGCCCCCGGCAAAGTGAATGGCCGCAGCGGTCGCCACCATCGTGTGGGAACAGAACACCACCTCATCGCCAACCGAGAGCCCTCCAGCCATGAACGCCATCTGAAGGCCGTCCGTCGCGTTGGCGACTCCCACCGCAAAACGAACGCCAACGTACGCCGCCAGGTTGCGCTCAAACTCCCCCAAGTCCCGCTGCAAAATGAAAGCACCGCGCCGACCGACATCCTGCGCAGTATGCAAATACTCGCCTTCGCGCGAAACGAATACATGCGGATAATTGAAGAAGGGAACACTACGCTTCATAGTATTTGGCAGTTACACTAATCATTGAGGCATCTTCTGTTTGTCCTGACTTCCTGAAACGCGACCCACACCATTTGCAGGGTTCACTCGCACACCGCAATTGCTCGACTATCTTCGAGAACACACACGCCATCTCGGCTCTTTGCGAATCGCAAGGTGTCGATGTCCTACATGATGACAGACGGCCAAGTCAACGATATTCCGGTTCACGATATTCCAGCCTCGCCACCTCTATGTGGCTCCGAATCACGCGGTGCGACCGCTAGGACTCACGCGTGAGAAGCCGAAACTGGCCGACAGGCGCAAGGCCCAGCGGACGGGTCCGCACCCCACGTCCCAAGCAGCGAAACCCGCACTTCTCGGCAACACGTACTGATGCCGTGTTGGTCTCCTCGACCACATACCACACCAGCCGCCCCTCCGGGATAGCTGACTCCAAAGCGTATTGCAGTGCCAGCGACGCAAGCCCACGGCCACGAAATTCCTCATCCGTATACGTATCTCCAACTTGCAGGTCAGCTGCTTGCATGAATGGAAAACGGAAATACTTCGGAAAGACACAAGAGCGGTGGATGATTCTCCCTGCAGACCGAATCAGAACTAGTGAGTACCCAGTGTTGCTGAAGATTGCCAGTCTGTGGAACAACCACCACACCGCGAACGGTGCGAGTGAGAGGCCCCGAGGAATGATCTCTCGACCGCTCGGCTTCCAACACTCCCAGGTTAGCCCAACGGGCAGGCATAGCACACTGCCCAGCGGCCCATTGTTCCTCGTATAGAACAGATATTCCATTACAACTCCTTATCGGTGTGCGAGACTAAACAAGTCCTGGTATCGCTTGGCTGCAGTACGGAGTGATAGATTGCGCTCATAGTAGTCGCGGCCAGCAGCCCCCAGTGAGGCACGTTCGGTCGGTGACAAGGCGGCAAATTGCCTGGCGGCGACGGCTAGTTGCTCGCCACTGCCGGGCTCGAACACGATGCCACAGCCCGCCCGTCGCACCAAGTTCGCCGCGTCGCCACTCACGCCGGCAATCAGCGGGCGTCGCATGGCCATATAGCTCTGGATCTTCGACGGTATGGTAATCTCGAACAGAGGCTGTGGGGCCAAATGAACGAACAAGGCGTCGGCCGACGCGAGCACGCGCGCGGCCTCGGCAGCGGGAGCCGACGCCAGAAATCGGACATTCTCGAGGCCCTGAGCGTGCACTGCCCGCTCCAATCGTACCCGCTCGGTGCCCCTGCCCATCAGGTGAAAACAGATGTCCGCTGAGTCTGCGCGCAATCGCCTGGCTGCATCCAAGACCACATCAAGTGCCTGCGGACGCCCCATGTTGCCAGCATAGACGAGGTTAACGGAGGCGGAACGCTGGAATCGGGCGCTGAGCTCGGGATCTGGTTCACGCGGGAAGAAAACACTCTCGTCCGCCCAGTTGTAGACGACAGCGATCTTCTCCTCGGGAACCCCACGTTCGCACAATACGCGCTTGAATCCATCTGACAGAACACAAATGCGGGCCGCTTGGTGGTAGAAGAACCGCATGGCTAAGGCAACTGGGGCGAGCAGGAAGCGGGACGATACCATGTGCGCAGCCCCGAGGGAATCGGGCCAGAGATCCTGAATATCGAAGACAAAAGGAATCCCCCGAAACCACTTGAGCGTGATACCCGGAAGCCCCTGGGGATTGTACACGAAGGCGATATCGGCGGGTCTCACTCGCCACGCCCCTAACACGGCACTCGACATCCCGAAGCTGGCGTAATTGAGCGCTCGCCCCACGGCGGACTGGCTGTGACTGGGATAGAGGGGTACACGCAGCACATCAATGCCGTCGATGATCTCACGTTGATTCCACCGGACCCGATACCCTTTGTACACCACGCCTCCTGGATAATTCGGGAAGCCGGTCAACACTTGCACTTGGTGGCCGTCACGCTCAAGGGCTTTGGCGAGAGGAATGCACTTGAAATCCGGCTCAGGCCGGCACCACTGGATGACCAAGAGAATTCTCACCGCGATGACTCTAGGAATGGCGCACCTCAAGGGGTGAAGCTAAACCCACATACTCCTCACGCACCATACCTGAAACAAGCTTATAACGGTTGCTAAGTCCGCTCCCCCGCCCTCACTCATCCATGCTCCAGACCCGCCGTCGCACGTAGTCCCTGTAACCGAGGATGATCCGGACCACCTTGTCCGAAACGTTGGGCACGTCGTAATCGGCGACTGATCGCAGTGTCCGGTCCCGACCACGCGCCTGACTGTCGAGCATGGGGAAGGCATCTCGGATGCGCGGCCATTCCAGCCCCACCATCATCACCGATCCCTCTTCCATCCCCTCCGGACGCTCATGCGCCTCGCGGATGTTGAGGGCGGGGAAGTTGAGAATGGACGATTCCTCCGTGATCGTGCCGCTATCCGACAAAGTCGCACGCGCTCCAAGTTCGAGACGGACATAGTCGGTCAGGCAGAGCGGCTTTAGCAACTCGACCCGGCTATCGATCTTCAGTCCGCACTCGTCCAGGCGCTTCCGGGTCCGCGGATGCGTCGACATAATCACGCGCAGCCCGAACTCGCGCGCCAGGCCGTTGAGGACATCGACCAACTTGGCCAATTGCCTGGGCGAATCGACATTCTCCTCCCTATGACAACTCACCAGAAAATACCCCCCCCTGTCCTCTGTCTTCTGTCCTCTGCCTTCTGCCCCCTCCCTTCCCCCTTCCCCCTTCCCGCTTGCCCCTTCGCCCCCTGCTCCTTGCTCCCTGCTCCCCCCCCCCAGCCCCAGCCTCTCGATCACATCCGATCGCTCGATCTTGGGCAGGTAATGGTGCAGCACCTCGAACATCGGGCTGCCGGTCTTGATGACCCGATCCGGCGGGAACCCTTCGCGCAGCAGGTATTCACGCGAGATGGTCGAGTAAGGCAGGTTGATGTCGGCGAGGTGATCGACGATCTTCCGGTTGATCTCCTCCGGGACCCGCTGATCGAAACAGCGGTTCCCTGCCTCCATGTGAAACACGGGGATCTTGCGTCGCTTGGCCGGGTACGCGGCGAGGCAGCTATTCGTGTCGCCCAGAACGAGGAAGGCGTCGGGCTTTTCCTTTTCGAGCACGGCATCCGCACGCGCGATGATCGACCCGACCGTTTCGGCGGCGTTCCTACCGGCGGCATCGAGGAAGTGATCCGGCTTCCGGATCTCGAGATCCTCGAAGAAGATCTGGTTCAATTCGTAGTCGTAGTTCTGGCCCGTGTGGACGAGGACATGGTCCGTGTACTGGTCCAGCTTGGCGATCACGCGCGAGAGGCGGATGATCTCGGGGCGAGTGCCAACAACAGTCAACACCTTCATGAGACGTAGGATGATGAAGCGCGGAGAGGTATGCGGCAAGGGGCAAGCGGTAAGCGGCAAGGGGCAAGCGGTAAGCGGCAAGGGGCAAGCGGTAAGCGGCAAGGGGCAAGGGGTAAGGGACAGAGAGCTGGGTGCGATCAGAGGCCGCGGGAAAAAGTCGTGATCTTCCGACTGAGCTTGTCGCTAAGCGCAAGCAGTTTGGTGACATCTTCGCTCTCGAGAAGGCCGAGCCGCTCGAACACAAGAGTCATTGACACATCCTCAAACAGGGATCGGCGGGCGATGTTAAGGAACTGCCTGAACTCTGCCGAGTGGAGGCTGGCGCTTCCCTCAGCAATGTTATTCGATACGGACAACCCCGCGGCCCGGAGCTGCTCTGCGTATCGGAATAGGCGTCGCTTCTCAAGAACAGACGCCACTTCGTGGTAACCTGCAGCCAATTCCACCGCGAGCTGCCAGATTTCAAGGTCCTCAAACCTCCAATGGGGCCTTCCTCCGCTGGGTTGCACATCTCCGGCTTCTTGGCTCACCTTGCGCCGTCCTTCTTGCGCCTTCCCGCTTCCCGCTTACCCCTTCCCGCTTACCTCCCCACTTCCATCCCATACGTATCCGGCCGCTGGGGATCGAACGGCTCGCTGGCCCAGAACAGCGTGACCAGCTCGCCGGAACCGACGTTCTCGATCGAGTGCGTGTAGCCGGGCGGGATATCCACAACCACAAAGTCGCGTCCACTCACCCGATGCTCAATGACAGCAGCAGCGAGCTCGGAGCGGGGAGCCCGGAGCCCGGAGCCCGGAGCAGGGAACTCCGGGAGTGTGGAGGCCGCTTGGGAGGTCGATGATCCAGGGTGCTCAGTGCGATATCGCCCGCAAATCTCTGCTCCCTGCTCCCTGCTCCCTGCTCCCTGCTCCTCCACCCTCCGAAACCGAATGATCGCCTCGCCTTCGAGCACCAGAAACTTCTCCGTCTTTGTGTGATGATAGTGATTGCCACGGGTGATGCCGGGCTTGGTCCGCGAGACGAAGATCTGGCCGGCCGCCGCCGACTTCACGAACTCGGCCAGGCTGCCGCGCGGATCTGTCTTCTGATCGAGCCGATACGCAAAGTCCGGTCCGTCCAGGTAGCTCAGGTAGGTGGCGTACAGACACCGATTCAGCGGATCCCCCAGGTCAGGCAGCACCAGAGTCCGCCGCATCTCGCGAAACGACCGGATCCGCGCCGCCAACTCGCCCAGTGTGATCCGGTAAGATCTCTCGACCTCCCGGTATTCCCAGGGGCCAGGCGGTAAGGGGGCAGGCGCCAAGGGGCAAGGGGCAAGCGGTAAGGGGGGAGTGGCAAGAGGCAAGAGGCAAGGGCTGCTGGAACCCAGCCGTTCACCTGCTGCGTCCCCTTCCCTCTGTCCTCTGTCTTCTGTCCTCTGCCCTCTGTCTTGCCCCTGCTCAACCACCCTCACAAACGCCTCGACGACATCGTCGATGTACACCAGATCGAGTTCTTTATCCGGATCGTTGATCGTGATCGGCAGGTCGTGGGCGGTGTTGTGGCAGAACGTGGCTGTCACCGAGTTGTAGTTCGGCCTGCACCACTTCCCGAACACGTTCTTCAGTCGGAAGATGATTGCCTTTCCCCCTCCCCGCTCTGCCCAGTCCTTGACCGCATCCTCGGCCCCGCGCTTGCTGATGCCGTAGGAATTTTCGAGTGCGGCCTGAATGGAAGACGACAGGACGAGGAGAGGCTTGCGCCCCGCCTTGCTGATATTATCGCACAAGTCTTCGGTGAAGCCCGCGTTGCCCGACTGGAATTCGCCGGGGTCCTTCGGGCGGTTGACACCGGCGAGGTGGAAGATGATCTCGGCTGACTCGATCGCCCGATCCAGCTCGTCAGGCGCTGAATCGACGTCGATGCGGAACAGGGTCAGTCCGTCGCGCCGGGCAAGATGAGCGCACAGATTGCGCCCGACAAAGCCGTTGGCGCCTGTCACAAGGATGTTCGTGATGCTCATGAGTTGACTTTACAGACACACGATGCGTGGACTGTCTGCACGCGTTGGGAGATAGGAGCAGGGAGCAAGGAGCAGGGAGAAGGGTCAACTCTCCGGGGCACACGCGGACAGGTCGGCGCAGGCAGGTGGTTCGGGGTTAACTCCTCCCGGCCAATTGCATCGAAACAGGTATGCCATACAAATGGTGACCGGAAGACCATCCTCACAGAAGGACGCAAAGAAGCGCAAAGGGCCAGGCTTCGCCTCTGCCGTTCTTTGCGATCCTTTGCGATCTTCTGTTGAACCTCTGCCCGACATGCTCTTCTCTGTGCTCTCTGTGTCTCTGTGGTTCAATTCGGGACGGCGACTGTCATCGTACGGGATTCACCACAGAGACACAGAGTACACAGAGAAGACTGCAATTCATAGACGGGCGCAAAGAAACGCAAAGGGCCAGGCTACGGCTCAACAGTTTCTTTGCGTTCCTTTGCGATCTTCTGTTGAACCGCCACCACCCGTGCTTTTCTTTGTGTCCTCTGTGTCTCCGTGGTTCGATTCGGGACGGTGACTGTCATCGCTTGGGATTCACCACAGAGGCACGGAGAACACAGAGGGAAGGTCCAACGGCCAGCAAGTCACACGGCGCCGACCGGAATTCTCATTCTAATCCCAACCCGGACCTGTTCACAGTTTCACGAAGTCAGGAGAGTCGATTACGATTAGTGAGGAGCCTCCCATCGCTGCTCCACCGACGCACTGACGCACCGGCTACCGACGCACCGACGCACCGCCCTTCCCCCCATCTCCCATCTCCGATCTGCGAACTCCGACCTCTCATCTCCGCCCCTTACCCCTTCCCGCTTCCCCCCGTGCCCCTCACCGCTCTGCCCTTCCCCCTTCCCTCCCTGCTCCCTGCTCCCTGCTCCCTGCTCCCTGCCTCCCCATCGCTTCCCGCACTTCGCCGAGCTTGAGCAGCAACTCGATCATCCCGTCCACATCGAGCCGGGTTGTGTTGTGGGAATGGTAGTCCTCGAGCCCGCCCGACACGCACATGCCCTCGGTGAAATAGAGGTTGTAGTTCAGGTCGCGACCGTCGGCCGGCACCCGGAAGTAATTGCCCAGATCCTCGGCCCGGGCCCGTTCCTCGCGTGTTAGCAGCGTCTCGTACAGCTTCTCGCCATGCCGTGTCCCGATTACCTTGACCGGGTGATCCGGCGCCCCCATCAACCGCTTGAGCGCCTCGGCAAGAGTCGCGATCGTCGCCGCGGGCGCCTTCTGCACAAAGAGATCGCCCGGACGCCCATGCTCGAAGGCGAACAGGACCAGATCGACGGCATCATCCAGGGTCATCATGAAGCGCGTCATTTCGAGGTCTGTCACGGTCAGCGGCTCGCCCGCCTCGATTTGCGCCAGGAACAACGGGATCACCGATCCCCGGGACGCCATCACGTTGCCGTAACGCGTGCCGCAGAAGACCAGGCCTCGCTCCCCCGCGACCCGGGAACGCGCGACCATGATCTTCTCGCTCAGTGCCTTGGACATGCCCATGGCATTGATGGGATAAGCCGCCTTGTCCGTGCTCAATACCACCACCCGCTTCACCCCGTTGCGCTCCGCCGCCTGCAACACATTGTCGGTTCCGAGCGAGTTTGTCCGGATCGCCTCGACCGGGTAAAACTCGCACGACGGGACCTGCTTCAAGGCGGCCGCGTGAAACACGAAGTCCACCCCCGCCAGGGCCTCCTCGAGGCTGTCGACGCTCCTGACATCCCCGATGTAGAACTTGAGGCGCGCATCGCGGTACAGATGCCGCATGTCGTCCTGCTTCTTTTCGTCGCGCGAGAAGATGCGGATCTGCCGAACGTTGCCTTTCAGAAAACGGCGAAGCACCGCGTTGCCAAAACTGCCAGTGCCGCCGGTGATGAGGAGTGTACTGGGTTCAGACATATCGAGTATCCCACCGCCTACCGCCGCCCCAAAAGCCTACGAAGCACTTGACACGAAGCAATTTGAATAGTGCCGGCCCTAATGCTGCAATCTCCAGACCCCGTCGAATCCTGAAAGTCCGAGAGGCGAGGCGCCGGCAATCCGCAGCGTTCGCCGCTGCGGCCACTCTGGCTGCACAGCACCTTCAACATCAGCAAACACGCACCTCTGCCCGTCAGCTTGCCGCACTCGGCAGCCCAACTGCGGCTGATCAGGCTTCCACTGGCTCCATGCAAACCCCTACACGAATGGGGATATCCGGCAGACCGCACTTCCTCCCGTCCGCCCAACGAGTCACGGTGTGTCGTTCCAAGCCTCGTCTAACACTGCGGCCATCTGCGTATCCCAATCCTTCGTCGTCGCCATCTCTGTCAACCGCGCGCCGGCTGCCAGAGCAAGGCCTGGCTGCTCGACGAGTCGGCGGAACAGGGACGCCAACCCTCCAGCGTCCCGGTAGGGGGTGCAAAAGCACCCTTGAATTCGCAAATAGTCCGCCACACCCAAAATCTCCTGATTTGCGATGAAGGCCGTGCCCGTCACTACACAGTCTCCCCACTTGGTTGGCTCTGCCAAAACGTTGATAGGGACGCTCGGATCGTAATACGTAAAGGCTGCATGGGTCCGAAAATACGTTGCCAGCGCCTCGACGACCCCCAACTCCCCGACATACTCGACACACGGCCAACCCGCCAGCTCCGAGGCAGCCTCACAGCCGATACGACCAGCAATCACCACCTTCAATTCCCTCACATCTACCATCTGCAAGGCCGCCATCAGTGTGCCCATCCCTCTCCCCTCCGTAAGCCACCCATTGACATACAGCGTAAAGCGTGACGGACGCTGGTAGCCGCGCGTCCGTGCGAGCTCCAGCGCCTGATCAACCAGAGAGCGGCTCGGCACATTGCGGACAATCCTCAGATTTGGGCCCCCGCGCAACCACCGACTAGGGGCTGGGACGATGTGCAGCAGTGACCGTCGTGCAACCCACGCCTCAATGACACTCACCGCTCCTGCCAGCAGCCGTGGCATTCGATACCGCAAAGCAAAGTTGTCGTTGTTATCATAGATAACACGAGACTGCTTCATTACACTAGTGAGAGCTAATGGCAAAGCGCAGTCCAGACCTAGTGCGTAGTAAAGGCCCCCCGAGGGCGCCCTTACGGCCTGCAATGCCACTGCTGCTGTCCAGCGCAGATAATCCCCCGGCGCTCGTCTTGATCTGCTATCTGCAAATCGTACTAGACTCCGTACGCAAAAGCCCTGCTCTTGGATCCGCATGCCTCTCCACGGTGCCATCGCCCACACTTCGCATTGCACCTCCCTGGCTGCAAACAAACCCAAAAGCTTGTGCAACCGCGGATACCCCCTCTCCTTAAACAGTGGCACTACCAGCACAATCCTATGTGACATACCTGGGACTCTGATCCGACGTGAGCTGCAAAAAAGCTTCGAGCAAACGGCGCAGAATATCAGAAAGTATACACATCTTCACCAGGCGGTGAGCTGCCTCCTCCTGCGACAAGTGCAGTTTCTCACTCGTACCTTCCTATGCATTGCCAACCACATGCCAGAAAGCGCTGCCGCCCTCTGATCACCACCGTGCCGGGCCTCGACCAGGCTTGCAGCCTCATAGCAGTGACGGACGCGATCATTGCAACTGATCTACCCTCTATTACAGGGGATTTCAGCGTCCTTGCTCACTCGCCGCATCTCCGCTCCTGCTTCAGCAAACGCCGTTTACAAGTGAGTACCGTGAATTCCTGCAAGGCCTGGTAAAACCGGTTCGAAACACACTATCTCGCTAAAGCCTAGCCATTTGTCTCCTTGCGTTCGTACTTTGAAACACACCCCTCCGTGTAAGGCCGCGGGTGATCAGCCTCAAAGCACGGAGCCCGGCTTCGACACGCTATTAACACATTGGCGATATCGCTTCACGATCGCTGGGTTTCCGACGACTACTGCGTGATCCGGGACCGGCCTCGTAACGACCGCGCCAGAACCGATCACCGCGCCGCGCCCTATACGCCCGCACGACGGCAGTATAATGGACCCAGCTCCAAGCCACGATTGTCGCTGAATCAGGAGGCTATGGAATTGCGTCTTGCCACTAAGCCACGCCGGAGGCTCTTCGTCAACCGGATGCGAATGCGTGTATACGAGAACCCGGGTTGAGAATATGACCTCGTCTTCCACCTCAAGCCCGCCAGAATAGTCAAGCTCGGAATGACTGCCGATTCGTACGTTTCGCCCAATGGCGAGCCGAGTGTAACGCCCCACATGTGGCCGAGCCATCACAACGCCATGACCAACGAATAAGCCGGGGGCATTGAATGCCCTGGCGTAGATCCAACTGCGAACACTCCGCAATCCAGGCAATTCAAGTATGCCCTGAAATCGTATGGCAACATATAGAGAGTACCAGAGACGTTGCATGGCATTATACCTCGGAAACGGTGCTGCCGGTCTGTGTTCGCCGCACGCAAATGCACTGATCGCCTGGCGAACTGGTCATGCGCCGGCCCTCTGTATACTGGCGGAGTCTCGAGCGATCGCCACTAGCCTGATTCTGCAGTGCTTCCACTCAGCGCCATGGGCAAATTCTTGCCTCCATCAATTTCGCCTGATCCCGAGTGCCTACACCTCGCAGAAGCTTGCGGAATGCCGATAAACCAGGATCACTCTCTAACTGAGCCTCCACCACTCGGCCGTGCCAGAATGGACCGCCTCACAATCTGACGCGAATGTCTAGGAGTAGCGTCTCGCGGCGCCGCGAAGGCCCCAGAACTCCAGTGAACAAGCACGCCAAAGAACAAAATTCCACCCAACGCGGTAAACTCGCCCACAAACTCATTCGTGACCGACCGCACGCAGACACTCAACAGCAACAGAACAAAAATCGGAATCTCCGTCTTTTGCCGTACGCTCCGGCCATAGCGTGACACCAAACTTACAGCGACTCCATGCAGGAAACCCACGACGATAACCCCAATCTCCCGAAAATTCATATACGCCTCCAGGGCACCGCCCGTGGTCACTGAGCTAATCATGCGCTTCCCCACCACGTAACTCCCAGGGCGAATGATGTTAACCATGTGAGGGCCCGCGCCCAATGGCTTGTCCGGCCACCATTTACGTGGCACAGGCATTGTCAACGCCGCTGCATACGTGGCTCCCCACATGGGCTCCCAGGAACTCTCGTTCTCGATTGCAAACGCAAGCAGCTCGGCGTGACCCATCGAGTTGGCCAATTCGCGTTGAATCTCCGCCCATGTCACGCCCTTTTCTCTTGCCTCTCCATGACGCAAACCACCCATCACTTCAGTCCGCAGATTCCCCAGGAAGGATACCACAGCCAATAGCACAAGCGCTACACAACTTGCCAAAAGCAGGTGATGAATCTTGACTCTACGCACGCACAATAGCAGCCCACACAGCCCACTGTAAATGACAAAGTAAACCACGCCAAGTCTTCTGCCCGCCGCCAGATACCCTACTACACTGCTGGCACAGAGAGCGACAAAGGCGATCACAGACACAAAACGCACCATTCCGGGAGAACGCCGGTCAAGAATCAAAATTAGGAAACTGATCTCCAGAACTGGGCCCATACTCCTAGGCAGCAGCAAGTACCCAGTGCCAGCCGTCAGCGAGATCGAGTCAGACATCAACTCGCCATCTGTCATCTGAGAGGACAACAGTGGCACATCCGTGAGGCTCAGCAGACTTCCAAACAGCGCTCGATATGCAAGATATAGAGCCGCCCATACCACAATCACCATGAACCGAGGCGAACCTTGCGCTGACTGGCAGGCGTCCGCCTGCACGTAGAACTCAGTCGAAGCTCCTGTGGCCCTCATCCCGCCCAACGCCGCCACATAATACGCCCAGCCACAAATAAGAGCCCAGGCACTACTTGTGCTGAGTTCCCCCGACATTAAGCCCCACCGCGAAGTCGCCTCCTGCGGCGCCATCAAGATTGGGCTGACTAGATAGACCAATACGTAATAGGCACTGAACAACCCCGGCGGAGACAGCGCAAACTCCACCACATTACGAGGTCGCAGTATAATGCCTACACCGATCCCACAAAGCACAATCAGAATACTGCAAAGAAGAGGCGCTGTCATGGTATTGCTCGAAGGCCGCGGCAGGAGTCGGTGCTACTCGCGGTTATCGCCACGCGGTCAACACTTCAAAAACCTCAATTAATATCAAGCCCTGCGAAGCCTCTGTTCCATCACAAACATCCGGCCATTACCCCACAGCAGTAACTGGTTAGAAGGATATGACGACTCGTCTTGGGATTGCGTATTCGCAATCAATTCAGCCAGAGGCACCTGCCCAAACGCGTTGAGGCTCAGAATCTGCAGGATTGGGGACAGGCTCGAGTCGATGTCGAATTCCAGCGGGTGATCGCCACCAGGACGTAGACACAAATGGCGATCCAGACCTGCGTCTTGACGGCGCTGTCGCCAGTGCCGAAGAAGTGTTTCATACGCAAGGTTCTGCTTGATCCACTTGAAGAACAACTCGAATCGCCAGCGTAACTTGTAGAGGTGCGCGATCACTTCTCGGTCGACTCTCGAACATGGCCATCTCCCGAATCCCACATTTCGCTGTCAGCAAGCCTATGCCGCAAGTAGTCAAGATACCGATGACTAAACATAAAGTAGTACGACGTCGTCCCGAACCCAACGATGGCGCCCCAATACTCGCGCCAGGACACGTAGCCATAGTAGTTCAAAAAGTGCGTGCGCTTCGCCGCTACGGCTTGCATCAGGAACCTCAACGCATAAGCAATCCACAGCACAAGCCGGTTCTTCGGCAGCCGCTGCTTAATTTGGTGCAGCCGCGGAGCAAACACTGGAGCCACCCTCATTAGATCCCCGTACTCCTTCTTCGTATACTCCAGAAATAGCGACCGCCCGCTCCGCTCATCCCCAGGAAGCGATCGCCAATAGTCGATTACCTCGCGATCCCAAAAAGGCAGTAACCATTTGTAGCCATAAAACTCATACATTCTTACAGCATTAGTAATGTGCTTTGCCTGCCTCTCATGATAGTCAAACGCCTCGCACTGCTCAGCCACTTGGTCCTCTCCTTGCCATTCTTGCGCACCAATTTCGTGCAAAACCCTCTCGACGCGTTTGCGGAACGCGCTCCTAAAGTGCTCTGCCCTTCGACACCTATACCACGCCCAGCATCTATAGTGCTCCCTGATGATTACAGGCACAGCGCCCTCACTATAGTATGAGTCACCTTGGAGGTGACTGCCGGCCAAAAAGTCATTTGAATACCCTGGAACGAAGACCGCCCCTTCCGGAAGCTCCCCACCCTCTGCCAGACACTTAACAGCACGCCATTCCTGGATCAATGGCACAGTAAAACCATTGCCGCAATAGTCAGCCATGGCTGCATACTCACTTGCATTAGAGTACATGTCTCGAAGCTCTTGGTTTCTGTATTCAATAAAGTGCCACCGAAACGCAAGGTAATCAGCCACGCGCCTCGACGTCCGACTTTCTGCGTTAAGCGCGCGTCCATAGGTATAAGTTATTACATTCTGGTATCCCTGTTTATGCAGAAGATATGCAAGCAGTCTCGAGTCGTGTCCCCCACTTAACGGCAAGACGACTGCGCGCCCCCTCAATAGGTTCACCAGGCGCTTCGCCATGCTGTCATAAACATTCGCCATTTCATCAAGATGATCCTTCCTTCCACCTGCCCTACCGCAATAGCGAAACCCGAAGTAACGACTCCGTCTCGCGCCATGGCCGTCTCTCAGCAACACCCACTCCCCAACGCCGATCTGGTTGACTCCCTTGAAGAGGGTCTCACTTCCAGTCACATAGCCTGTAGCAAAAAACTCCTCTTCCGCCTCCGTGCTGACCACTCTGTTCTCAAAGGCTCGGTAACTGTCAGAGACAATATACTCACCATCGCACACGCTCCACATCACCGGAATGCTGCGAATATGGTCACAGCAAATCCAACATTGATCTCCAGTCACTCTCACCAGAGCAAAGCATCCTTTAAGCCGCATGACAAATGCCGCAAACGCCGCTTCTTCCCTTATGTCCACCATCAACCGCGCCAGCGTGGCTGCGTCCAGCACTTCTTCACCAAGGAGGACATAACCCGCCACGTGAACGCCATCAGACGCTTGCCACCGATACCCGCGCTGCCGATGCAACTCAATTCTCATTATTGTTCTAGCTTGCAGGGAACCCGAACAGGTGCAACGCTATGTCGACGATCCAATTCATACTCTCGCAACCCGCTGAGATGATTGTCATTGTCTCTTTACCGCTGTTGCCGGGTCACATAGACTAGAGAAGTGATCTGAGGTCGACCCTTGGTGTTGGACCACGGAGCCCAGAAACTGAGTTAGGCTTTTCGCCTCACTCGAGACGTCTGTTGGGGCCAGCTTCGATGTTCCGCATGGGGGTGTATCCAGGACGGACGCGGCTGGATCGCAAGCGCGGTATAAGAAACGTATGATAGGAAAAGCGCGCTGCCTCCTAGGCAAATCGGCTGCTAGGTGAGGGATGAGGTGGACCCCGAGTGTTGGACCACGGAACCGCGAAATTAAGTTAGGCTTTCCGGGGTCGCCGAGATGACTGTTGTTGTCGTCTGCTCCATCGCTGCTGATCCAATTGGAGAAGAGAAAGTGATAACCCAACGTCATCCCTTTCCCCTCTCCGTTTCTTAGGGCACACTCTCTATAGCTCATGGTGCCCGCTTCGTTCAAGCCCAAACAACTGGCCGCGCTCCATGCCCGTCGGGGTCCAGGTAGTACTGGGCGGGCGTCGCATAATTGAGCCCTTGATGCGGACGCTCGTTGTTGTACTCCGCAAACCAACGGGCTAAGCCGCGTCCGGCCGCCAGGCCGTCCCCGTAATCTTGCAGATAGATGTCCTCGTACTTGACGCTGCGCCAGAGCCGCTCGATGAAGCGATTGTCCAGGCAGCGTCCACGTCCGTCCATGCTCACCTCGGTCCCGGCCGATTCCACTGCGTCCAGAAACGCTTCGCTGGTGAACTGCGAACCCTGATCGGTGTTCGAGATCAGCGGCACCCCGTGCCCCAACTCCAACGACGACTCCCAGGCCCGCACGCAGAATTCCGCTTCCTGGCTGTTGGACAACTCCCAGCCCAGCACGTAGCGGCTCCACCAATCCATCACCGCCACCAGGTACATGTACCCGTAGGCCATCGGCACGTAGGTGATGTCCGCGCACCACACTTGGTTGGGACCCGTGATGTCCAGCCCTTCGAGCAGGTACGGACAGATCCGATGCCCCGCTTGGGGCTGGCTCGAAAACGGGCGCGGATAGATCGCTTCGATCCCCATGATCTGCAACAAGCGACTCACCCGTTTGCGATTGACCACCTGTCCCTCCCGACGCAACAACTCGCGCAGCCGTCGACTCCCGTAAACCGGGTGCTCCAAATGCAGCTCGTCGAGCCGTCGCATCAGGGCCAGATTCTCCGGCGTCTCCGGACTGGCGTGGTAGTAGTATCCGCTGCGACAGAGTCCCAGCAGCTCGCACTGCTCGCGAATGCTCAGTTGCTCGCATGACTCGATCAGGTTCCGCAGCGTCGTTAGAGACCCAGTTGCTTGGACTTTTTTTTAAGCCAGTCCAACTCCACCGTCAGCTCCCCGATCTTCTCGTGGAGCTGCGCCACCAACCGCTGCGTGTCTTGGTTCTGACCCGCCGGCGGCTCGAATAATTCAGGCAATCGATCCCGAATCACGCCCTTCCATTGCGTGACTTGCACCGGGTGAATCTGGTACTCCCGAGCAATCTGCCCGACCGTTTTCACCCCGATCATCGCTTCCATTCCGACCTTCGCCTTGAAGGCCCCGCTGTGTCGTCTCCGTTTGTTTGATTTAGTTTTACTCATGGTCTCGCTGGTTTCTCACACCCAGCGATCCACGGCAAAATCTAACTTAACCTCTGGCCCAAATTCCGGGGTCCATTTCAGGAACCCCGTGCACGGCCAGCCTTGCTACCCCGTTCAAGGAGCACTTCAGGCATTTGCTTGCAGATTGTCCAGAACAGGCGAAGCATCCCCTCGGCGACGTAAGAAATGCGCCTGGAAAAGCCCCTTCTCCGTCTCCGTGTCTTGTGGTAATCTCTCCCCAGATGACGGCACGGCCACCCGAGACTCGACTCTGAGAACGTACAACCTCGCGAATCCAGCCGTTTGGCTGCTGCATGTGCAAAAGCAAGGACTGAATTCTAAGCCGAAACGCCGACAGCCTCGCTTACCCACAGCCCCTCGCAGTTCCCTTCTTGCAGCTATAAATGGTGTACAGCCAATAGCATCCACCGGAACAGAAGTAAACTAGGCCAGCGGCGTAGGCGACGCCTTCAATTCCTATGCTCTTGATGAAGACATAGTCAAGCACAAAATGTACCGCACATGTGATGACAGACATATAAGCGCAAAACTTAGCTTCTCCAATCGCGGGCAGCAGATTGAGAGGAATCATCCGCACGCCTGCGTTTAGACCATGGACAAACCAAAATGCATTCGAGAGTGGTATCGCGTTCTCATATTGTACTCCGTAGACGATCCTTATGAGTAGCGGATTTACAACTCGCCCCACCGCTGCACAGATGGCCACTGCAACAAAAGTGGCCGCACCCGTACGTAGAACGATACTCAACGCTCTGCTCTTGTCACAACTGAGGCCAGCCACCAGCGGGAAGACGTAGACAACGACCGACCCTGCAATGACCAGCAGTTGCCCCGGTATAAGCACTGCGACTCTGTAGGTGGCAGTGATGGCTGCATCATGTATAAGGTGGTTAACAAGAAACATCTCATTTGTGGCGATCACTGAGGAAAACATGTTTGTGAGCATCATGGCAACAGACATACCCACAAAGGCTTTGCGCGTTGTTAACGAAACCTTACACAGCGTAACGCTGCCTAATCTGCGGACCACATACCTCAGACCTAGCCCAACCGCTGCAGCCAGTCCCAGGTAGCGAGCAAGGACAACGCCCGCCGCGTCCAACACGAGGGCCAACAGGACGCTCAGTACGAAAACAAGTGTCGATTGAGCCAGCGCTATTCTGGCGTACAGCTTGTTCTCCTGTTGGGACCGCAGATAGCTTTGCAGCGTCGTCACGACATAAAAGGACGCTGGGTAGAGAATGGAGGAGTATATGAGATAATTGGCCTTCGGGAACGTTCTCGAGACAACCGTAGCGTAGAAAACCATTAGGGCTGTGAGGAAAAGCTGTATGAGGACGCCATACTTGAGCGAGAACACCAGTAGAGACTTAGCCTTCTGGGGATCTGTTCCCGTAGAGCAAAACTTCAGCAGCGCTGTCGACATTCCCAGGCCGGAGAAGAGCAGGACGTACTGGTACATGTTGTCGGCATGACACAGCAAGCCGTAAGACTCCTTACTAATGAGCCGGACGATACATATGCTCGAGAGAAAGCCAATGGCCATAATCAGCGTGTTGCCAACCATGACGTGAGCAAACCCTGTTCTCACAAGGTATTTGGCCTTGTCTATAACGCTCACCATGTCGTGTCGCATGCCACTGAGCGGTCAAATCGAAAAGGCAAAGGAAGGTACAATGGGCGATCGACAGTTCTGGTACTCGATCAGGGCATCTGACTCGATCACGCTTAGCTTGTCGATGAAATCCGCATAGGCGCGGCGGATCCCCTCTTCGAGTCCGACCTCGGGCCGCCAGCCCATTTCGAGGATGCGCGCACTGTCCATGAGCTTGCGCGGTGTGCCGTCCGGTTTCGATTCGTCCCAGACAATGGCGCCCTCGAAGCCCACGACCCGCGCAACCAGGTCGGCCAGTTCACGGATTGCCAGGTCGGCGCCCGAGCCGACGTTGATGATGGCGTCGTCGCTGTAGCGTTCGAGCAGGAAGAGACAGGCGCGCGCCAAATCGTCCACGTAAAGAAACTCGCGCCGGGGGGATCCGGTTCCCCAGCAGACCACATCGCCGGCTCCGCTCGCTTTGGCTTCGTGGAATCGCCGGATCAGGGCTGGCAGAACATGCGAATTCCGCGGATCGTAATTGTCGTTTGGACCGTACAGGTTGGTCGGCATTGCGGAGATGAAATCGGATCCGTACTGGCGCCGATAGGCCTGGCAGAGCTTGATCCCGGCGATCTTCGCGACGGCGTACCATTGGTTGGTCGGTTCGAGCGGGCCGGTCAACAGATGCTCCTCGCGGATCGGCTGGGGGGCGAGCTTGGGATAGATGCAGGAACTGCCGAGGAAAAGGAGCTTGCGGACACCGATCCGGTGCGATTCGGAGATGACGTTGTTTTGGATCTGGAGATTCTCGAGCAGGAAAGGAACGGGCTGGGTATCGTTGGCAAGGATGCCTCCGACCCGCGCCGCGGCCAGGACGACGTATTCGGGGCGTTGTTCGTCGAAGAAGCGGCGGACGGACGGGGGATCCCTGAGGTCGAGTTCGTGCCGGGTGCGTCCGATGAGAGTCGTGTACCCTTGGCGATCGAACTCGCGCCAGATGGCGCTGCCGACGAGTCCCTGGTGGCCGGCGACGTATATGCGGGCGGATTTGGGGATGGCGGTCATGTTGGGACCGGGCTGAGTCTCACGCAAAGACGCAAAGACGCAAAGGCCCTGCCCAGGCAAGGCATTGACCACCCAGACGATTCGGTTGTTTCGTTCATCTTGGCGTCTTGGCGTCTTGGCGTGACATTGGTGTTTCTGCAACACGCCACGGGGAGAGCGGCGTGCCTCACGCAAAGACGCTGGGCTCAGCGTTGCGGTGGAGCCCCATTCGCCACCCCGCCTGATTCGATACCGGGCTGAGTCTCACGCAAAGACGCAAAGACGCAAAGGTCATGCTCGGGCAAGGGACTGACCACGGGCTCGATTCGGTTGTTTCGTTCATCTTGGCGTCTTGGCGTCTTGGCGTGACATTGGTGTTTCTGCAACACGCCACGGGGAGAGCGGCGTGCCTCACGCAAAGACGCGAAGACGCAAAGGCCATGCTCGGGCAAGGGACTGACCACGGGCTCGATTCGGTTGTTTCGTTCATCTTGGCGTCTTTGCGTCTTGGCGTGACATTGGTGTTTCTGCAACACGCCACGGGGAGAGCGGCGTGCCTCACGCAAAGACGTTGGGGTCAGCGTTGCGGTGGAGCCCCATTCGCCACCCCGCCTGATTCGATACCGGGCTGAGTCTCACGCAAAGACGCGAAGACGCAAAGGTCATGCTCGGGCAAGGGACTGACCACGGGCTCGATTCGGTTGTTTCGTTCATCTTGGCGTCTTGGCGTCTTGGCGTCTTGGCGTGACATTGGTGTTTCTGCAACACGCCACGGGGAGAGCGGCGTGCCTCACGCAAAGACGCGAAGACGCAAAGGTCATGCTCGGGCAAGGGACTGACCACGGGCTCGATTCGGTCGTTTCGTTCATCTTGGCGTCTTGGCGTCTTGGCGTGACATTGGTGTTTCTGCAACACGCCACGGGGAGAGCGGCGTGCCTCACGCAAAGACGCGAAGACGCAAAGGTCATGCTCGGGCAAGGGACTGACCACGGGCTCGATTCGGTTGTTTCGTTCATCTTGGCGTCTTTGCGTCTTGGCGTGACATTGGTGTTTCTGCAACACGCCACGGGGAGAGCGGCGTGCCTCACGCAAAGACGCGAAGACGCAAAGGTCCTGCCCAGGCAAGGCATTGACCACCCAGACGATTCGGTTGTCTCGTTCATCTTGGCGTCTTGGCGTCTTGGCGTGACATTGGTGTTTCTGCAACACGCCACGGGGAGAGCGGCGTGCCTCACGCAAAGACGTTGGGGTCAGCGTTGCGGTGGAGCCCCATTCGCCACCCCGCCTGATTCGATACCGGGCTGAGTCTCACGCAAAGACGCAGAGACGCCAAGCTCATCCTCAGGCAAGCCATTGACCACCCGCTCGATTCCGTCCTTCATCAGGCTGCCACCAAAGTTGAGCAGAAACCCAAGCTTCAATCCCGTGAGTTTCAAATAGGTGAAGAGCTGCTTTGGGTGCACTTTGCTCAGTTGTTCTACAGACTTCAGCTCGAGAATGACTTTGCCCTCAACGATCATGTCAGCCCGAAACCCCTCCTCGAAGCGCATTCCGGCATAGACTATCGGAACAGGCACCTGACGCTCGACATGTAATCCTCGGCTTTCGAGTTCTTTGGCCAGCACCACCTCATACACTGTCTCGAGTAACCCGGGGCCCAGCTCTCGATGCACCTTCACAGCTGCATCGATCACCGTCTTGCCAATTGCGTTTTCGTTCATCTTGGCGTATTGGCGTGACTTTCGTTTGTTGCAGTCGAGCAAGGTGTAGCCCGGAAAAACGCAGTGAAGTCCCTGGTGAGTCTCACGCAAAGACGCGAAGACGCAAAGACCCTGCTCTGGCAAGGCATTGACCACCCGCGCGATTCGGTCGTTTCGTTCATCTTAGCGTCACAGCGTGGGAGATGGGAGTTCGGAGATCGGAGATCGGAGATCGGGGGCCGGTACGTCGGTGCGTCAGTGCGTCGGTAGGCGGTACGTCGGTGCGTCAGTGAAGACACGGGCCGCCAGTTCCTGCTGGTAATCGTAATTCTCTGCGTTCTCTGTGTCTCTGTGGTTCAATTCGGGGCGATGACTGTCATCGAGGGGAATTCACCACAGAGACGCAGAGCACACAGAGAAGACCTTAGTCCCATGCTTATCCGTGCCATCTGTGTTTGATCTGTAGCTCTTTGGATGCGGTGTTCTTTGCGTCTTGGCGTCTTGGCGTGACAGCACGGGAGGATCGGAGATCGGAGTTCGGGGGCCGGTACGTCGGTAGCCAGTGCGCCGGTGCGTCGGTGGCCGGTGCGTCGGTCACGGTAGACGGAGGACGACGCGAAAGGCGTCGCCCGAATCATCGAAGTCGACACCCAGACCGAGGCGGTTCGCGGCTTGGACGACCATTGGCAATCCACGCCCCAGACGGTCCATATACCCCAGGTTCTCCATCAACCGGACCAAGAGCGGGTTGCGGGCAAAGCTGGTGCCAACCGCCAACTTCTCGACAGTCACGGTGTTGGGCAGGCGTCCGGGGCTGACAAACTCGCACCGGTCGGCGAACAACAGGACGCGGATCTGGGATCCGGTGATGCTGTAGTTCCGATGCACGCACGCGTTGACCAGCAGTTCGCGGAAAACCGGGTCGGGGTACCCGGCCCGCTCGATCCGCCGGGCCCCCTCGATGCGAGAAGGCGATTGCAGGTTGGCCTTGAGGCCTGCCAAGGCGTTTTGGACCTGGTCAGGCAGGCTGCTGCCAAAGAACCGCTTGTCGATCAGGTCAGCGCCTGGTTGAGTTCCCTGGAAGTGGGCGAACTGAATGCCCGCTTGCGGCAGGGTCCGCTCGGGTGAAATGCCGAACATCAGGAGCCCGCCTACCGTGGGGCGCCCCTGGTCTCCCAGGAGATCGGTGGCGCGCATCAGGCGTTCGCGTTCTGCTTCGCTCTCTCGCGCAAAGGCCAAGTCGTAACGCGCAAAGTAATCCGCGACGGCCGACAGGTTGATCTGGTTGAGGCTGGCCTGCGAAAGCTCGACGAGATCGTAATCCTCTGCGTTCTCTGTGGCTCTGTGGTTCAATTCGGGACGGTGACTGTCATCGAGGGGGATTCACCACAGAGGCGCAGAGTACACAGAGAAGACCTGAATCCTCAAAAGACCACAACACCTGATTCCGCCCAGCCATGCTTTCCTCTGCGTTCTCTGTGTCTCTGTGGTTCAATTCGGGGCGGTGACTGTCATCGAGGGGATTCACCACAGAGGCGCAGAGCACACGGAGAAGACCCTAATCCTCAAAAGACCAAACACCTGATTCCGCCCAGCCATGCTTTGCTCTGTGTTCTCTGTGTCTCTGTGGTTCAATTCGGGGCGATGACTGCCATCCAGGGGGATTCACCACAGAGACGCTGAGCACACAGAGAAGACCTGAATCCTCAAAAGACCACAACACCTGATTCCGCCCAGCCATGCTTTCCTCTGCGTTCTCTGTGTCTCTGTGGTTCAATTCGGGACGGTGACTGTCACGAGGTTTGCCTGCAGTTCTTCGAGGCGAGCCGGTCGCTTGTGTTCAAGCCTTCGCAAGCATCGGCGCAACGACTCGATCTTGTCTGCGGTGATGTCAGGGTCCACGGTGTCGGTGCGTCGGTGCGTCGGTGCGTCGGTGCGTCGGTGGCTTGGTCCTGGCGGCGGCTCGGCACGCGTGAATCCGGCGGACGAGAGGCGAAAAATCGGCCTGCTCGAACAGCATGCGTCGGATCAGGGTGGCGTAGAGATTGCGGTCGCGACACACGAGCATTCGTCCGGTGCCAAGGATCGAGCGTAAAAGCAGTCCATGGGCAGTGTGCAGGTCGACGAGATCGACGCTGCGGCCGGAGGCCACGGCCAAGTCTTCAATCAAGGCCTGCTTGCGCCGCGAATCCATCGGACCCTGCTCCGCGACGGCCAGGTCGAGGTCACTGTCGAATCGAGGGCTGGCGCCGTTGAGCGACCCGAAGAGGATGGACAGCCGGATGGCCGGATCGGCTTCGCACACCTGTTGGATGCGGTTCAGTGGCATCTGGGTTCGGAGATGGGAGTTCGGTAGCCGGTGCGTCGGTGCGTCAGTAGCCGGTGCGTCGGTGCGTCAGTAGCCGGTGCGTCGGTGCGTCGGTGCGTCGGTGCGTCGGTGCGTCGGTGCGTCGGTGCGTCGGTGGGCAGTGCGTCGGTGCGTCGGTACGTCAGTGAAGACATGGGGCGCCAGCTCCTGCTGATAATCGTAATTCTCTGTGTTCTTTGTGGCTCTGTGGTTCGGCACATCGGAGATGGGAGTTCGGAGATCGGAGTTCGCGGGAACGATGACATCACTTGGAGTCGTGCCCTTCGCGTTCCTTTGCGGTCTTCTGTTAATCGTCCAACCCCAATTCCCGATCGTCGATCTCCAATCTCCGAGCGCCTTGAACCGGCTACACACAGGCGCTCCGGTGCCCGATCTCCGATCTTCGATCTCCCATCTCCGATCTCAGGCTTTCCGCATCCCGCTTGCCCCTTGCCGCTTCGCCGCCCATGCTTTGCTCTGTGTTCTCTGTGGCTCTGTGGTTCAATTCGGGGCGATGACTGTCATCGAGGGGATTCACCACAGAGGCGCAGAGTGCACAGAGAAGACGCTGTTTAACAGAAGGGCGCAAAGAACCGCAAAGAACCCAAACTCAAAGCTGCCCTGCTCTTTGCGTGCCTTTGCGATCTTCTGTAGAACTCTCAACTCTCAACTCCGAACTTTCAACCAACGGTGTCCGTTGCACTCTACTGTGTAACGGGGATTCTCCCCTCGCGATGCGCCTTGAGCAACGCAATGTCGGCCTCGACCATCAACCGGACCAGGTCCTTGAAGCGCGTCCGGGGCGCCCAACCGAGCTGGCGCTGCGCCTTTCCGGCATCCCCGACCAGGAGATCGACTTCGGCAGGGCGGCAGTAGCGGGGGTCGGTCTCGACATATTGCCGCCAATCGAGTCCGATGCAACCAAACGCGGCTTCGAGGAACTCCCGGACCGAGTGGGTCTCGCCGGTGGCTACGACATAATCGCCCGGTTGATCCTGCTGGACCATCAGCCACATCGCCTCGACGTATTCCTTGGCGTACCCCCAATCGCGCTTGGCATCGAGGTTGCCCAGATAAAGCTTGTCCTGCAGCCCGGCCTGGATATGCGCGACCGCTCGAGTGATCTTCCGAGTGACAAACGTCTCGCCCCGACGCGGCGACTCGTGATTGAACAGGATGCCGTTGCTGGCATGAAGACCGTACGACTCGCGGTAATTCACCGTGATCCAGTAGGCGTACACCTTGGCGCATCCGTACGGACTGCGCGGATAGAAGGGAGTCGTCTCACGCTGCGGCGTCTCCACGACTTTGCCGTACATCTCGCTCGAAGAGGCCTGGTAGAAGCGCGGGCGGATGCCGGTCTCGCGGATGGCTTCGAGCAGGCGCACGGCGCCCGTGGCGGTGATGTCGGTCGTGTACTCGGGACTGTCGAAACTGACGCGGACATGGCTTTGGGCGGCGAGATTGTAAATTTCCTCGGGTTGGATATGCCCGATCAGGCGGGCCAGAGCGCTGGCGTCGCTCAGATCGCCGTAGTGCAGGTGCAGATGCGTCCGTCCAACGTGGGGATCGGAATAGATCGGATCGAGCCGGCCGGTGTTGAAAGTGCTGGCGCGGCGGATGATGCCATGGACCTCGTAGCCTTTGCCCAGCAGGAACTCAGCGAGGTAAGAACCGTCCTGGCCGGTGATGCCTGTGATCAGCGCCTTCTTCATTGCATAGTCCGCGAGGGTCGGGGGGGGCGGTACGTCGGTGCGTCGGTACGTCGGTGCGTCAGTGCGTCAGTGGCCGGTGCGTCGGTAGGCGGTACGTCGGTGCGTCGGTAGGCGGTACGTCGGTGCGTCGGTGCGTCGGTGCGTCGGTGCGCCAGCAAGCATACAGGCCGCCAGTTCCTGCTCGTAATCGTAATCCTCTGTGTTCTCTGTGGCTCTGTGGTTCAATTCGGGACGGTGACTGTCATCGAGGGGAATTCACCACAGAGGCGCAGAGCACACAGAGAAGACCCTAATCCCCAAAGAACCTGATTCCACCCTGCCCTGCTCTTTACGTTCCTTTGCGATCTTCTGTTAATCGCCCAACTGAAATTCCCATCTCCGATCTCAGGCTTTCCGCATCCCGCTTGCCCCTTGCCGCTTCGCCGCCCATGCTTTCCTCTGTGTTCTCTGTGTCTCTGTGGTTCAATTCGGGACGGTGACTGTCATCGAGGGGAATTCACCACAGAGGCGCAGAGCACACAGAGAAGACCTTAACCAACAGAATGACGCAAAGAAGCGCAAAGACTCTCATTCAATGATTCCACTATCCTTTACGCTCCTTTGCATTCTTCTGTAAACCCCCGATCTCCCAACTTCGATTCCCCATCTCCTATTCACTCATCTCCGATCTTCGAGAGCCGCAAGCCGGCTACAAGCCGGCGCTCCGGCGCCCGATCTCCGAACTCCGATGCTGGTCAGCGCCGTCTCACGACGGCGGCTACGGAGCCCCCCGATCTTCGCCTGACCTATTACGCTTGCCCCTTACCACTTCTCCCCTGCCCCCTATCTCCCATCTCCGAACTCCCATCTCCGAACTCAGACGCCGCCAACTCCCGTATAAACTGCCTGAATTCGGGTCCGATCTCAGGGTGTTCGAGTCCGAAGATGACATTGGTGCGCAGGAAATCGAGTTTGTTGCCGATGTCGTGTCGGCAGCCGTCGATGACGCTGCCGTACATGGCCACGTCCTCGAGCATCAGTTGCATGGCGTCGGTGAGCTGGATCTCGCGGTTCTTCCCGGGGGGCGTGCGGTCAATGTACTCGAATATGCGCGGCCCCAGGGCGTATCGGGACGCAATCGTCAGGTTCGACGGCGCCTCGTCCACGCTCGGTTTCTCGACCAGACGCCGGATCAGGTAGAGATCGTCGGCGATCGGGGTGCCGTCGATGACGCCGTATCGGCTCACCTTGGCGGGGTCGACCCGTTCGAGCGCAACCACCGGCTCGTTGTAGTGATCGTAAAGCTCCATGAGCCGGCGCGCGACGGACCGGCGGCTCTGGATGAGCGTGTCGCCCAACATGAGGAGGAACGGCTCGCCGTTGACGTGATGACGGGCGCACCGGACGGCGTCGCCCAATCCGCGCAGTTCCTTCTGCCAGACGAAGTGGACATCGGCCATCTGCGAGATGCGCCGGATGGCTTCGAGTTCGGCTGTCTTGCCCTTGGCTTCGAGTTCGGCTTCGAGTTCGAAGTTGCGGTCGAAGTGCTCTTCGATGGCCCGCTTGCCTTTGCCGATGATGATGAGGATATCCGTGATGCCGGCGTTGACCGCCTCTTCAACGACGAACTGGATGGTGGGCGTATCGACGACCGGGAGCATCTCCTTGGGCTGCGCCTTGGTCGCGGGCAGGAATCGGGTGCCGTAGCCCGCGGCGGGAATGACGGCTTTGCGGATCATGGTCGGAGATGGGAGTTCGGAGATCGGAGATCGGGGGGGCGGTGCGCCGGAGCGCCGGCTTGCAGCCGGCTTTGGGAGATCGGAGATCGGAGATCGCAGTTCGGGAATGGGGAGTTGGTGTCTACTCTCTGGTGTCCGGATTCAGGGCTCGAAGATAGGAGATCGGAGATCGAAGATGGGGGTGTGTTTTTCGTGATTCGATGTCCTGGACGGTAAATCGGAGTTCGGAGATCGGAGATCGGAGATCGGGGGCGTGGCAGTGTGCGTGTGCAATTCCGCGGACTACTCGGGGTGCGGGTCAATTCGGTGTTTAAGCGAGCGCATGAGACCGCTCACCAGTTTGCCAGCGCGAATGCACATCGCCAGAATCTCCCGCTGTTCGTCGGTCGTCACAAAGCCGTTGTCCCCCAGGACGTAGGACAGGGACCGAACCTCGCCGCAGGATCGGCGGGCGTAGCTGTACGCCTGTTGCTTCTCCGCAAGGTACCGGCTTTCGAAGCCTTCAGCGATATTGCTCATAACGGAGACCGCAGCCCGCTGGACCTGGTCACGCAATCCGAAATCACGGGCAAGGGCACCTTCGCGACAGACCGCGTAGATACGGTTGGTCAACTCGCGCGCCGCCAGCCAAGCCTCGAGCTCCTCGAAACACTTGGGAGCACTCATCTCCTATCTCCTATCTCCGATCCGCGATCACCCATCTCCGATCTCCGAACTCCGAACTCCCATCTCCCATCTCCGAACTCCCATCTCCTATCTCCGAACTCCCATCTCCGATCTCCGAACTCCCATCTCCTATCTCCGAACTCCCATCTCCGCAAGTCATAAGCCGGCTGCAAGCCGGCGCTCGGACGCACCGGCTACCGCCCACCGACGCACTGAATCTCTGGCTTGAAGACCTTGATGCCCATCGGCTCGAGCTTGGCGACGAGGGCCTCGAACATCGCGTCGTCACGGTAGGTCCCGACAATCGCGCCGCCCGAGCCGGTGAACTTGGCGCTGGCGCCCACCGACCGCGCCGCCTCGATCATCCGCGAATTGCCCTCGCTGATCGGGTAGAGTTCGCGGCGCTTGTCGAAGTTCCGATCGAGCAGAGCCGGGATCCGCTCCAGTTGGCGGTTCAACAGACAATCCCGGACCTCGACCGCCAGATCGGCCCAGTACTTCATCGCGTCGATCACAGCCGGGTCGCCCCGATTGAACCTCTGGCGGATGTCGGTGTGAAAGACCTCCGTTCCCTCGGCAAGATCGGTCCGGTACGCAATGTACAGGGGCGGCAAAAGGCCCGGATCGAGTTCCTCGTATTGCCCGTGTCCCTGGCGCTCGAACTGGGCGCGGTCGAAATCCATGTACACAACGCCTTCGTACACCTGGATGACCCGGTCCTGGAGCCCGGCCGGGATCCCCAACTCGGAGGTCTCGACCGACAGAATCAGGCCGGGCTGGACGGGTTTGGGGATCGAGACGTCGTAGAACTTCATCAGGGCGCGCAGACACGCCGTGATGATGGCGCTCGATCCGGCCAGGCCGACCTGGTTCGGTATGTCCGAATGGTAGCGTAAGGTGAAATTGGCGTCGTGGAGCTCGAGTCCGTGCTCCTGGCAGTAGTCGACGAACCGCTTCACGCTCGCCTTGAGCAGCCTGAGCCCGCCGTAGTACCCGTGCAGACGCACATCGCTCATCAGATGCGCGAGACTGTCGAATCGGAGCAGGTCGCGGTCGTTGGGCAGGATCTCGAGTTCGGGCGATTCCCAGAGGCAAACCTCAGCCCGGAAATTCCGGATGATGAACGAGATCGTCTTTCCGAAATAGCCGTCCGACGGGTTCCCGATCAACCCGGCGCGCGGATAAGCGTATGTGCGGATGAGCATGGGAGATCGGAGTTGGGAGTTCGGAGTTCGGAGATGGGAGATCGGAGTTCGGGGGCGGTGCGTCAGTGCGTCAGTGCATCAGTGCGACACTAGCCCGCATGTTTCACTGACTTGTGGCCAAGGCGAAGCCGAAACCTCCAGAATGCGGACCACTGCGGGCTATACAGGGCGACATAAATGATGCAGCGCCGGGTCAGGGGACCCGGCCTACAAGCCTGTAGGCCGCGTGCCCTCACGCGGCGTGCCCTCACGCGGCGTGACTTCTGACGCTATGGATAGAACAAGCCGCCATTCGTGCTCGTAATCGTAATCCTACTCGTAATCCCAACCCTGAGTTCGCTTACAGCCTCATCGAGTCAGGAGAAGCGATTACGATTACGAGTCAGCAAACTCGGATCTCTGATGACCATCGGCTCGTCGTTGCAGCCGGTTTTCTCTGTGTTCTCTGTGTCTCTGTGGTTCAATCGGGGCGGTGACTGTCATCGAACGGGATTCACCACAGAGACGCAGAGTGCACAGAGAAGACCTTAACCAACAAAAGGACTCGAACCCAAAGCTGCCCAGCATTTTGCGTTCCTTTGCGATCTTCTGTTGAACCTCCACTACCCATGCCGTCCTCTGTGTTCTCTGTGTCTCTGTGGTTCAATTCGGGGCGGTGACAGTCATCGTCGGGATTCACCACAGAGGCGCAGAGCACACAGAGAAGGCCTTAACCAACAGAAGGTCGCAAAGACACACGAAGGACCTGAACTTCGTGTTTTCCCCCCACCCGCTCTTCTCTGTGCTCTCTGTGTCTCTGTGGTTCAATTCGGGGCGGTGACAGTCATCGTCGGGATTCACCACAGAGGCGCAGAGCACACAGAGAAGGCCTTGTTTAACATAAGGACGCAAAGGGACGCAAAGGACCCAAAAGACTCCACGTTGTCCGCCCCTTAGCGTTCCTTTGCGATCTTCTGTCAGTCCCCGCCCACCGGCTACTGACGCACCGACGCACCGACGCACCGGCTATCGCCCCACGGCCTCCCTGACCGCCGCGACAATGCGGTCCTGATCGGGTTCGGAAAGGAACGGATGCATCGGCAGACTGATCACCTCGCGCGAGGCCTTCTCGGAGACAGGGAAATCGCCAAGACGATAGCCGCAATCGGCGAATACCGGCTGCTCGTGCAGACACTTCGGATAGTAAACCGCTGTCGGAATCCCCTGGGCTTTCAGCGCCGCCCCGAGGGCGTCGCGGTCCGGCACGCGAATGGTGTACTGGGCATAGACGTGCGTGTTGCCGGGGGCGAGGGGAGGGGGGGAGATCGGTGCGTCAGTGCGTCGGTGCGTCGGTGCGTCAGTGCGTCGGTGCGTCAGTGCGTCAGTGCGTCGGTGCGTCGGTGCGTCAGTGCGTC
>Ga0208694_1000636_pt1 | contig 49983 bp, 52 predicted proteins | sample AD_UKC078_MetaG_FD_184442 | JGI IMG/M metagenome (GOLD analysis project Ga0208694, IMG submission 184442) | Active sludge microbial communities of municipal wastewater-treating anaerobic digesters from USA - AD_UKC078_MetaG (SPAdes) (version 2) | ecosystem: Engineered > Bioreactor > Anaerobic >...
AGGCGATATGCAAAAATGCTCAAGAGCAGAAGGGTCAATACCGCCCATAATCTGAGCAGGGTAAACGATGATTAGGCGCGCAGGCACATGACCATCACAGGGCTTCGCACGGTCAAGGAGCTCAGAGGTGTATCCTTCATCCCCTTAGAAGAGGTGAGGTCGCACATGCGAGAAGCTAACAATACGATTAGTCACGATCTGGTCGGACAAAACTTAAGAAAGGGGGCCAATATTGGGTCAGGTTGTAGCTACTGAAGATCCTTCCGGGTCGGTGAACTCCAGCCACGCCGCGAGCGTTTCTTCCCACACCCGATGAAGTGCCGCATCGAGCTCCGGTGCCGGGTTTGGATTGGTGTTTCTTGTGCTCAGAGCCTTCTCCCTCTCCGCGATCGCCTGCTGGTCATAGCTCTCCATCATCGCCTTTTCGTGGTTTTCTAGGAATTCCTGCAGTTTGCCCCTGAGCTTCAGATCCCGGTATGTTTTCGGGGCTTGGTCCTTAAGAGCGGTCTCGATCATCTGCAACCGCTCCTTCTGTCTCCCTGCAAGTGTTAATATTGGCTGTGTCATTATTAAATCCTCCAATCATGAGTATTAGTCACATCATCTTCTTAAAAATAGAATGATCTTATACTATCCCTGGCCATAAGCTTGATCTCAATCATGTTGACTTTTTATAATTTGTGATTAATATTTTTTTGCCTTCCGGAAGAGCAGAAAAGGCTTCTGGCGGGGCCGCATTCATGGCGGCTGACTGGATGGTGAACTCGCCGACCACCCCGGAAGGACTTTCATCGGCATGGACGGAAGACACCATCCCCACCATAGAATTGTCCATGCCGTAAGAAAGAGAGCCTGGGATGGAGGCTCTTTTAACTATCTATCCGCATCTACCAAGTCTAGCACGGTCAGGAATTCCTTGTACCCGAGCTTAACCTTCTGAACAGTTGCCCACACTGCGCTCACATCCTTGAACCTCCCGATAATACCAAAATCCTGCCAGTCGGTTAATTAATGACCAAGTCAATATACTCTATTAACTTGATTTAATTCTGGTCTTCTAAATAATCGTATCAATATGCCTTTAGGGTCCTTGGTCAGAATGGATATCGGATTCTTGGCCCTCTTCCAGAGGGCCAATATATATGTATCTGCCCCTTGAATGCTCTTCAACACCCGTAGGAACGCTATCGTTACCTTGATATTTGTATCTGCCTTGAACCTGAGGGCCGGAATATGCATTCCTGTCTTTGCTGCGATATGTGTTTGATGGAAGGGTAAGACCCATCATTACGAAGCAAACAGCTAGCAGAATACCGGCATATCCCCAGGCAAAAGCAAGCCTTTTCCTGCGGGATAAAATTGGTCTTCCGTTTATATACCCCACAATCTTTTTACTCACCAACCAGCCGAAAAGAGCAAACGTTCCAACCACGAACGCCGTTGTGATTGCGGAGTAGGCTGCGTAACTGGTAGCCTTGTCAATGTAGTCGGGCCGTTCAAACAGTGCAGCCTTGATCACATGCGAGAACTGTTGGGAAATGTTTCTGCCGATGCCAGTACAGAGCACCATAGAGAAAATACCAAGAGGTGCGTAACTGATTGGCCTTATATCAACATTGACATGCTTCTTTTGAGGTGAGGCCTTCCTTTCATTTATGAATTCATCACAGTGCTTACACTTGATTGCCTCATCCTGGATCTCTTCAGCGCAAAACGGACATTTCTTCATACTGCCCCACCTTCAACTTCAATACTCACCGACAAGCTGAGTAGCACAGATGCAAGATTCGATTGACTCATTTTGAAATGAATGGATTATGAGGCGCTGCGCGGGGAATATTGTGATCAGGACAACAAAACCATCATTGTGAGAGATGTCCGGCTCGTCCTGGCCAAGAAATATATTGCCGTTGTGCGAGGTCTTGAGCCGAACCAGCTGTCTTGACCCTTTCGGGTGTTTCTTTCCATGAATGAATTTCTCCAATACGGGGTTGCCTGTATCCAGTCCGGATATCTGATATTCGAGGACGCTGTAAATGACATCTTCGGAAGCCTTTTTTTCGATTGTCGTAAATTTTCCATTCATGATCAGAGTCTTGTTAATTTTTGAAATCTTGTACCTGATAGAACTGGGCCATGAATCTTGGGTAAACGCCTCCGCAGATATAAATACCGTGGTGATAATAAAAAATACATAAGACACTCGAGAGAGAAAGCTCCTCATATTCACTCCTTACCGGATAATTATTGATCACATCACTACACTTGATTCTTCTTCAAGGATAACCTCAGACCTCCTTATGTCAAGGGGACCATATGCTTATAAATATGTGTGCAAAATATCACTCATCAGAATGCAGAAGCAGAGTGTACACAGCAAGAATGGTCACAGTGCCCTGATATGTACCTGTCGACACAAGACAATACTGGACATCGAGCTCCAGTCACTTCCCGAGGCCACTTCAGGAGAAGGCGTCGGTATTTGGAATATACCTAATCAGGCACTTGCCACAGCGGTAAGCCTTGGACTTGTGATAGCACATCAAGGGTCTTCGATATTGAAGCGGCATGCCAGGGAGTTTAACAAATTGCCATAATAGAAAACAGTAGGGGTTCGTCATCGTGGCCAAGTCGTCGGCCATGTTAAGATTTCATGTATTCTACCCTCGATTTCCGGCTACACATAAATCACTTTCTAGGAATCAAGCGGGCTTCCGGGGAATTTCTACACGGACCCCTTTTTTAACAGGAGACCACCTCTAATCCTGATTCAAATATGAAGGGTTTTGTATTAAATACATTGGGTTAGACAGGGAAACCTTCATTTTTCTCACTGGCCAATTATCAAGGCATAACAGGGGGCGTTTATTATCTCGTGTTAGCCATATGTTAGCCAGAGATATTTCAATATCTTGTATATTGGCTTGCGCCCAGCAGGATTCGAACCTGCGACCTTTGGATTCGTAGTCCAACGCTCTATCCAACTGAGCTATGGGCGCATGGAAACGATTGTGTGGTTATAGAGTGATTCGGTTTTCGAGTCAATATCGCAGAGCAAGAAAAAGGGGGACTCTTTGTTCGTCCCCCTTTTTATCTCACGATAATGAACCTTTTTTCTTTAAGACCTGCTCCGCCAGTTCTCTACGACCTTGAGCTTGAGTTCGGCCTCCCTGGCCTTGCTGTCCCACCTGGAGAAATCGGGGTCTTCCTTGTTCAGGCCCCTGAGCTTGTCCTGGGCCTGGTCGAGGTCGGCCTTGACCGTCTTCTCGTCGATGTCGTCGGCGAGAACGGCCGACTCGGCCAGGATGATCACACGGTCAGAGGTGACTTCGGCAAATCCGCCGCCCACGGCCAGGAAGATGTCTCTGTCCTCTGTCTTGGCGACCACCTGGCCTGATTTGAGCGTCGTGAGGAACGGCGTGTGCCCGATCAGCACCCCGAACTCGCCTGCGCTCCCCGGGGCGATGACCTCGGTCACCTTGCGGCTGAGCACCGACTTCTCCGGTGTGACGACATCGAGCTGCATGTACAGTTCTTCAGACATGATTATCGACTCCCTTAGTCTTCAGCGAGCTTCTTCGCCTTCTCGATTGCCTCTTCAATGCCTCCCACCATGTAGAACGCCTGCTCGGGGAGATCGTCCATCTCGCCGTCAACGATCTTCTTGAAGCCGTCGATGGTGTCCTTGAGCTCGACATACTTGCCCGGCATACCGGTGAACTGCTCGGCAACGCTGAATGACTGCGACAGGAACCTCTGGATCTTCCGCGCGCGGGAAACCGTGAGCTTGTCGTCCTCGGAAAGCTCGTCCATACCGAGAATGGCGATGATGTCCTGGAGTTCCTTGTACTTCTGCAGGATCTGCTGCACGTTCCGTGCGACCTGATAGTGCTCTTCGCCCACGATCTTGGGGTCGAGGATTCGCGAGGTGGAGTCGAGCGGGTCCACTGCAGGGTAGATGCCCAGCTCCACGATCTGCCGGGAAAGCACCGTGGTGGCGTCGAGATGGCTGAAGGTGGTGGCCGGAGCAGGGTCGGTGAGGTCGTCGGCAGGCACGTAAATGGCCTGAACCGAGGTGATCGATCCCTTGGTGGTGGTGGTGATGCGCTCCTGGAGTTCGCCCATGTCGGTGCCGAGCGTGGGCTGGTATCCCACGGCCGACGGCATGCGGCCCAGCAGAGCGGAAACCTCCATGCCTGCCTGGGTGAACCGGAAGATGTTGTCGATGAAGAGCAGCACGTCCTGGTTCTGCTCGTCACGGAAGTATTCCGCAGCTGCCAGTCCGGAGAGTCCCACCCGCGCACGGGCTCCCGGAGGCTCGTTCATCTGGCCGTAAATAAGGGCCGCCTTGTTGATAACCCCGGACTCCTTCATCTCGAGCCAGAGGTCGTTGCCTTCTCTGGTACGCTCGCCCACGCCGCAGAAGACCGAGTAGCCGCCGTGCTTCATGGCCACGTTGTGGATGAGCTCCATGATGAACACGGTCTTGCCCACGCCGGCTCCGCCGAACAGGCCGATCTTGCCGCCCCTCATGTAGGGCGTGAGCAGGTCGATGACCTTGATGCCGGTCTCGAAGGACTCGATCGAGGTGCTCTGTTCAGTGAACTTCGGGGGCTCGCGGTGAATGGGATAGCGCTTGTCGGTATCGACCGGGCCGGCCTCGTCCACGGGCTTGCCCACCACGTTGAGGATCCGGCCGAGAACAGCGTCGCCCACCGGGACAGAGATCGGGGCTCCGGTATCCTTGACCGGCATGCCCCTGACCAGGCCGTCGGTGGAGTCCATGGCAATGCAGCGCACGGTCCTGTCGCCCAGATGCTGCGCCACCTCGAGCACGAGGTTGTCTTCCTCCTCGGAGAGGAAAGGATTCGATACGTACAAGGCATTATATATGTCAGGCATGTCACCCTGATCAAAGGTGACGTCGACAACTGCGCCAATAACCTGTGATACTCTTCCCATATCCATAGGTTCGCTCCTTCTCAAAGATAATCTGTTAACCCTTCAAGGCCTCTGCGCCGCCCACAACCTCCATGAGTTCGGTCGTGATGGCGGCCTGTCTGGCCCGGTTATACTGAATGCTCAGTTTCTCGATCATATCCGCGGCATTGCCCGACGCGCTCTCCATTGCGGTCATGCGCGCCCCATGCTCAGAGGCTGCGGATTCCAGCAGGGCCCTGTAGAAGAATATCTTCAGGCTCATGGGTAGCAGTGCATCCAGGAGCACATCCTCCGTGGGCTCGCAGAGATATTCCACCTTCACCATCTCGTCGTCCGACTCGATCTGCTCCACGGGCAGAATCCGGTCCTCGTGGAGTATCTGGGCCATGGCCGACTTGAACTCGTTGAAGATGATGTAGAGCTCATCGAAATCTCCGTTGATGTATCCTCCGATGAGGTCGTCCCCGATCTCTGATGCAAGTTCGTAAGAAGGATTGCCGATCACTACGGATTTTCTGATCGTCACTGGTTTGCGTTTGAAGAAGTCTCTCGACCTCTTCCCGATGAGGACCAGGGAAAGCTCTTCATACTTGTCCTTGTTTTCCTTGATAAAGGCGTCCGCCCTTCTGAAGACGTTCTGGTTGAACGAACCGCACAGCCCCCGGTCGGAAGCCACCACCACGAGTACGCATTTTTTCGGTTCGCGTACCCGAAGCAGCGGGTGCATGTCCGGGTTCGTCCTCGTCACCAGGGAGACCAGGACCTCGTTGGTCTTGATGGCATAGGGACGGGCCGCGGTGATATCGCTCTGGGCTCTCCTGAGCTTCGCAGCCGCCACCATGCGCATGGCCGAGGTTATCTGCTCCGTCTTCTGGACCGAGCCGATCCGGTTTTTTAAGTCCTTGAGACTAGCCATGCCAGCACCCTACTCTTCTACGACGAAGATCTTCTTGAACTCGGCTATTGCATCCTTGAGTTTCTTTTCCGTCTCCGCATTCAGCTGGCCCGATTCTCTCACGCTCTGGAGAATATCGGCGTGCTTGTTGTCCAAGAAGGCATAGAACTGCTCTTCGAAGCTCTTGATGGCCGAGGTCGGATACTCGTCCAGAAAGCCGTTGGTGCCGACATAGATCATGGCAACCTGCTTCTCGACCGGCAACGGGGTGTACTGAGGCTGCTTGAGCATCTCCATGAGGCGTTCGCCCCGGTTGAGCTGTGCCTGGGTGGCCTTGTCGAGGTCGGAACCGAACTGGGAGAACGCCGCCAGCTCACGGTACTGGGCCAGGTCAAGGCGCAAGGTACCGGCAACCTTCTTCATGGCCTTGATCTGGGCGTTGCCGCCCACGCGGGACACCGAGATGCCCACGTTGATGGCGGGACGGAAGCCCGAGTAGAACAGGTCAGTGTCCAGGAAGATCTGGCCGTCGGTAATCGAGATGACGTTCGTGGGAATGTATGCAGACACGTCGCCTGCCTGGGTCTCGACAATGGGCAGTGCGGTCAGCGATCCGCCGCCCATGGCGTCGCTGTATTTCGCCGCGCGCTCCAGCAGCCGGGAGTGGAGGTAGAACACGTCGCCGGGAAACGCCTCGCGCCCCGGAGGCCTTCTCAGAAGCAGGGAAAGCTGACGGTATGCCTGGGCCTGCTTGGTGAGGTCGTCATAGATGCACAGCGCGTGGCCGCCCTTGTTCATGTAGAACTCGCCGATGGCCGCGCCGCAGTAGGGTGCAATGTACTGCAGCGGCGCCGGGTCGGAGGCGGTTGCCGCCACCACCACCGTGTATTCCATGGCGCCGAACTGCTCGAGGGTGGCGACCACCTGGGCCACTGTGGACTTCTTCTGTCCGATGGCCACGTAGATGCAGATGACCCCGGTGCCCTTCTGGTTGATGATGGTGTCGATGGCCAGAGCGGTCTTTCCGGTCTGGCGGTCGCCGATGATGAGCTCGCGCTGCCCGCGTCCGATGGGGGTCATGGCGTCGATCGACTTCAGGCCCGTCTGAAGCGGCTCTTTCACCGGCTGCCTCTTGACGATGCCCGGGGCCTTGATGTCCACGACCCGGGTCTCGGTCGACTCGATGGGGCCCTTGCCGTCGATGGGCTCGCCGATCGCGTTGACGACGCGGCCGAGGGTGCCCTCGCCCACGGGGATCTCCACGATCCTCTTGGTCCTGCGGACCTGGTCGCCCTCTTTGATGCCCGCGCTCTCGCCGAAGAGCACGCAGCCCACGTTATCCTCTTCCAGATTCAGGGCCATTCCCATGACGTTGTGCGGAAACTCGATGAGCTCGCTGGCCATGACGTTCCTGAGACCATAAATACGGGCGATACCGTCGCCGACGCTCAGAATGGTCCCCGTCTCGGCGACATCGATCTCTTTCTCATAACCCTTGATCTGGTCCTTAATGATCTTGCTTATCTCTTCTGCCCTTATCTGCATCCTAGATCTCCCCTTTTAAGCTCTGTTTTAATTTCATTATCTGCGTCTTCACGCTTCCGTCATAGATCATACCCTCGACCTCGGCGATCATGCCGCCGATCAGGGAAGGCTCAACAATGACATCCACGTCGACCTCCTTTTTCACCACCTTGGAGAGCGTCTGAGCTATCTGTTTCAATTGATCCCCGTTCAAAGACGCGGCACAGGTGACCCGGGCCCTGACCCTTCCCGTCAGCTTGTCGAGGATCTCTTTGTACGCATCCAGAATTTCAGCCAAGACCGTAAATCTCTCTTTGTCCAGCAATATATTCAAAAAGTTGGACATGTACTGTGATAGAGATATCTTGGACGCCACTTCCTTGAGGACACGCCGCTTCAGGGTGATATCGTACAGCGGACTTTCAAGAAGGGACCTGAAGTCGTCGCTGATACGCACGAGCTGAGCAATATTCTGCAATTCCTCAAGAAACTGCTTTTCCTTGCCCTCATCCCGGCCCAGATCGAACAGGGCCCTCGCATATCTTTTTGCCACCACGTCGCTTTTCACTGCTCTTTCCCCACTTTATCCAGATATTCCTCGATCAGCCGCTTCTGGTCTTCCGGGGTCATGGAATTGGTCACCAGACCCGAGGCCATATCGCCGGCCATGTCAACCACCTGGTTTCTCAAGGAATTCTTAGCCTTGATGATTTCCTGCTCGGCGGACCACTTCGCCTGCTCGATGATCCGCTCGGCCACGGCCTTGCCTTCCTTAATGATGCGCTGCTTCTCACCCTCGAGCTCGCCCATGATCGCATCGCGTATTTCCTGAATGTCTCTGTCGATGTTCTGAAGTCTCGACCGGTAGTCGGCAAACTGCTTTTCGGCTTCGGTCCGTGCCTTGTCCGCGGTGTCGATCATCTCCGCGATTTCAATGCGCCGGTCACTGAAATACTTCTTGATCTTGTCGGCGAGCAGTTTCCAGAGAATCGCAAAGAGTATAATGAAGTTTACGATTCTCCACACCATGTCCCAGATCCGGCTGCTCCCGCCCTCACCGCCTTCCGCAGCCATACAGACCGTGGCGACGGCAAGCACAAGGACCGCCAGGAGGGGCGCAATCCTGTTCAGTCTCTTCATCACGCAACCTTCCTCCCCAGAATCTGCTGGGCAATGGTTCCGGCCATGACGCCGATCTCCGGCTCCAGCTCGCTCTTTACCCGCGCGATCTCCTCGGCCATCTCCTTCTGGACATCGAGAACAATGGTCTCGGCATTGCGCCTTGCATTCTCGATGATCTCGTTGGCCTCATCAACCGCCTGCTTGCGGGAAGAATTCTTCACAGTCATTGCATCGATCTTGGCGCCGTAGAGTTTCTCGTTATAGCTCTTGAGGATGCTCTGGCTTTCATCCAGGAGTTCCTTGGCCTTTTCCTGCCCGCCGGCGATCCTCGCCTCCCTCTCGTCAAGCACCTTGAGGATAGGCTTGTAGAGAATCTTGTTCAGGATGAACATGAGGAGCAGGAAGTTGAAGATCTGCACAAAAAAGGTCCAGTTGAGTTCTATCAAAACAGTCCTCCTTATACGACGAAGGCCAGAAGCGGCTCCACGAGCATGCTTCTTCTCAGCAGGCCGGCTTTGTCCGGATTCCGTCCGATCGCCTCGCACGCCTTTCCGCCGGTATACCCCTCGCCGACACCGGGGCCGATGGCACAGGGCCCCATCGCACTCCCTGCGCCAATAAAGGCAGCCGCCCTCACCAGATCCGTACCGGGTAAATTCTCCATAATAGATTGCCCCTCCTATCTTTTCTTCGTAGAATCCCCAGAAGGATAAAGACGCCAAACACGAGGCCGTGCGCATTCAACCGCTCGTCCAGCTCATAGCCCAGCCAGAAACTCAGGCCTGTCGTCCCCGCCATGATGAAACCCAGCAGGGTTACGATGGCAAGATCTTTTACGAGCTGTGTATCGTTCCGGGACCTTTTAAAGATCCCCCTTCTCGGCCTTTTAATGAATGGCGATTCACTCATTAATTATTCTTTTCCCTAGCATTTCCAATTATGGGGTGTCAACATTTATCATTGCCGGGCTCAAGAGAAACGTCCCTGCCGACTTTCCTTCCTGACAAGGCCGGTATTCCCATGAACGAAACAGTTGTCCGGTGGTCCCTGCACGATTGTACCGCAGTCAGGGACCGGTGAAAAAACACTTTACATATTCCCGGATGCTTCCTTATGCCTCGTTCCCGCAGTATTGCTCGCGACGCAGTGTTTTATACAATACAAAGACGGCTTTTTCAAACCCCCCTTTTTTCTCCCCCTATCAGGATGGATCACCTTCTTGCACCCGGGAATCTTGTATGATATTCATTTTTTTAAGACATGTGGAAAACAGGACAGATAGAGATTCGGGTGGACCGGGATAACATATCATACTTGCGATTCATTTTCGAGGGTTATGACGGGCTCGGCATCGTCTCGACCAGAGACCCTGTTGCCGCACAGGTAGTGATAACCTACCCGTTGAGCAGAAAGGCGCTGCTTGCACGGCTGATCCACGCGCTGCACCGGGAAGGCGTGATAAAGGAGGATATGGCATGCTGAAACAGCACGGTATTGGTTCTGCGATGGTGATTGTCGCCTGTTCACTGGTATTCATGGGCATGTCGGGCCTGGGAACGGTCACCCCCCAGAACGGCGCTGCTTCTTCATTCAATGCAAGGATCATGGACACGGTGAACAACGAAGTGGAGATCACCGCGGTGACCATTGACGGGAAACCCCTGTTTCAGGCGTCTCTGGGGAAAGGCAAGGTGAGAATCCCCTTCGAGAACATTTCCCGGATCACCATCAAGGACAAGAGCGCCTGCGTCACCCTCAAGGGCTCCAAGGACATGTGCGATCTGAAGGTCAACCAGCTCTCCAGGGTATACGGGAACACCCCGTTCGGGACCTATCAGATCTCCCTGAAGGACGTAGCCTGGATCGAGTTCTCAAGCGCAAAGAAGTGAACGCCCTTGACTACGTCTCCTTACTCCTGTGCGCGGGGTTCCTGGCACTGGGGGCACATCAGGGGCTGATCAGGAGCGTCTCGTCACTGGCTGCGCTCCTGACGGCTTTATACTCGGCAAAAAAGATCGAGCCGCTGCTTTCCAAGCTGCTGGCGGCTGCGCACGTTCCGAATCCCCGGGGGGTGCTGGGCTATCTTATCGTTTTCTTCTGCATCTTCTTCACTATGAAGATACTCCTGTTCTTCCTGCAGAAGCTGCTCAAGGCATCGGGCATCTCGGTTCTCGACAGGGCGTTCGGCGCTGTTCTCGGGCTGACCAAGGGGATTATCATCGCGGTTTTTGCCTGCACGATCCTGCAGCTGGCTCTTCCGAAGGACTCGGCGATCCTGAAGAACTCCGAACTCCTGCCCTACGCGAACAAGATCGTGTCCTCGGCAAGGGGCTTCCTGCCCGGCGTCGTATACCACCACATCAAAAAGACCTGACGCTCATTTTTTTAGCAGAGTCTTCCCCATCGGGGCCCGCCGGCTGCCGATGACCCGGAGCCGCCCGTCACCAGACGAGGAGACTATTCGTCTTTCTCCTTGTAGTCGGTGCTCTCCTCCAGGACGATGTCCTCCACATCGAGCACATATTCCTCGACATCCTCATCCCCTTCGGCGGTTCCTTCCGTTTCTTCGGGAACGGTCCTGGCATCGGACTTCGCCTTGGCGATGGGCCTGCGTTTCTTGCGCTTGAGCATTTTTTTGGTTTCTTCGTTATTCTGATCCTCGCCGCAGGCAGGGCACACCGGAGCGGGCTTATTCAAATCATAGAATTTGGTGCTGCACTTGTAGCACTTATATCGTTTTCCTAGATCTGCCACCAAATATCTCCTTTACTCTCGCAGAATTTTCCCTGTATAGTTCAGTAGTGTCAATCGGTTTGTCAAGACAAAAAAACATTGTAAGAGACTTTATTCGTTCAATGATTTCTTCTAGTTGTTGACTTGTGTGAGAGAGGCCGATACAATGGGCGGTAGCATGAGGCATTTTCCGCTGCTGAAGATCATACTCCTTTTAGGCGCCTGTTCACTGGCGTTTGCCTGCGCCGCACCGGTACAGAAGGCTGCCGGGCCCCAGGATCCCAAGTCATTGTATGACAGGGCACTGGTCCAGGAAAAATCCGGCAACGCCCAGAACGCGTACCAGTCGTACATCTCGATATGGAAGCTTTTTCCTCATCACGAGCTCGCTCCACAGGCACTTTACCGGGCAGGTTCCCTCATCTCGGAGAGCAACCCCTCAAGGGCGAGCGAGCTGTATCGGGCGTTTCTGGGATCGTACGCGCGTTCCCCGCTGAAGCCGCAGGTCCTCGGAGACCTTCTGGAGGCAGAGGTCCGGCTCGGTCGATTTTCGCAGTCGGTCGATCTCTTCACCGAGTTTTACGGTGAAAGCCATGATCCCGATCTCGTCCAGCCGGGCATCAGGCTCGTCCGGGAGCTCTCCGGTGCACGGAGATACCAGGAATCACTCGATCTCATCAGCATGATGTTCCCTTATGTGGACAAACCTTCGCAGGAATCGCTCCTTCCCTCCTGGAAGACCGGTGTGGAGAATACGGGCCGGGTGGAGCAGCTCCAGAAGATCGAACAGGGCGTCCACGACGATCGCCTGCTGAACGTGCTCCTTGCCCGGCAGGTGGACCTCTACATCGAGCAGGGCAAAAACGACCTGGCCCGCAGCATCATATCCCGGCTCGGGCCCGGAAGAGGCCTTTCCCAGTGGACCCAGAGCAGCTCCTCCGGAGCCAGGAAAACCATCGGCGTGCTCGTTCCCTTGAGCGGCAAGTGGGAGACAGTGGGGCAGAAGGTGCTCAAGGGCGTCCAGTTCGCTTCCCGGGTGTTCAGCACGGATGACTCACCACAGGTGGAATATATCATCCGCGACTATGGCAACAACGAGCAGTCGATCCCGTCCATCATCGAAGAACTCGATACCAGGGAAGACATTATTGCTCTCATCGGCCCGGTGGGTGAGTCCGCAGGCAGCATCGCCTGCGCAGAGGCGCGCAAAAGAGGGATCCCGTCCTTTCTCTTCACCCGTGCCGATGTGGTCCCGGACCAGATATCCTATTGCTTCAGCAACTTCATATCCATCGACGTCCAGGCCGAGGCCCTTCTCAGGGCGGCCGCCGACATGAACGTATCGCGCTTCGCCGTCTTCTCGCCCAGCGATCACTTCGGGAACTCCTTTACCCGGATCTTCTGCGACAAGGCGCCCAAGTTCGGCATCAGCGTGGTCCGCACGGTCGGGTATTCATCGGATCTGGTCGATTTCAAGGGAGCCGTGAAGAAACTCGTCGAACATCTGTCCGAAAACGATCCCCCGGATTTCGATGCACTCCTCATCCCGGACACTGCCATCAACTCCGCAATGGTCGCTTCATACCTTCCCTATCTCAACATCAAGGGCGTGCGGCTGTTCGGTCCCGCCCTCTGGGACTCTCCCGACTTCATCCGGGTGGGAGGCAGGTACGTCGATGGTTCGGTGTTCGTGAGCGGTTTCTTCGCCAACTCGCAGCTTGAGTATGTGCAGGAGTTCAATGACCAGTTTTACTACACCTTTGGCTACAATCCTTCTGTGTGGGAGGCGAGCGCATATGACACGGCAACCATTCTCCAGAACCTCCTGAGCGGCTCCCCTGCTTCGCGCGAGGCCCTGCAGGGCCTCATCGCCTCGCTTCAGGACTATCCCGGGCTCACCGGCTCCACGTCTTTTTCCCCTGACGGGTCGGTGGAAAAGATCATTTATGTCCTGAGCGTCAAGAACTCGGCTGTGTACGAAATCGCCCCTTGATGTTCGCGCTGTTTTATCATAAGGATCACCTGCTATGAAGAACGTTGTTCGCGCCTTTCTCTTATTGGCCCTGGTGTTCATCCTGGAAGGTTGCGCCCATGACGAGACAAAAATCCGTTCGGCCCAGGAGCTGTTCCAGGAGGCCACTGAGCTTGCCGATAAGGGCAAGGTGGAAAAGGCTGTGGAGAAGTTTATGGAGGTCCGCACCTACTACCCCGGCGATGAGCTCGCCCGAAAGGCTCTCCTGGCCACGGCCGACCTCCATTATGACGAGGAGGACCATGCCTCGGCGCTCCAGAGCTACGAGGAGTTCCGGCTGCTCTATCCCACCGATTACGAGGCCGGGTACTGCCTCTATCGGATCGCCATGACCCATTTCAAGCAGATCGGCACCCTCGATAGGGATCAGACCGAGACCGTGCGCTCGATTCAGACCTTTGAGAACTTCCTCTCGTCCTACCCGGACTCTCCGCATGCGGAAGACGCGAAGGCCCGGCTGGCTGAGGCAAAGAGCGTGCTTGCAAAGCACTATGTGTATATCGGAAAGTTCTATCTGAAGAAAAAAGTGCACGAAGCCGCGTGCAAGCGTTTCCAGTATGTGCGGGAGCATTATCCCGCCGTGCCCCTGGACGACGACCTGGACGAACTCATTTCCCGTTCGTGCCAAACCCCGGGACAGGCGAACCAGTAAACACATCCTGTCTAATACAGCGGGTTCCCGGGCATGGAGCGCGCCTGTTGCACTTTTCCTTCATACCCTGTCACATAACGCAACAGTCTCTTCCGGCCCTGGCTGAGGATGCCCATACGGCCTTTCCAGCAAGATCTGGATATCGCTTCTCTTTCTCGATATGGCATGCTTATAGCATCTCCCGCCAGGCATAATCTGTGGCAAGGACGCGGCATATGACAAAGAGGGAGATCATTCGAGCGCTTATTTTGAGCCCGCTCTACTTCAGCCTCAAGCTCAGAGAACGGGTGAAGCTGATTCGTACGTTGAGACCGACACAGTGACCCGGTGATGCAATCTGGGCCTGGACCCTGTTCATGCCCCCACGCCCAGCTTGCGGACATTGTCCACACGTACCGTGAAGTGGACGCGGTCGAGGTACTCCAGAAAAGGAATGGCATACTTGCGGCTGACGCCTAAGATCTGCTTCATATCCGCGGGCCCAAGCGAATCATGCTCGCGAATGAACTGGCGGACCTTTTCCTTGAGTCTGGAGACTGCAGACTCGGTGAGATATACATCGTCCTTGATCTTGGTGAGTCTTCCCTGCCGGGTGAGGAAACCGAGCACCTCCTCCATCTGCTTTGAGCCTATGGAGAGGCGTTCTGCGAGTTCCTGAACGCGCGGCGGCTCGAAGCAACTGGCGAAAAGCACGGCATAGGCCTTCTCCCCTACGGCGCCCATGGCGTCGCCGAGCGAGGGGCTGAAACCCTTCTCCCTGATATCGGGGCCGACTTCCTCGATTTCACCCCTTTTCATGAGATCGGTCAGCAGCTTGTGAAAGAGCTTGGGATCCACGCTCCCCTTGATCGCCGAGCGCAGGTGCTCGCGGGAGATTCCCGGAGAGGAGGCATGGCCCTTATGGAATTCCTTCACCTTCTCCAGGATGAGGCCTTTGAGCGAGAGCGCATAAGACTCGAAGACATAGAGATCGTTGTTGGGATCGAAGCGGATGATCTGCCCTGAGGACAGAAGCTCGGCCAAAGCCTTGTCCAGGGACGGCCCCCCATCGGCAAAGACCGCGGCAAGCTCTTTTTTCGATATGCCCCGGACCCCCGCATCCCTGACAATGCCCGCTACCTGAGACACCCCCTCCGAACTCAGCAGATCCCGGGCGATATCCTCGGAAAACCTCCGGTGGGGCGAGGGATTGAGCACCGTGCCCCCTGCGAGCGTGCGGGAGGGAGAGATGCTCCGGATGATGAACCGGTCGCCGAACGCCGCGATGACCGGCTCCTTGAGCCGTATCCTCGCCACATCGAGCCCGTCCACGTCGTGGATGCTCATCTCGCCGGTGAGCTCGGACGTGCCGAAGTGGATCTTGACTTCGCCCTTCCTGGGCTTGGCCATCAGATCCAGCCGGGCATCCAGGAGCCTCGTGGGCTTGAACACGCCTGCCGGCACCACCCACTGGCCCCGTTCGATATCTTCCCGGGAAAAGCCCTGGAGGTTGATCGCCGTGCGCATGCCGGCCATAGCCCTGTCCGCATCATGTCCGTGGACCTGGATGTTGCGCACCCGGGCCTTGCGTCCGGCAGGCAGGACATCGACCTCCTGATCCTCCTCGAACACGCCCTGCTTCATGGTTCCGGTGACCACGGTCCCGAAGCCCTTGATGGTGAACACCCGGTCCACGGGCAGGACCGGGATGCCGGTGATCCGCCTCTCTTCCAGAGATCGGACCTGCTCGTCGAGGACCTGTCTGAGCTCGTCGATCCCCTTGCCGGTCACCGAGCTCACGGCCACGATAGGCGCATCCTTGAGAAAGGTGCGCGATATGAAATCCTGGATGTCCGCATACGCCAGCTCCAGGAGGTCGTCGTCCACCGTGTCTATCTTGGTGAGCACGACCACGCCCCGCTGGATGCCCAGGAGGCTGCAGATCTGGATGTGCTCTACGGTCTGGGGCATCACTCCCTCGTCCGCGGCTACCACCAGCATGACCAGGTCGATTCCCGACGCCCCGGAGAGCATGTGCCGGATGAATCTCACGTGACCGGGCACGTCCACCATACCGACCTTCTCTCCGGAAGGAAGGTCCAGCGAGGTGAAACCGAGCTCGATGGTCAGCCCGCGCTGCTTTTCCTCTTTCAGCCGGTCGCAGTCCACGCCGGTGATTGCCTTGATGAGCGATGTCTTGCCGTGGTCCACGTGTCCTGCGGTGCCGATGACGACTCTCTTCATAATGGTTATGGTTAAATCAGATTCCCTGCCCATCGTCAATTCCCTCATGCTTTGCCTTGAGATGAAGGGCGGGCACACGTCTTGCTTATTGGGGCGAGGCGTACATTCCTAAGGCGGATGCCTGTAAGAGAGATCGCCTCGGATATTGGGCTTGTGATTCCCGGCCGGCAATCGTATAACGGTAAGCCACATATGGACAAGCGCATCGGCGTGGTCTTGGTCGTCATTCTCGTGGAGCTTGCGTTCAGGCTCGTCTACAGCACTGTTTCGCTCCCGGTGAACCCCCTGTTCTTCACCTTGCTGGTTCGGCTGGTGGAAACGCTCATCATCCTCGGACTCGCGCTTCGCCTCAGCGGGGTCTCAGCCCGATCGATACCGCGAGAGATCGCCATCGGGGCGGGAATCGCCGCTGCGCTCGGGGCAGTGGCCGTCCTGGGAGACGCAGCCTCCAGGACATTTCTCCACAGGGACGCCCTGAGACTCCTCATCGGGAGACAGGAGGTGGCGGATCCCGTCCTCTTTTTTCTGGTCGGGTGCGTGATCGCCCCCTTTGCAGAGGAGCTTTTTTTCCGCGGCATTCTCTATTCGTGGCTCAGGCAGAGGATGCGCATGATCGCATCCATTGTAGTCTCGGCCCTGTTCTTTGCCGGCATGCATGGTTTCATCGCGCCGGTACAGCTTGTCGGAGGGCTGATCTTTGCGGGTCTCTATGAATGGCGGGGCAATATCTGGGCCCCCTATACGGTCCACGCGGCGGCGAACTTCGGGATATGGGTGCTCCCCTGGCTCTATCCCTCGTGGTGAGGCTGCGGCACCAAACGCATCGAAGGGGCGGGTGCCCTATTGCCTCAGCCCCTGATTTTTATCGGATGTTGAAATATTCAACGAGCATGAGGCTCAGCTGGGGCACGTAGGTGATGACGGCAAGGCCCACGAGGAGGATCACGAGAAAGGGTACCGAGGCCTTGTACAGGGTTATCACCGGCTTGTTGAACCGGAAGCACGAAATGAAGAGGTTCATCCCCACCGGCGGTGTCGAGTACCCGATCTCCAGATTTGTCAGAAAGATGATGCCCAGATGAACGGGGTTGATGTCATAGCTCATGGCAATAGGGATGATCAGCGGAACCACCACCACGAGCGCTGAATAGATGTCCATGACGCACCCGACCAAGAGCAGCACCACGTTGAGCGCGATGAGAAACACGATCTTGGAAGAGATGTGCCGCTGGATGAACTCGAGCATGGCATAGGGGATCTCTGCGTCGATCATGTAGGTGGTGAGTGCCAGAGCCGAGCCGAAGATGATGAAGATCCCGCCCACGAGCACCATGCTCTCGTTCATGACACCCGGGATCCTCCTGAGGGGAATGTCCCGGTGGATCAGGGTTTCCACGGCCAGGACATAGGCCACGGTGATGGACGCCACCTCGCCCAGGGTGACAAACCCGCCGAAGATCCCCACCACGAGCATGATCGGGATAAACAGCTCCCATTTTGCCCTGCCCGCGCTCCTGATTGCCTCGCGCAGGGAGAACTTCGCGGTCTTCACCATGGTCGTGCGGCCCCTGAATATGGAATAGAGCGAGAGGAGCACGACCAGAAGCACACCCGGTATGAACCCGGCTGCAAAAAGCTGGGGAATGCTGACCTCGGCCACCACCCCGTAGATGATGATGGGCAGGCTCGGGAAAAAGAGCAGGCCCAGGCTGCCCGAAGAGGTCAGCAGTCCCAGCGAGAATCGCTCGGGATAAAGCCCCTTGACCAGCGCCGGGTAGAGAAGACCGCCCAGCGCAATGATGGTGACGCCCGATGCGCCGGTAAAGGCGGTGAAGAACGCGCAGGCCACCAGGGACACGATGGCGAGCCCGCCCGGCATCCAGCCGAAGAGGGCCTGGGATAGGTCAACGATCCTTATCGAGGCCTTGCTTTCAGCGAGTATGTAGCCGGCAAAGGTGAAGATGGGAATGGTGTAGAGCACCGGGCTGTTGGAAAACTTCGAGTAGATGTCCACGATCAGGGCCGCGAACTGGATGTCGGAGAAATAGAAACCCAGGATGGCGAACGATGACAGCACCACGAACACCGGCGCACCGAGAAAGGCCATGAGGATGATGAGGGCTATCAGCGCTCCGGTCACAGATTGTCCCCCTGGATAAACCAGACCAGAGAGCGCGCGGTCCTGAGGCCGAACCTTGCTGCTATCACGAGATATCCGATAGGGATGATGAGCTCGAGCACCCATATGGGCAGGCCGAAAAAGGGTATGGACATCTGGGCGTCATAGTCCACCAGGAGAAAGTTGACCGACGCATAGGCGAGGATCGCGCATATCGCCACCGAGAAGAGGCCGGTGAGAACATCGGCCCCGCACTTGGATCGGGGGCTCAGAAGCCTGCCGGCGATGTCGATCCGGATGTGCTTCCCCTCACGGGCCGCCACCCCTGCCCCGAGAAATGCAACCCAGAGGACAAGGTGCCGCACGATCTCGGCCCCGCCCATGATCCCGGTGGAGAAGAAATTCCTCATCACGATCTGAACCAGGACCAGCAACACCATGAGCCCGAGAAAGACGGCCAGCAGGTTTTCCTCGGCCTTCTGGAGAACCGATATGACCGCATGGGGAGCAGGGTATGGGGTGCTGCAGTCGGGACATTCCTTCAGATGGTCATAGCGTCTCAGCCCGCAGACCTTGCAGCGCATGAAGACTCCTCCATGTCTTTTTTTCTATTCGATCCGGATCACGCCGGTATCTTCGGGGTGCGTGCGCCTATACTCCTCAAGGAGGGCCAGAGTCCGGTCGAGAAGCTCCTGAGAGTAGAGCTCTCCCACGAGATTGTTCCGGGTCTTTTCTGCGGCGTCGAAGATGAACCGGGCTTCCTCTTCTTCGATATTTTCTCCCAGGCGGTACACCTGGATGCCTGCGTCGAGGAGTATCTTCAGGCATTTCTCATCCTCTATACGCGCTGCCTCTGCGATCTTTTCCTGCGATTCGCTGGCCAGCCCGAGCATGATCTGCCTGCTCTCGGGCGAGATCCTGTCCCAGATCTTCTTGGATATCACCATAGCGCCCAGGAGGTTTGATGACGGGAACTCATTGATGTATTTGAACCTCGTGTACCACTGGAACGCAACCGCCATGTAGGGGGTGGCGTTTGCACAGTCGATGAGGTTGGTGGAAAGGGATGTGGCCACGTCGGTCACGGACAGGGATATGGGGGAAATCCCCAGGGCCTTGTAAATCTCGCGGCCGATCGGCTCGCCCTCGAGCGTCCACCACTTCTGCTGCCGCGCCACCTCCATGGAGGTAAGGGGCACCTTGGAAAAGGTGTAGAGAAACCCGATGTCGCCCCATCCGAGAACGATAAAGCCCTTTTCCTCGAAGAGCTTCTCCATGGTGTCCTGCAGCCCTTTCCGCACGTAGTTGACCTCGTTATGGTTTCTGAACACATAGGGGATCTCGGTCACCCGGACCTCGGGCACGATATCCCCCAGGCCGGAACCTGAGAATGCGCCGCCGTGGAGCTGGCCCAGCTTGATCTTGCGGATCATGTCCTTTTCATCACCCTGAACGCCTCCCCAGTAGATCTTGAACCTCACCTCGCCTCCTGTCTTGGCGGTGATCTCTTGGGCAAGCTTTTCATAGGTGTTCACCAGGGCGGAGCCCTTGGGGGCCAGGGTGGCCATCTTGATCGTGATCCTGGCCTCATCGGCTGCGGCGGCCCCGGAGCAGAGGAGTCCCATGGTTAGAAAAACAGCCGGAATAATACGTACAAAACGCTTCATAACGGTTCCCTCCTCTTTGGTTCTCACAGGATTGCATGCCATCAGAAATACGAGTCCACATCGTCCAGCAATATCCGGGCTTTTCTCTTTGCCACCTCGTTGGCGAAATTCTTCTGGGGGAAGGAATCCACCGGGGTGTCTATCACCTGCTGAAGGGTCTGCACGAAGAGCGCCCTGTCCTGGATCTGATAGGCATAATACTTCGCATAGAGCAGGTGTATGAAGAGAAGCCTTGACTGTGAGATCGCGAACGCACGGTCGAAGTGGTACCTCGCCTTGTCCGGGTCTCCGCCGATGACCTTGGAGCGGGATGCGTAGTAGGCCCCCAGGGTGGCGTGGGCGCTCCCGTGGTAGTAGCCTTCATCGAGTTCGATCACTCTGAGCAGCATGGCTTCGATCTTGGGGATGTCCATGAGCACCTCGGTCTTATCGAGATTGAGCGATATCCATGCCATCCAGGAGCTTGCGGCCCAGTAGAGCGCGGGCACCTCGCCCTTTCCGAACTCGTTGAGAGAGGCGCTGAACGCGTCCACGGGCCGGTGCAGCACGGTGCGGAAGTCGTCGTTGAGGAGCAGGGGCTGCAGGGCATAGTCTCGGGCCTTGAGGTAAAGGTAGCTCGCCCGTCCTTTGTCGACATCCTCGATAAAGGCGAACGAGTACCCGAAATTTACCTCCGCGGCCCGTAAATAGAGCTTGGCGCTCGGTGCGATGTCGATGAACCCGTCCAGCTGGACGATGGCGGCGGGAAGAGAATCGCGGATCGTGTCCACATCGGGGCACCGGTTCACCGAGGCATCCATCCTGTCCATGAGCGGATCCATGGACTTGACCATGAACTCGGGAGAAGCGCACCCCGAGAGAAGCAACATCAGAGGAACAAAGCCTGTAAGGACCGCCAGGCGTTTCCGTTTCGACGCCATATCCCCTCCTCTCAATTCTCAGATCCCCTGCTTTTAAGGGGTCATCCATGGCCCTGGTTCCCGATACCGCAGGGATCACGATGCCGTCCGCCTCGGCCGCAGGCAAATGCGACGGCCCGCCAGCTACCGGGCCCCCTCATGCGAGTGCCCTTGAAAACAACATCACTTCAACAAAGACCGCACATTAACAGTAAGATGAAGGATCCCCCCACAGAACAGACGCTTAGAACAGATCAAAGTCTGCGACCCTGCGCTCACCCAGATTCGGAAACCCCGCTCTCTTCAGAAAATCCTGCACCTCGGGCGCGGCATAGACCTCTTTGCGGGTTTTTTCTCCCTGGATTACGAACAACCCTGTGTCCATGATCAGCTCCGTGATCTCCCGCTCGTTCAAGTCCCGGATGATTGAATTGTTCAGCAGCACGGCAAGTCCGTGGGTAAAGACCCACATCCGGTTGATGAGGTCTCTTTTCTGCTCCTGGGAAAAACCGTTGAGAGGCTCGAACCCGCCGAGCTTTTCCAGAAGGGCGTCCATCACATAGTCGTTGAAGCGCTTCCGGGTGTCCCCGGAGGGACCCTTCCTCTCGGAGAGAAACAGCATCCTGAACAGGTGCTTCTCGGTCTTGGCGAACATGATGTACCCGATGCCCATATCCAGAAACAAATCGCCTGTCCTCACCTTGGTCTCGCAGCTGATCAGCAGGTCCAAGGCCTTTTTGATCACCGCCTTCTCCAGCTCTTTCATGGAGCTCATGCATGAGTAGATGGGCATGGTCGACGAGTTCAGCTCATTCGCTATGGACCGGGCGGAACATTTGTCGAACCCCTCTCTTCGGACGATGCGAAACGCCGCGTCAACGATGTCTTCAACAGCGAACCTGCTCTTTACCGGCATGGAAACCCCACTACATGATCTATAACATTGGTTATTAATAAAAATCAATCACCTCCCTCTGCCGCACACAATCGGCGAGGGAGGGAAATTCGCACCGCAACCTGTCGGGACATGCCCTGCCCGCGAAGTACCCCAGCGAGATTACACCTGCCGTTCCTTAGAGAAGCCGGGCGGATCGAGCAGCGCACCATCCGGCCCAGGTTCTATGAATGGAGTTTCTCGAACTCCGCCATGAAATCGGCAAGCTTCTGCACGCCTTCGAGCGGCAGGGCGTTGTAGAGGGATGCACGCATGCCGCCCACGGACCGGTGGCCCTTGAGACCCTTGAGGTCCCTCTTGTTCGCCCCGGCAAGAAACTCGGCCTCCAGCTCTTCGGTGGGAAGCCGGAAGGGAACGTTCATCCTGGAGCGTGAGTCTTTCTGCACTGTGCCGCGATAGAAGGAGCTGCTGTCAAGAACGTCGTATAAGACGGCGGCCTTCTTGTTGTTCAGCTTCTCCATCTCGGGAACGCCGCCCATGTTCTTGAGCCACTTCAGGACCTCGTGGACCACGAATATGGCCAGCACCGGACAGGTATTGAAGGTGGAGCTGTTCTCTACGTGGGTGGAGTATTTGAGCATGGTGGGAAGATCTTCGGGAACATCGCCTGCAAGGTCCTTGCGGATGACCACCACTGTGACCCCTGCAGGCCCCATGTTCTTCTGGGCCCCGGCGTAGATGATTCCGAACTTGCTCACGTCGAACTGCCTGGAGAGGATATCCGATGACATGTCGGCCACCAGGGGCACATTCCCCGTATCGGGAAAGGTCTGCCACTGGGTTCCGTAGATGGTGTTGTTGGAAGTGATGTGGCAATAGACCGCTCCCGGGGTGAGCTTGAGTTCGGAGGGCGAGGGTATCCGGGTATATTTGTCATCCTTGGTCGACGCGGCCACATTGACCTTGCCCACCTTCCGCGCCTCTTTGATGGCCTTGGAAGACCAGGAACCGGTGTCGATATAATCAGCGGTCTTGCCGCCCGACAGAAGATTCATGGGCACCATGGAAAACTGGAGACTCGCCCCTCCCTGAAGGAAGAGAACCTTGTAGTTCTCGGGAATCCCCATGACCTCGGCAACCAGAGATTCGGTCTCTACGAGCAGTGCATCGAACTCCTTGGACCGGTGGCTTACCTCCATGATGGACATACCGGTATTCGCAAAGTTCAGAACAGCCTTGCTCGTGCTCTCGAGAACCGGCTCCGGCAATACTGCGGGCCCGGGATTGAAATTGAATACGTCTCTCATATAAACCTTTTGCCTCCTAGACAGATATTGGGTGAAAAATATATACCAGAATGCCTGTTCATGGAAAAGGTAATTATTCGCGATTGGAGTCATAGACGATCATATTGACAGAAAGAACAGATAAGGATTATAGAAAATGAATATTCATTCAGCTTCGGCCTCGTTACCGCCTGCGGATGCGGCCCGGAAGCATAGGATCCGCAACTGAACAAGTGTCACTAACAATAGGAGGATATATATGGATTTTTCTTTGAGCGAAGAGCACAAGATGGTTCAGGACATGGCCCGGAGGTTTGCGGACCAGGAGCTCAAGCCGATAGCGGCCCGGATTGACCAGGAGCACCGTCACGACGATGGGGTATTGCGGAAGATGGCGGAGAATGGTTTCATGGGGGTGGCGATCCCTGCGGAGTACGGTGGGGCGGGCATGGACTATGTGGCATACGCCCTGATTCTGACCGAGATTTCGCGGGCCTGTGCGAGCACCGGGGTCATCATGTCGGTCAACAACTCGCTCTACGGCTTTCCGGTCAATGCCTTTGGCGCCGAGGATCAGAAGATCAGGTTCAACACGCCGGTGGCAAGCGGTGAGGCCAATGGGTGCTACGGGCTCACCGAGGCCAATGCGGGCTCTGATCCTGCGGGCATGAGGACCACGGCCGTGCTCGACGGTGACTCCTGGATCATCAATGGCGAGAAGAAGTTCATCACCAATGGGAACATCGCGAAATATGCGGTGATTGCGGCGGTCACGGACAAGACCAAGGGCTACAAGGGCATCACCCAGTTTGTGGTTGATCTGGAGAGCACCGAGGGTTTCTCGGTGGGCAAGGTGGAGGAGAAGCTGGGGATCAGGGGTTCCGGCACCTCCGAGCTGGTGTTTCAGGATGCCAGGATACCCAGGGACTCCATTCTGGGCGATCCGGGCTCTGGCTTCAGGCAGATGCTCACCACGCTGGATTCGGGCCGGATCGGGATCGCCTCCCAGGCCTTAGGGATTGCCAAGGCGGCGCTGGAGGAGTCGGTGAGCTATTCCAAGGAGCGGGTGCAGTTCGGCAAGCCGATCTCGAGTTTTCAGGCCACGCAGTTCAAGCTGGCCGACATGGCGACGCGCATTGATGCCTCCGAGCTGCTGATTCTGAAGGCGGCGTGGCTTGAGAGCAACCACCTGCCCTTTGAGCGGGAGGCGGCCCAGGCCAAGATGTTTGCATCCGACACGGCCATGGACGCAACAGTGGAGGCGGTGCAGATCCTGGGCGGCTACGGCTACAGCAGCGAATACCCCGTGGAACGACTCATGAGAGACGCCAAGATCACCCAGATCTACGAGGGCACCAACGAAATCATGCGCGTCGTCATCTCAAGAAACGTCCTGGGTATGCGGTAATCCGAGAAAAACGCTGCGGGGCGGGTTCTGCGCCTGCCCCGCTTTCTGTTCTCCAGCAACGCGCCGAACGCTTATTTCTCGTGCCGCAAAAAAAGCCGGTGCTCAAATGCTTTGAGGCGGGCGAGTTTGCTTCAGTGGGCACCAGCCCAGTCTTTTCCCGTGCCGATGTCCACCCTGACCGGCACATCGAGCTCGTAGGCGTTCTCCATTTCCTGTTGCACCATGGCGGCCAGCCCCTCGATCTCATCTTCGGCCGCCTCGAACACCAGTTCGTCGTGCACCTGCAGGACCATTCTGCTTTGAAAATCCTTCAGGCGTTCGTATATCCTGACCATGGCGATCTTGATGATGTCGGCCGCGGTCCCCTGGATGGGGGTGTTGATCGCAATCCTCCTGCCTGCCTCGCGCTCGTTGAAATTGGACGATGTGATCTCAGGCACGGACCTGCGCCTGCCCAGGAGCGTGGTGACGAACCCGTCGAACTCGGCTTTTGCAGCGATGGTCTCGGTGTACTCCCGCACACCCGGATACTTGGCGAGGTAGCTGTCGATATAGGCCTTGGCCGTGTCGCGCCGGATGCCCAGCTCCTGGGAGAGCTTGTGCGGCCCCATGCCGTACATGATGCCAAAGTTGATGGTCTTGGCCGCCCTCCGCTGGTTTTCGCCTACCTCCTGCAAGGGAACGCCGAAGATCTCGGAGGCGGTCTTTGCATGAATGTCCTGGCCGTGGGTAAAGGCCTCCATCAGGGCGGGGTCGCGGGTGATGTGGGCGAGAATCCTGAGCTCGATCTGGGAGTAGTCGGCGCTCAGGATCCGGTGCCCCTCGGGCGCGATGAAGGCCTGCCGGATCCTGCGGCCCATCTCGGAGCGCACCGGTATGTTCTGGAGGTTGGGCTCGGAGGATGATATCCGGCCCGTGGCGGTGACAGCCTGGTTGAACCGGGTGTGGATCCTGCCGGTCTGCGGATTGATCATGGAAGGCAGCGCATCCACATAGGTGTTCTTGAGCTTGGAAAACATCCGGTACTCCAGGATGAACGCGGGCAGGTCGTGTCTGGATGCGAGGGACTCCAGGACCTTGCTGTCCGTGGAATAGCCGGTTTTGGTCTTCTTCACCACGGGCAGGCCCAGCTTCTCGAACAGGATGACCCCCAGCTGCTTGGGCGAGTTGATGTTGAACTCTCCGCCGGCCAGGGCAAAGATCTTTCCCTCCATGCCTTCCAAGAGTCTGTCGATCTCCGAGGATATCTCCTTGAGCCCGGCCGTGTCCACGAGCACCCCGCACGCCTCCAGGGAAGAGAGTACGGTGGTGAGCGGGATCTCGATGTTGTAGAATATCCTGTCTACCCCCACCCGGGTCATCTCGTCTGCTAGCCGCTCTTTCAAAGGAACCAGCACGCTTGCGTGACAGGCGAGGTAGCTGCCCAGGGTCTCCTGTTCGATCCCGGTGATGCTGCGGGCGTTTCTGCCCGAGCCCAGAAGATCGCTCGGGTTCGGGATATCCGCACCCAGGAAGGACCGGGCGAGATCCTCCAGGCCGGCCTGGGAATTGACCGCATCGATACAGTAGGTGGCGAGCATGGTGTCGAACACGCCCGCACGGATCTCCATCCCCCTCATCATGGCGGCCACGAAGGCCTGTTTGGCATCGTGCATACACACAAACGCGCCTTTGGTCTTCAGCGGGTCGAGACAGGCTTCAGGTTCCAGGCACACTGTTGACACCTCGCCCTGTGCCACCGCAGAGCCGACGCCTGGCATCACGTACATGCCCATTTCTCCGGCAAAGTCGCATCTGCAGGCATACTCGATCCTGCCCTCGTGCATGCAGGCCCTCTCCTCGTCGGGCTTGAGGTTCAGCTCACTGAGGAGGGCCTTGAACTCGAGCTCAGTGAAGATCTTCCGGAGGCGTTCGGTATCGGGCCGGCCGGCCTTAAGGTCATCGGGCCCGAAATCGAGCTCCGTCTTCCGGTCAAGCCTCACCAGCTCGAGGCCCTCCCTGGCCTTGTCCGCGTGCTCCTGAAGCGCTTTCTTCTGCTTGGGGGAATCGACGGCGTCCACGTGATGGAGGATGTCCTCGACATGCCCCATATCCCTGATCAGGGCGGCCGCACCCTTGGCGCCGATCCCGGGGACGCCCGGGATATTGTCCGATGCGTCTCCCATGAGCGCAAGCAGGTCAGGGATATACTCGGGATAGACATCGAACTTCTCCTTGACCGCCTCCCGGTCGTAGATCTTGTTCGTGAGGGTATCCCAGACCAGGGTGGTCTCGTTCACGAGCTGCATGAGATCCTTGTCGCCCGAGACGATGTAGACCGTGCACCCCTGCTCACATCGCCTGGCCAGTTCCGCTATGATGTCGTCGGCCTCGAAGCCCTGCTTCTGCACGACAGGGATCCCCAGGGCCTCGATGATCCGGAGGATATAGGGAATCTGCACGCCCAGGCCCTCGGGCATCTTCTGCCGGGTAGCCTTGTAGTCCTGGTAGAGTTCGTGGCGGAAGGTGGGCCCCCGTGAGTCCAGCACGAAGCAGATACGCTCGGGTTTCTTCTCCTTCAGGAGGTTGATGAGCATCCGCGAGCAGATGAAGACAGCATTGGTGGGCATGCCCTGGGAGGTGGACATATTCTTCATGGCGTAGAAGGCCCGATAGATATACGAGCTTCCGTCGATGAGATAGACTTCTCTGTTCTCTGCTACCGGCACGTCATGCCTTTCCTTTCCCCGGGCCTGAAGGCGAAATAATCCGCGATGATCCGGCCGTGGTCGAATGCAAGGGGTTCGGGCAGTCCGCCTTTTGCAAACACCCCGATGCCCCCGGCGTCGTCGCCTGCCTGGAGATCCCCTGTGCCTGAGGCCGTGAAGACCGTGGTGATGGTATGCATCCGGGGATCCCTGAAAGGATCGGAGTATACGCGGAACATCTGCAGGTTTTCCAGGACCAGGCCCGTCTCTTCCCGCGCCTCTCTGGCAGCGGCGCGCTCCACGGTCTCGCCGTAATCCACGAATCCTCCTGGCAGGGCCCACCCATAAGGAGGATTCTTTCTCTCCACCAGAACGATGCCATGGGAATGCTCGATGATGATATCCACCGTGGGCACCGGGTTTTTGTACCGCTCCATGACATGTCCGCATACGGGACAGGTGAACGATTCTTTCGCGGCCATCACACGTCCTTTATCCACAGGGATATCTCAGCCCCGTCCTCGCCTCCCATCACAATGTCGGCCCGCCCCCTGATTCCCAGACAGACGCTCTCCAGTCTTGCCCGGACCTCGGCGGTCAGCTTCAGATCCGGACAGCGAAAGAGAATGGCCCCGTTCTCCAGGGAGATCTTCAGGGCCCTGCCCTTTTCCGTGGCGTCCATGATCGTATCGATGATGCCGATGAACGCGCAGGACAGGGTGTTGTAGTCGAACTTCACGTAGCACGACCGGGGACCGGGCGCCACCTCCCTGACGGTCTCGTGCTTGAAGCGCATGTCCGCCAGGAGGAAGTCGGTCTCTCTCTCCAGGAATTCCCTGAGCTCGATTGAGGTGTAGCCTTCGTTGGTCATCTGGATCTTGTAGCCCAGCGACTTCAGGATGTGGTCGATCTTGTCCGCACCGTCCTGGATGGACTTGAGATCCTTGCTGTTCTTCGCCTTTATGGTGTGAAGATCTTCTCTGTCTTTTCCGTTGAGGGCGTCGAGCTTCTCGTTCCTCGACTGGACGAGCTGAGCCCTCCCCATGATCCACATGAGCGGGGTGTTTATGTTGTGAACCATGCCTCCCATGAGGGAACCGATGTGCGCAAGCACCTTCTGCTTCATTTATCCTCCATGAATGCACGATACGCCAGATAGGTGGAATAGGTGTCGACCTTGGACGAAAGCTCGAAGGGCGAGTGCATGGACAGCAGCGGCGGGCCCATGTCCACGATATCCATGCCGTACTCGGCCAGGAACTTCGCGACCGTTCCCCCTCCCCCCTCGTCGACCTTGCCCAGCTCGCCGGTCTGCCAGGGAATGCCCGACCGGTTGAGGATGGACCTGATATAGGCCATGTACTCGGCATGGGCCTCGCTGGAACCCACCTTGCCCCGTGCCCCGGTGAACTTGGTCACGCACACGCCGTAGCCGAGCTTGGCGGCGTTCATCTTTTCATGGACCTCGGGGTAGTCCGGGTCAAACGCGCCGTTCGCATCCCCGGATATCGCCTTTGACCGGAACAGCACCCGCGACGGAATGATCTCCTCTCCGTAGCGTCCGGCGAGTTCCCAGAGCACTTCCTCAATGAACATGCTCTTGGCTCCGGTGTTGCCCTCGCTGCCGATCTCCTCCTTGTCCATGAGCAGGGCGATCGATGTGCAGCCTTTTGATGCGGCGTCCCGCACCGCTGCAAAGGCCGCCCACGAGCAGGCCCGGTCGTCCTGGCCGTAGCCGCCGATCAGAGACCGGTCGATCCCCACCTCACGGGCCGGGCCTGCCGGCACGATCTCCAGGTCGGCGGAGACAAAGTCCTGCTCCACGATGCCGTATTTCTCGTGCAGCAAAGAGAGGATGTACTCCTTGACCCTGTTCTCCTTTGCCGTGAGATCCGGCCGGGAGCCCAGAATGATATTGAGCTTCTCGGCCTGGAACGCATCGGGGAGCTTCTTTGCATACTGGACGTTGGCGGCCAGATGGGGCAGCAGGTCTTCGATGGTGAAGCACGGATCGTTCGGGTCCTCGCCCATGAGCACCTTCACCGGGCTTCCGTCCTCCTTGACGAGCACCCCGTGGAGTGCAAGCGGCCGCGCGAGCCACTGGTACTTCTTGATCCCGCCGTAGTAGTGCGTCTTGAGCATGGCCAGATCGGTGTCCTCGTAGAGCGGGTTGGCCTTGAGATCGAGCCGGGGGCAGTCGATATGGGCCACCACGATCCGGACCCCCTCCTTCAGAGGGATAGCACCCCTCCTGCACACGGCCAGGGCCTTGCCCCGGTTCTCCACGAGCTCGAGCCCGCGGGCCTTACCCGCGTGATCCCTGAGATGTTCCACGGCCTCGCGCTCGGTCTTCACCTGCGTCAGGAACCTTAAATATTCTCGGTTGTACGACTCGATCTCGGGAAGAGATTCTTTGAGAATCTCCCACCCGGACTTGATCTTATTGCTCAGATCGGGTTTATCCTTTGCTCTTTTTTTCGGCATCTCCACCCTCTTTTTCCTCACCGGCCACCTCTTCGGAGTATACCTCGGCAATGGCACGGACTTCTATTCCCGCGTCTTTCAGGGCCTTTTTGATCTCAGCCTTTTTTGCATCAACGACTTTGAGCACGTAGTTCTGGTTTTTCATGTGAACCTCCCTGGTATGTTTTGGCTGCAGCGACTGCAGAGGCTGCCCTGCATGCTCCTGTTCTCTAGGGAAAATCCCTTCCGGGTGATGACCTCCTGCCCGCATCCCGGGCAGACAGTGTTTTCATGGTCGCGCCCCATGACATTTCCGGTGTATACGTAACGGAGCCCCTCGGCCAGACCGATCTCCCGGGCCTTATCCAGGCTCTCTGCCAGTGTGGGCGGGGCGCCCTGATAGCGGTACCGGGGGAAATAGCGGCTGATGTGCCAGGGGATGTCCGGGCTCATGCTCCGGATGAACCGCGCGATCTCCCGGAGCTCTTCTTCGGAGTCGTTCTCCCCGGGGATGACAAGCGTGGTGATCTCGATCCAGATGCCGGCCTCGAAATAGGCCTGAATGGCCTCGAGCACCGGGGCGAGCCGGGCCGAACAGAGCCTGCGGTAGAAACCGTCGGAAAACGACTTCAGATCGATGTTGGCACCGTCGATGAGCCCGGCGAGGTCGTCCTTGACGATCCCGGGCGAGATATAGCCGCTGGTGACCATGACGTTGAGCAGCCCGGCCTGCCTGGCCAGACGGGCCGTATCGAGCGCGTATTCCAGGTACACCGTGGGCTCGGTGTAGGTGTAGGAAATACTCGCGCATCCCCGGGCGAGCGCGGCCCGGACCACCTCTTCGGGCCCCAGTTCCTCTCCGGTGACGCCCCCGGTATGGTGGGGGTACTGGGAGATGTCGCTGTTCTGGCAGAAGGCGCATCTCATGTTGCAGCCCACGGTTGCAATGGAGAATGACAGCGATCCGGGCAGCAGGTGATAGAGCGGCTTCTTCTCGATCGGGTCCGCGCTCGCGGCAATGATCAGCCCCCAGACCAGGGAGTAGAGCGTGCCTCGCTCGTTTTTTCTCACCCCGCATATCCCGATCTTGCCGTCTCTGATGGTGCAGCAGTGGGGGCACAGCAGGCAGTCCGCTGTGCCGTCTTCACGTGCTTTCCAGTATTGCGCCTGTTTCATCAGTCTCTATACCGGGCCCCTTTGTCCGCTGAAAGAGTCTCCCGCGCATAGCGCTTCAGCACGCCGGTGAGCTTTTTCTCAGGCGGCCTGAAGGCCTGTCTGCGCCTTGAGAGCTCGGCCTCATCGACGAGAAGATCGATCTTCCGGGCAGGGATGTCGATCCTGATGCGGTCGCCTTCCTGCACCAGGGCGATCGGCCCCCCTTCGGCCGCCTCGGGCGAGCAGTGCCCGATAGCAGCCCCCCTGGTGCCGCCGGAGAACCGTCCGTCCGTGATCAGCGCCACGTCCCTGTCCAGCCCCATGCCCGCAATCGATGAGGTGGGCGTGAGCATTTCGCGCATGCCCGGACCGCCCTTGGGCCCCTCGTACCGGATGACCACGATGTCGCCGGCCCGGATCTTTCCTGAGAGGATGGCCTCGGCAGCCTCTTCTTCGGAATCGAACACCCGGGCAATGCCCTCGCGCTTCATCATCTCAGGCAGCACGCCCGACTGCTTCACCACCGCCCCGTCGGGCGCCAGGGAGCCGCGCAGAATCGCGATCCCGCCCTCCTGGTGGTAAGGGCTTTCCAGGGGACGTATCACCTCAGGGTCCGCGACCTCGGCCTGTCCGAGATTTTTCTCCAGCCTCTCTCCCGTTGCCGTGATCACGCCGGTGTCCAGGATGCCCAGGGGCTCCAGCCGCTTCATCACCGCCTGAATTCCGCCCGCATAATAGAGATCTTCGATGTGGTGCGGCCCTGCCGGTGAGAGGTTGCACAGATGGGGCACCCGCTTGCTCATCCGGTCGAAGTCGTCCAGGTTGAGCTCGATGCCCGCTTCAAAGGCCACTGCCGGAACATGGAGCACGGTGTTGGTGGAGCACCCCAGGGCCATGTCCACGGCAATGGCGTTGTTGAAGGCGCTCGGGCTCGCGATGTCCCGGGGTTTGATGTCTTTTTCCAGGAGTTCCATCACCTTCATGCCCGCGTGCTTGGCGAGCCTGATCCGCTCGGAGAAGGCGGCAGGGATCGTGCCGTTGCCCGGAAGGCCCAGGCCCAGGGCCTCGGTGAGGCAGTTCATGGAGTTGGCGGTGAACATGCCCGAGCAGCACCCGGCCGTGGGGCAGGCGCACCCTTCGAGCTCCCGGAGCTCCTCTTCCGTGATCGAGCCTGCCTTGAGCCTGCCGATGCCCTCGAACACACTGATCAGGTCCACGGCCCTGCCCCTGAGCCGGCCGGCGAGCATGGGCCCTCCGGAGACAAAAATCGCGGGCACATTGAGGCGCAGGGCAGCCATGAGCATGCCCGGAACGATCTTGTCGCAGTTGGGGATAAAGACCAGGGCGTCGAAGGCATGCCCCATTGCCACGAGCTCGATGGAGTCGGCGATGATCTCTCTGGACGGCAGGGAATACTTCATCCCCGCGTGGTTCATGGCGATGCCGTCGCAGATGCCGATGACCGAAAACTCCATGGGCGTGCCGCCCGCCATGCGCACACCATCCTTTGCGGCCCGGGCGATCTGATTGAGGTGGATATGTCCGGGGATGATTTCATTGGCCGAGTTCACGATGCCCACAAAGGGCTGTGCGATTTCTTCGTCGGTGAAGCCGTTTGCCTTGAGCAATGACCGGTGAGGGGCTTTTTCGAATGATTTCTTAGCAGTGTCGCTTCTCATGTTCTGGTTTGTTCCTCCTCCTTGAGAAATGCGGGTTGCAGTATTACATGGAATAGCTCCATTATCAAGATATTGATTCCCGGGGCAAATGCCGCTCTTTTCCAAAAACAGGGCGTCTTGTCCCCTGACTGAAGGAGTGATATACCATGGGCAAAAAGGGGCGATCATGAGATTTTCCATAACCTTCCCGACCCGCAAGAGCCAGGAGCTCGTAGACATCACCGAGCGCGTCCGCGCCGTAGTTGCCGAGCATGGAGCGGGTGCGAGGCTCTGCGCGCTCTATGCCATGGGCGCCACCGCGGCCCTCATGATCCAGGAAAACTGGGACCCCAACATCCCCGCCGACGTGATCGCCTGCCTGGACAGGCTCGTGCCCAAGGGCGTATGGCTGCACGACCGCATCGACGGCAACGGCGACGCGCACATCAAGGCGGGCATCATCGGTCCTTCCGAGGTGATCCCGGTGGAAGACTCCCGGCTCGTCCTCAGCACCTGGCAAAATATCTTTTTTTGCGAGTTCGACGGCCCCAGAGCAAAGCGCGAGGTCCTGATCACCCTTGTCTGACCCCCTCTCCTTTGAGGAAGCCCGGCTGAGAAAGGCTATATTTTAGAAAAAATGCCGGCACTCCGAAAAGGACTCTTGACTCGACGGCAGTGTAGGTTAAGCTGCATGAGGAGAAACCTCATACCGTCCGGGCCACAGAGCATTCCCGGACAAGGGAGATATGGGAGGCAACAGTGCTATACGAAGAACCTATTCGGCAGGAAGGAGGAACGCGCAGGTGAAGGAAAAGGACTATTTTCTGGCATTGTACGATGTGGTGAAGGTGATCAATGCATCGCTGGAGATGACGACCGTGCTCGAGGAGATCGCCAAGGCCGTGGCCCTTGCCATGGATGCCAAGGCGTGCTCCATCCGCCTGCTGGATTCCCGGAAAAAGGCCCTCATCATGGGCGCCTCGTACGGGCTTTCCAAAGGCTATATCCGCAAGGGCCCGGTGCTCATCAAGGAGAGCGGTCTCGATCAGAAGGCCATGACCGGCCAGCTCATCTGGATCAAGAACGCCCAGACCGACCCGAGCTTCCAATACGGCGCAGGCGCAAAGGCAGAAGGAATCAAATCGGTGATCGTGGTGCCTCTGAAGGTAGATAAGAACGTGATCGGTGTGCTCAGGGTCTATACCGACAAGGTCAGGGAATTCAACGAGCAGGAAACCAAGTTTATGGAGTCGGTGGCGAATCTGAGCGCCCTGGCGCTCGAAAACGCCAGGCTCCATCAGGCCCTGAAGACCAACTATGAACTGCTCATCGCCCACAAGTACCGTCTGGACGACAATTAATAAGGAGGCAGCCACATGGTCCGATGCGGAATCAACGGTTTCGGTCGCATAGGAAGACAGGTCTTGAAGGCTATTATGGAAAGGCACGCAGACAGCCTGCAGGTGGTGGCGGTCAATGACCTCTTCGACGTGGAAACCAACGCCCACCTCTTTCAATATGACACCAACTATGGCCGGTTTTCCGGAGATGTCTCGGTCAGGAAGGACTCACTCGTCATCAACGGCCAGAAGATCAGAAGCTATGCCTTCAGGGACCCTTCATCCATACCCTGGGACGACGAAGGGGTCGATATTGTCATCGAGTCCACCGGTCTGTTCCGGACCGGTCCCGAGGCCTCGGCGCACCTCTATGCCGGCGCAAAAAAGGTGATCATCACGGCACCCTCCAAGCAGGAGGACATCACCGTGGTCATGGGTGTGAACCACAAGAGCTACAAACCCGACAATCACCACATCGTCTCCAATGCCTCGTGCACCACTAACTGTCTGGCGCCGCCCGCGCTGGTGATCCACAAGAACTTCGTGATCGAGAGCGCCATGATGGTCACGATCCACGCATACACCAATGACCAGAGGATCCTCGACATGCCTCACAAGGACCTCAGGCGCGCCCGGGCTGCGGCCATGAACATCATACCCACCACCACGGGCGCTGCCAAGGCGGTGTCACTGGTCATCCCGGAGCTCAAGGGCAAGGTGGACGGATATGCCCTGAGGGTGCCCACGCCCACGGTTTCGGTGGTGGACCTCACGGTCAGGCTCGGCAAGGAAACCACCACCGAGGAGCTGAGGCGCTGCCTCGTCAGGGCGTCGAAGACCTCGCTGAAGGGAATCATGGCCTGCGAGGAAAAGCCCCTGGTATCGACCGACTTCAAAGGCAACCCCCACTCCTCGATCGTGGACATCGAGTTCACCCTGGTGATGAAGGGCACCATGGCCAAGCTCGTCACCTGGTACGACAACGAGTGGGGCTACTCCTGCCGCACGGCCGACCTGGCCGACTACATGGCGGGCAAGGGGCTATAGCCGGTTTTCACGAAAAGCCGGCTGAGAATAAAGCATCTCTGCCGCAAGCAGCGGGGTATTCAGAGCGTTGCATGGGGAATAGGCCATTTGCCGCGCACTTGAACAGGAATCAGCCCTAAAAGCGACTAAAACCAAAAAAGAGGCGGGGATTTTCCCCCGAAACTGAGCCATTACATGGAGGCCCTCTTTTTTTCCCACGCGGGCGCCCCTTGAGCGGGACGGCGCAGCGTAAAAAAGGGCGCGCCGGTTCTTTCCCGGCCGATTCCCAAAGGGATCAGGGAATACGTCTCTTCAGGCATTTTCAGCGCATCCGAACGGGCCGTATTGTTTCCCCCTTTTATCTTGACTCACCCTGTGGGCTCTCCTATAGTGCAGTCGCATTTTTCCAGGAGGACGACATCTATGCCGAAGAGAGAGGACATCCGCAAGGTCATGATCATCGGGTCGGGTCCCATCGTCATCGGGCAGGCGTGCGAGTTCGACTACTCCGGGACCCAGGCGTGCAAGGCCCTCAGGGAGCTGGGGTACGAGGTCGTCCTGGTCAACTCGAACCCCGCCACGATCATGACCGACCCCGAGATCGCGGACATCACCTATATCGAACCACTCAATGTCGAGACCCTGGCGGCCATTATCGAGAAGGAACGTCCCGACGCAGTGCTCCCGAACCTCGGCGGCCAGACCGGACTGAACCTCACCTCCGAGCTCTCGCGCAAGGGTGTTCTGGAGAGGTTCGGAGTGCAGATCATAGGCGTCAACGCCGACGCCATCGATCGCGGGGAGGACCGGATCGCCTTCAAACAGGCCATGGACCGTCTCGGCATAGAGATCCCCCGGAGCGAGCCGGCCTACACGATCGATGAGGCCGAAGCCATCGCCGCCAATCTCGGGTACCCGGTGGTGGTCAGACCGGCCTATACCCTTGGCGGTACCGGCGGAGGACTGGTCTATAACGTAGAAGAGCTCAGAACGGTCGCCAGCAGGGGCCTGTCGGCCAGCCTCATCAACCAGGTCCTCATCGAGGAGTCTGTATTGGGGTGGGAAGAACTTGAGCTCGAGGTGGTCAGGGACGCCAAGAACAATATGATCACCGTATGCTTTATCGAGAACGTTGACCCTATGGGGGTACACACCGGCGACTCGTTCTGCACGGCTCCGATGCTCACCATCTCAAGCGAGCTGCAGAAAAGGCTTCAGGACTACGCCTACAGGATCGTAGAGGCAATCGAGGTCATCGGCGGCACCAATGTCCAGTTCGCCCACGATCCCAAGAGCGACCGGGTTGCGGTCATCGAGATCAATCCCCGGACCTCGCGGTCGTCTGCCCTGGCATCCAAGGCAACCGGATTTCCCATCGCATTGATATCCTCCAAGCTCGCAGCAGGGCTCACCCTCGACGAGATCCCCTACTGGAAAGAGGGCACCCTCGACAAGTATGAGCCCTCCGGAGACTATGTGGTGGTGAAGTTCGCCAGGTGGGCCTTTGAAAAGTTCAAAGGCGTACAGGACAGGCTCGGTACCCAGATGCGCGCGGTGGGCGAGGTCATGAGTATCGGAAAGACCTACAAGGAGGCCCTGCAAAAAGCCGTCCGCTCGCTGGAGATCGGGCGCTACGGCCTGGGTTTCGCCAGGAACTTCAACGAGCTGGACCTCAAGTCGCTGATGGACCTCCTTGCCGAACCGACCAGCGATCGCCATTTCATCATGTACGAGGCACTGAGAAAGGGTGCGGCGGTCCGCGATCTTGCAGACAAGACCTCGATCAAGCCCTGGTTCATCGAGCAGATGCAGGAGCTGGTCGAACTGGAGGAACGGATCATCTCGTACAAGGGCGCAGAGCTGCCTGACGAACTGCTCGTTCAGGCCAAGAAGGACGGCTTCGCCGACCGGTATCTGGCCAAGTTCCTGGGCTTGAGCGAGCAGGCCATCAGGGCCAGACGCACGGCCCTTGGCGTTACCCACGCGTGGGACCGCGTGCCGGTGAGCGGCGTGGAGAACGCGGAGTATTACTACTCCACCTATAACGGCATTGATGCGGTGCAGGTGAGCGAAAGGCCCAAGATCATGGTCTTAGGCGGAGGACCCAACCGTATCGGCCAGGGCATCGAGTTCGACTACTGCTGTGTCCACGCTGCCTTTGCCATCCGGGAGATGGGATATGAGTCCATCATGGTGAACTGCAACCCCGAAACGGTCTCGACCGACTATGACACCTCCAACAAGCTCTACTTCGAGCCCTTGACCGTGGAGGAGGTGCTGAGCATCTACGAAAAGGAAAAACCCGTGGGCGTGATCGTGCAGTTCGGCGGGCAGACGCCGCTGAATATCGCAGAGGAACTCGAAAAGGCGGGAGTGAAGATCCTGGGCACCTCGCCTGCTGCCATCGACCTGGCCGAGGACCGGGAGCACTTTGACCAGAGGATGCGCAAGCTCGGCATCCCCATGGCAAAATCCGCTATGGCGAGCACCCTGGAAGAGGCCCTGACCGCAGCCGAAAAGATCGGCTACCCCCTGATGGTCAGGCCCTCCTATGTCCTGGGGGGTCGCGGCATGGAAGTCGTGCACGACGAAGAAATGCTCCAGACCTATGTTCAGGCCGCTGTCGGGGTGACCCCCGAGCGGCCCATACTCATCGACAAATTTCTGGACAACGCCATCGAAGCAGAGGCGGATGCCGTCGCTGACGGCAGAAGCGCATACGTGCCCGCGGTCATGGAGCACATTGAGCACGCCGGGGTGCACTCCGGTGATTCGGCCTGCGCCATCCCGCCCATCAGCATCCCGCAGAAGCATCTCGACACGATCAACGAGTACACGAGAAAAATCGCCATGGAGCTGTCCGTGGTGGGCCTCATGAACATGCAGTACGCCATCATGGACGACACGGTCTATGTGCTCGAGGCGAACCCCCGGGCGTCCCGCACGGTGCCGCTGGTGTCAAAGGTGTGCAACATCCCCATGGCACGCATCGCAACCAAGATCGTCCTGGGCAGACATCTGAGCGATTTCGATCTCAATGCCCGGGTCATACCGCACTTCGGGGTGAAGGAAGCGGTGTTCCCCTTTAACATGTTCCCAGAGGTAGACCCGCTCCTGGGTCCGGAAATGCGCTCCACGGGCGAGGTGCTGGGCATGGGCAAGACTTTCGGCCAGGCCTTCTACAAGGCATCCGAGGCAGGCAACCAGATCCTGCCCAAGGAGGGCACCGTGCTGTTGACGGTTTCCCGGAGGGAACGCCCGGCGGTCTTGGAAGTTGCGCAGCTCTTCGACTCTCTCGGGTTCACCATATGGGCCACCCGGGGAACGCACAAGTTTCTCCAGGAACACGGAATCTCCTCGAAGAAGGTGCTCAAGCTTCACGAAGGACGGCCCAACATCATCGACGGCATCAAGAACAGGGAGTACGACCTGATCATCAACACCCCCAGCGGCAAACTCAGCAAGCACGACGATTCCTACATCCGGAAGGCGGCCATACGCTACAAGCTGCCCTACATCACCACACTCGCCGCAGCCATTGCCGCGGCCCGGGGGATCGAGGCCTGCCGCAACGGCAAGGATATGGTCAAGTCCATTCAAGAATACCACAAAGATATCAAGCAAGTACACGAATGATAAAATAATCCTTGATTTACTCAGACATTGTAAGATATATTTCGTTTGTCTCCTGTGCACGTATTAATGATGAAAAAGGGGGCTTATAAATGGTGATATCTGTGGTGCACCTGGTATGATCGGATAGTGTATAGGCACTACGAGATTCGAATATGGATTAAAGCACAGGGGACACTACTTTTTCTTTTCTGAACGTCATCCCGGACCAGCACGACGGCGCCGCCCCCTTTTCCACGACATCCAAGTCCGGCCCGTACCATACCCCTCGGCAGGGGCCTTTGCCCCCCGATCAGCGAAGAAGCACCCACGAACAACGTTTTCTCTTATCCGGCTCGTGTGTCCCTTTTCAGCGCGGGCAGGCGAACCGCAAGCTCGATCAGCATCAGCGAACCGCCTTGGGCTCCTTTTCCTCATGGGCAGGCGAACCGTCCGGCACAAGCCGCCAGCACCGAGGGGGCCCGCTGCTGTCTGCAAACCCAGGCATCCTTTGACTTGAGTATGGCCAAGGTCCCCTCCCATCCCCCGCACACCGGCATGTCCTCATCCATGGTTGACAACCAGGGGTTTTTTATACAAGATCAAGGCTTATTCGTTCCTTTTGCTATTCAGAGTGAGGAGGCTTTATCGTGAAGCTTGGTTTTTTCGCGCTTGCCGCTATTGTGCTTCCGGCGTTGATCGCCGGGTGCAAATGGAGCAATGATGCGGTTCTGGTCGACCAGAAAGGCCACATGTATTACGGCACTGTGAGATTTGACTCCGAGTACAAGACAGGGGCCATCACCTTTCCCGGCACCCCCTTCGGCGACATCACCGGCCCTTTTACGCTCGTGACCACGGGCGAGACGCCTGTTATCGAGCTGTCGAGCCTTCCCCTGCTCCAGTTTTCCGGCAAAGCCCATCTCGGCAACAAGACCATGCGCTTTCTCGACTGCGATATCACGGCCGAGTTCAGGTCAAAGGGAATGGGCGACATGAAGATGGTCGGCTGCGGAACCTGCCGCGACCAAGGGAATGAGACCTATGACATATCGTTTCAGTAACGGATTCCGCAAAGCCATGCCTTTCGCAGAGTTCTGTTATTTCTTTTGAAAAAGCAACTGCCTCCTTGACAGGCCCTGGGGTGTATTGTATAAGACTGACCGGTCAGTCATAATAGTATGGAGCACAGGGCAATCACATGGCCGGGAAACGTATCATACTCGAGAAATCAGGCGGCAGGCGGATTTCATTTTATGCCGAAGTCGGGAGCTATTTTACGGCAGAAGGGGATTTCCATGAGGCAGCCTTTCGTTCAAGTCTGAAAGATCGCCTCGCCAAGGCCGGCGGCGAGGATCAGTCCGACGGCGCGCGTCTCGATGCGCAGGGAAAGTGGCTTTTTTTATATCTCAGGGATATTCTCACCTATCTCCTTGAAAAGGACATGGCTCCGGCTGCTGTCCGGCTCTTCGCCGCGGCCATGGACGAGGCCGGGAAGATGGGGGTGGCCACGGTCGTGCTCCCGCCGAAGCTCCTGGGCGATATCCTGCAAAGCGCCTCTCCGGCCGCTTCGGAGAGGCAGCAGCATCGACGATCTGCGGATGAGAAGAGACGCATGATCTATTGCGCCGCTCTCAAGATCTTTTCCGAGGAAGGCTACCACCAGGCAACCATGGAGAAGATAGCGGCACTTTCTGGTGTGGCCAAGGGCACGGTATACACCTATTTCAAGAGCAAGGAAGACCTTCTGGATCAGCTCCTGGAGGAATATTATCAGGAGATCGTCGAAAAGATCAGCGCCATCTGCAGCCAGGAGACCGACATACTCCAGCAGATCCGCGAGCTGATCGTGTTCTGGGTGCGCTTCATCGAGACCAATCCCCTGGTCTATCGCCTCATCCAGAGCGAGGCGATATTCCAGCGGCCCGGAGGCAAGACCATGTTCTATGACTACATCGTCTCGCACCTCCCCATGCTCAAGGAGCGCATCGTGGCCTTGAACCGCGAACACCGGCTCAAGACCACGAGCTTTTATTCCACCTTCTATGGCGCGCTCGGCTTTATCGACGGTGTTGCTCAGAGATGGTTCCGCTGCCAGATGGATTATCCTCTGACCCACGAGATACCCGTTATCCTGGAAGTGCTCCTGAACGGGTTTGTCGGCGAGCAGAGCAGCAAGGCCCGGTATTTTCCCTCGCCGGAATCTTTCCATGAAGACAGGTCATAGGAATAAAGGCGTGAAAGAGAATGTAACACTTATAAAGGATGCCCCCGTCAGGGGGACGGCGCCCTAACAGGGCGGCTCCTGTGCCGGCACTGCCATGCCGGCACGATCATGGAGACGGTCCCTGCGCCGGCGCAATCCCGATGACGGTATAGCATACACTACACTATGAAAGGATACCCGAATATGAACAAGGAGGAAACAGGAATTTTCGGCAAGGCCAAGGGCAGGCAGGTAGGACCTCAAGGTACGGACAGCGTGCACGCCTCACAGCAGTACCCCGCAACGCACCCGGGACGGTCGCAGGTGCCGTTTCTACGCTCTCCCCGGGCGATTACCGGGCATATGAACGCCGGGATCCGCGCGATCTGGCACGCGAGCGACTACCAGGGCAAGGATTTCAGCCCCTTCGAGGTATCGTCGATTCCAAACAAGTACAAGCTCGCCCAGGTGCTTGCCTGCGGCCTGAAGGCAGCAGTGGCCACCTACTCCCAGCACTGGCAGGGCATGTACCTTGACTGGACCTTCAACCACCATATCGAGGGGGCCTTTTCAAAATTCGGAACCATGGCAAATTCGGAAAGGTTCGTGAAAAACGCATTCGCCACCGTGGTACTCTTCAATACCGGCTATGCCGGGGTGTTCGTGGATATGCTCAAGAACCGGCGCCGTCTTCTTCCTCCCAGTATGGAGAGCCTCGAAAACCTCGACATGGGCACCTTTGAGCACAACTTGAGAAGTTCGGTCGGCGCAGTGCTCGGTGGCGACTATGGAGTGAACGTCATCAGATGCTCTCTGGCGAAACCCCTGACGGCAGAGGCAAACAGGTCGGGCTATGAGGCCCTGCGCGGTGTGGCTTTTGTGGAGGGCATGGACCCGAAGGCATCCATCGCCTGTATCCTGCAGATCGGCCTCAAGCAGTCCGAGCACCGCAAAAGCTTTGATCAGGAAATCATGGACCTCGCTGCCGCCAAGATCATCGAGCGCAAGAGCGAGCGGCGCAATGCGGATTTCTCGCGCCAGGTCCCGGTGGTCGTTATGTCACGCTATTTCCTCTCCGTGAACCGGGAGCTGCGAAAAGCCGGGCTGCACGGTATTGTCAAGACCATGGTGATCGAAGGAAACATCTCCCAGGGCGCATCCATGCTTGCATCCATACGGGGCTGCATAGGAGACGGGCTCAGGAAGTGCTACGATGATATCATTGCGGCATATTCGGCCAATCTGGCCGACAGCAGCACCGACCTGGATTTCGACACGTACCGCGACATGGCGAAGCTCGCGTGCGACCTCGGCCAGAAGGTGCTCAAGCCCCGTGAAGACGGGCACAAAATGCTCTTTGTCTACCTCGACATGGAAGCCCTTCAGAAAAAGGGCATTCCGATCGATATCGCAGAGCAGACCGCGGGCAGCGCCATTCAGGCCGGGCTCAATTCCGTGCACCTCGATGGGACCACGAATGTGCCGGACGAGCAGGACCTGCTCTACGGCGCTTTCTGCATGACCGGCCCGATCCACTCGGCAGAACTCCTGGACACGGACGATGAGCTCAAGCGTGGGTGGGGCCAGGGATTCTGGAATATCCTTGCGCCGGGCCTGCCGCCGACCAACAAGATGCTGGCCCTGATCGCCATCTCGGCCAAGAGCGAGCAGGATGCCTTTATCGCCGAGATACAGGCCATGAACGAGCGGAAATCGGTCAACGAGATATTCTGGTACAAGACCTGGAACCATCCACAGGGCAAGCGTCTGGACGTCCCGCAATGGATATCCTATGCCCATGTGCTCGATGTGCTCCCGATTCCGGGGAACACTACTGCACTTGCGCAAGATCCTATCCCCGAGCACCTGCCCGAAGATCACCCCCTGACCAGGGAGTTCAGGCAGATGCTCAAGTGATATCGCCCTCCTTACTTAAGAGTTGTTTGAATGAGCAAACAAGACAACTTGTGCAATGCACAGCAAACGAAATGCTGATCTGCGGTGTGCCGGGCCCTCTTTTAAGGGCCCGGCTTTTTTAAGGCACGCCCAAGACCGGCAACACAGGAAGGCTGCGATCAGGGAAGATGGCCCTTTCATCCAGCAGGAGATCGCCCGGCAAGGAGTGGAAGACATGAGGACCACGATTGCTTTCCGCGTTGTGCAGCCGGCACATGCCGAAAACTTGATACAGGACAAGACCTGCCAGGAGTTTTATAAGGAGATTGATTTGACACCTTCTTTTGGCTGTGGCACGATTGCCATGAAAAAATAGCACAAGGTGGATCATGACAGAGCTTGTAAGATTTGGTGTATCAATCGAAAGCAGCCTTCTTGAAAAATTCGACCGCCTCATCGAGAACAAGAGCTACTCGACACGATCTGAAGCATTGCGAGATCTTATCCGCCAGGAACTCATCAAAAAAGAATGGGAAGAAGATGACGAGGTGGCAGGCGCTATCACTTTCATCTTTGATCACCACCAGCGAGGGCTTACAAGCCGCCTTACCAACATCCAGCACGGCTATCAGGAAATCATCATCTCATCTCAGCACATCCATCTCGACCACCACAACTGCCTCGAGATCGTTGCCGTGAAGGGACGTGCAACAGAGGTTCAGAAATTGGCCAATGCGCTGCAGTCGATCAAAGGCGTCCGCCATGGCACCCTCAGCATGTCGAGCACGGGAAAATCCCTTGAATGAACTCCCATTACGGCAAGCGCCCGGGTCTCCATCCTCACTCCATCTTACTGATCCGGCCGGGGCGAGAAGGGACCTGTATCATTCCCGGCAGCCTCGACAGATCCATACTCCTCCCACAAACTCAAGTTTTGATGCCATCGCAGGCTCTCCACACCTGGAACAGGGTCTCGAAGGCTCGATCCGGGCCCTGGCGGGCAGATCCATGCGTACGGTTGTCACATCAAAGAGCTCGTCATCCGGCATCTCGAGCACATCATTGCTGCGTTTGAGATGAAGATCATGAAATTCTTTTGTCTCCTCTTTATCTGCCTCGCTGTTCATGACCTTGCGCAAGAGCTCGAAATGCCTCTCGTCCGGTGAAAAGGCGCCGTGTCGCACGGCCACCCGGACGCCTTGCCCGGTTTTTCTGCTGAGCAGTGTCAAAGCCATTTTCCCGTAGTCTTTGTATATCAAATTGCCCTTGCCAAAGGTGCACCCGGTAATCACCTGGATGGCATCGGCGGAGCATGCATCCGTTTCCACCACGGCCACGATCTCCTCGTCGATGGCGCGTCCCTCCATGAGCCTGTCCATAGCCAGTTTGGCTGCCTTGTAGCCGATGGAAAGCCCTGGACAGACATGCCCATGGAATTGAGCGCACCTTTTAAACTCCTCGGTATTCAAGATTCCTTGTGCATTCATGATGACTTCCTTTCTTCAGCCCTGCAGGGTGTTTTTTTGGCAGAGGCCGACTGTATTCCATGGATATTGCATATGAGAGCTCTCATTTGGGCATGTTCCTCGATTCATTGAGAAATGGTGCTCTCTGCCCGATGGACCCGTATTCTTTCTGCATGCTCTCATAGACCGGCTTCCCGACCAGAAAGGTGTAGATTTCATCTGCCTTTCTTTTGGGGTCGATATCTTCAAACTGTTTTCCGTACAGGATTTTCCCGATCGCATAGGCATCGGCCAGAGCAGTGCCGATGTTGGTCGCGTACCAATTGAACGGGTGCAGAATATAGACCTGACGGGCGGAAAATGCCTTCAATACATCATAATATTCGGGTTTCTTGCGATAATCCTCCATCACAAGGGGCATTCCGCCGCCATCGATGAAAACGACATCCGGATTCAGCTTCAACAGTATCTCCTTATCCATGGCAACATGGCTGCCGATATCGGCCTTTACATGTTCGGCTACGTTGCTTGCCCCTATCCAGTCAAATGGGATATAGCGCTGTTCGGTACTTTCAATGCCATGAGTACCGCGATAGCCGATGCCGCCGACATAGACACCCGGCCTCGACTCGATCGGGATGTCCTTGGTTCGCCTGTGCATGTCCTTTCGCAGGGATTCGATATACGCGACAACATGATCCGCCCTTTTTTCGCGGTTGAGGATCCTCCCTGCAAGGCGCACGGCATCATACACTGCCTCGTCAAAGGTTGCGAAAGAGCCATAGCTTAACACGACCACCGGAATACCCACTGTCTGCTGCACTTTGTCCGCAAGAGAGGCATCCATATACGTTACGAATATCACCTGGGGCCTCACAGCGAGCACGGCCTCGAGGTCCGGTTTTTTATTGATGCCGGCAGGACCCCCTGGGCCGCATCGCGGCAGCTTGGACAGTTCTGGATGGGCAATCCAGTATGGCCTGCTGCCGGGGTTCATTTTTTCCATGTCTTCCACGCCGGCAACTTTCGATGCAGCCTGCAGATAGACGATCAATCGCAAGGTTCCCGGTCCGAGGCAAACGATCCGGTCCGGATCAAAAGGAACTGTCACCTGCCGAGCGGCCATATCTTTGACCATGACTGTCTGCGCGGCGATGCAGGCAGGGACCATAACCAGGAGAGTTGTCGCGATGCATAATCTCATAAGGTGCGTATTCTTCAATGATTTCTCCTCACTCATACCGGGACAACCACGGTATGACCTCTGCATTCCTCCAGCGCCACCTCGATGTCGTACACCTGCCGGATCATCTCCGGGGTGAGGTCTTTTCTGGTCGATACCGCGTGGATTCTCTGTTCTTTCAGGAAAACAAACCTGTCTGCGAACCGTATGGCGATATTGAGGTCGTGGATGGCGACTACGGCCGACAAATCCTGGGTGTCAACGATATGGCGAATGAGCCCCATCACTTCAAGCTGATTTTTCAAGTCCAGATTGCTCGTCGGTTCGTCCAGCAGAAGTATTGCCGGCGACTGGGCCAGTGCCCTGGCAATGATCACCTTCTGGATCTCACCGCCGCTCAAGTCGCTCACAGGCCGCATGGCCAGATGAGCGATGCCGAGCCGCATAATGATGTCTTCCACAAGTCTGTAGTCATCTTCCGTCAGCGACCACCTGATGTGAGGTTTGCGGCCCATGAGCACTGCCTCGAAAACCGAATGCCTTGTTTCCGGATGACGCTGCGGGACATAGCCCATGCGACGGGCCACGCTGTTTTGGCTCATGAGCAGAAGGTTTTCACCATCCACAAGCACTGATCCTCGCCAGGGCTTGAGAATACGATTCAGGCACTTGAGCAGAGTAGATTTCCCTGCGCCGTTCATGCCCAGAACACACATGATCTCTCCCTTTTCCAGGGAAAAAGTTATATCCGACAAAACCGGATGGCTGTTGTACGAGAAATCGATATTGGTTACGGTCAGCATCATCGGTACCCTCGAACGAGCAGATAGAGAAACATCGGCGCTCCCAGAAACGATGTGATTACACCCACCGGCAGAGCCCCTGAACCGATGATTATACGGCCTATGGTGTCGGCCGTCAGGAGAATCAGCGCCCCTAAAACCGAAGAAAAAGGAATCAACAGGCAGTGGTCGTCGCCCACGAAACGCCGGGCCATATGCGGAGCTATCAGCCCGATAAAGGCGATGACACCGTGGAAGGCGGTTGCCATGGCGGAAATCAGCGCCGCCATTACCATGCCGGCCACGCGTATTCTGCCGACATTCACCCCCAGCCCTTTGGCGGCTTCTTCTCCCGAGGCAAGGACATTGAGGTCCCATCGAATGAACATCAGGTAGAGGGAGGCGAGAATGACTGCGCCGGCCATGAGGCCGATTTCCCTCCAGCTGGATCGCGCCACATCGCCAAAGGTCCAAAAAACGACCATGGCCAGCTGGGTCTCTGTGGCCAAATACTGGATCAGAATCGTTGCCGATACAAACAAGGATGACAGAGCCACCCCGGCCAGGATGACAGCTTCGGCTGAAAGACGTTTCAGGCCGGACAAGATAAGTATGATTGCCGTGGCCGCCATGGCCCCGCCAAAGGCAAAAGCTGTTACCGAGAACATCTCGGCGCCGAATACAACGATCGCTGCCGCAGCCCCGAAGGCGGCTCCCTGGCTGATGCCGAGCGTAGAAGGCGAGCCGAGCGGGTTCTTGAGCAGTGACTGGATGCTCAACCCGGAGAGCGAGAGCCCCCAGCCGCATAGAATGGCGGCGATCACCCGCGGCATCCTGATATTGACAATCACCACGCCGGCGGTGGCGTCGGCATCTCCCAGCAGGGCGCGGAATATACATCCGATGGGAATTTCATATGCTCCCCGTGCAACGGCAAATACAGCGACAAGAAGGGTCGCGCCGAGCAGCAGGGCCAACAGGAGAAGCTTCCGGTTGAGGCTCTCCAGATAGGCTGACGTTATGGCTCCGGTGCGGGCAAACTTTCCGTCTCTGTTGCCAGCAATGATTTTGAGAAAAATGTTCATCGGTTCTCGAACCCTATCAGGGACAGATGCTCGAATCCCGTAACATGGTCTACCCTGCCGGCCATACCAGAATCCCCTCCTCCCATGCCGCAATGATAACCTTGACCCGCCTGAGGAGCAGAGACAATTCACGACCAGGGCCTCTTTCCAATCTCACAATATCAAACGAGTAAATAGTAGCACTAAATTATCAAACGTAGCAACTCGAAAACCGGTCAAGAATCGGATCTCCCCACTGATTGCGATGATAGCGTAAGTATGTTGATAGAGAGCTCAGGGAAACCGGCCAGGGATTTTTCATGGTTCTCTCCTTTTTTGGGATGCATGCCCTGATGCGGGTGTGGTAAATATAAAAACAGAGGGCAGGCTGAGCACTTATGCTCATGTCCATTCAAAGGTGTCGACAGTTTCTCTCTGGCGGAGAAGTGAAAAGGAGATCATATCCATGGACAGGGAAAAAACGCATGCCATTGTCGGCGTGGGGTATACCCCGCAGGGAAGGGTGCCGGGGAGGACATCGTTGAGCTTTCATCTGGAAGCATGCACGAATGCCATCAATGATGCAGGCATTCCAAAGGACCACATCGACGGGCTCATCTGCTACCGACATTTTCCGGCACCTTCAGATGAAAACGATCTCACGCCGCACCTGGTGGCGCAGCATCTGGGGATCGAGCCCAACTATCTGAGTCAGGACGCAAACTGATCGCGCAGCCATCTCCAGCACGCGGTCGGCGTGCTCGATGCGGGTTTGTGCCGGTATGTACTCATCTCCTATGGTCACAATGCGTTCTCCAGCGCCAGCTTGTTTACCATGCTCATGGACTTTGCCGGTGACGACGCGGTATTCGGCCACTTCGGGGCCACCGGGGGGTATGCCCTTGCGGCACGCAGGGCCATGCACGAATTCAACACCGGCCCGCAGACATGGAAGCACATTGCCGTGGCTCAGCGCGCCTGGGCAAACCTGAATCCGCATGCGATGATGCACGGCAAACCCATGTCCTTCGGCGACTACCTGTCCTCCAAGTACGTGGTGGAGCCGCTGCGCCTGCCGGACAACTGCCTGGTGAACGACGGCGGCAGGGCCGTCATCATCACCACCCTGGAGCGTGCCAGGGACCTCAGACACCGGCCTGCCGTCATCCTGGGCCTCGGCCAGCACAACCCGTCCGTGCAGGTCACGCAGTCAGGCACATTGACCGGATCGACCGGGGCACGCAAGGCATGCGAAACAGCGCTGTCCATGGCCGGCGTCACCAGAGATGATGTCGATGCGTGCCAGATTTACGACTGCTTTACCTATACCGTGGAACTCACGCTTCAGGATTACGGTTTCTTCGGACCGGGTGAAGGAGAAAGCTGGTTCTCAGAGGGCACGATCGGCCCTGGAGGCCGCATGCCCGTCAACACCTCCGGAGGTCAGCTCTCCGAGGCATACTATATGGGGCTGACCCCCTTGAGCGAGGCTACCATGCAGATCATGGGCAGGTGCAAAGACCGCCAGCTCGGACCCGCCACACAAACAAAGGAGCCCAGTATTATCCTGGTGAGCGACAACGGCGGGATCCTGCAGGCCCATTCCTGCTGCGTCCTGGGGAGGATATAGCGATGGCGTATAACAAGCCGCTGCCACGGGTAAACGGCGACAACCAGGAGTTCTGGGAAGGATGCAGAAACCACGAACTAAAGTTTCAGCAGTGTGCTTCGTGCGGACATATCCGGTTCCCTGCGTCCCTTGTATGCCCAAAGTGCCTGTGCAGTGATTTTCAGTCGATCGTATCAACCGGGACCGGGAAGGTATATACGTATGCAGTGTATCACGTCGCATTTCATCAGGGTTTCCTGGAGGATCTCCCCTATGTGGTCGCCGTGGTGGAGCTCCAGGAAGGGCCGCGGCTCCTGACGAACATCGTGGGATGCTCGCCTGAGGAGGTCTCCTGCGAGATGCCTGTCACCGTAGCATGGGAGAATGTCACGCCCGATATAAGCCTGCCGATGTTTAAGCCCCTGATATGACGATCATTCCCGAACAAATCGTGAGAGCTGCCCCTATGAGGTATATAGCCTGGATCCCCGCCGACTCATAACGATAATAGTAGCTAAGACTCGATCTGACAGGTGGTCTCCTTTGTGAAGTTCTGGTCGGGTAGACCGGGCGGTTGCCCAACCCGGCCCCCCACGGATCCGGACGTGCGGCTTTCCCGCATCCGGCTCTTCAGAAGCAACCATTCACTACGGACGAGCCAATTTATGGACGATGACCACTGGCGGGAGAGGAAAGCGCTTGTAGATCTGATGGAACGACTCCCATACCGCCCACCTTCTCTGGGAGCGCCTAGTACTACAGTGGTGGGGTAGAAAAACTGACATTGAAGCCCTACATACATCTCCTGCGAGGAAATCGAAGGAGGGCGTCACGGAATGGGAGAGCAAGAACAAAGAGCAGTCAAGCAATGGCCGAAGGCATTTGACGAGATAGAGAATCGGATAGATCATGTGTTTGCCCAGTATCAAAGCAGGGAACGTGCGATACAGTATATCAAAGGGCTTTTGAGCCCGGTAGAGCGAAAGAATTCCTGGCAGCTTGCGGAAGCAGCGGGAGAGAAGGACCCGTATGGGATCCAGTACCTGCTTGGCAACCTGGATTCCCGGATGGTCATAACGAGAAGTATCATTCTAACAATATTATTGGAGGCTTAAGTAATAACTTGGCCTCGTTATGAATCATAGTCATAACGAGGGTAAATTCGATAGCTGTAGTAAATAAATCTCAACATATTGAATAGCTAGATCAATACATAGTTATGATGCTCCGGGAATCTAGGTGGCAAAGCATGGTGGGACGTGGACGATATGCGAGATGAGCTCATGAAATATGAAAGGGAGCACTCCCAAGACCCTGATGGAGTGTTTGTTGTTGATGAGACGGGTTTTTTGAAGAAAGGCACGCACTCGGCAGGAGTGCACCGGCAGTACAGCGGGACAGCCGGGAGGATCGAGAACTGTCAGATCGGTGTCTTTGCGG
>Ga0208694_1000637_pt1 | contig 49960 bp, 37 predicted proteins | sample AD_UKC078_MetaG_FD_184442 | JGI IMG/M metagenome (GOLD analysis project Ga0208694, IMG submission 184442) | Active sludge microbial communities of municipal wastewater-treating anaerobic digesters from USA - AD_UKC078_MetaG (SPAdes) (version 2) | ecosystem: Engineered > Bioreactor > Anaerobic >...
CACATTCATTACAAATATACACTCTATCTTTTAGTGTTAAATCAGCTTTGATATTTCCACATAATTCTATAAAATATTTATATTATTTTATAGAATTTTATAGATTATTTAAAGCAGTTGGTAACCCATGTATAACAAAACATGTATAATAAAAATAGAGACTATTGTAGGTAGTCTCTAACAACAAATTCCCAATAATTTTAATTAAAGGAGCCTTTGTCATGGCCACTAGAATAAGAATCACACGTGAAGTTGCAACATAGTATATACGTACAACAACAAAGATCATCTTATTAATCCCAAAATTTTCAGTCCGATGTATAAAAGAGTTTTGCAATTAGCTAAAGAAAAATATGATGTGGAAGTTCACAATTATACATTTATAACTAACCATGTTCATTTAGTGTTATTGACTAATTTAGACAATATTTCTCGATTTATGCAATATGTAAATAGTCAGTCTGCAAAAGATACAATAAAATGATTGGTTGATCTGGACATTTCTGGGAAGAAAGTTTTTTTTGAAATTATAGAAACTGACAACATATAGTTAATACTATGGTGTACGTAGATTTAAACATATGTCATGCAGGCGGTGTGACGATACTAAAGATTGGAAATACGGCATTATAAAGTGTGTGCATATGGTAAAAAATATGCGATGACCGATTTAATTTCCTTTTATTTAGAAATTCCTGAAGACAAAAGGCAGGAATGATACCGTGCATAGTCGCTAATCATAAATATACGATCAAACGCGAACACGCCTACGTAATAAAATAAATTATATTGACAAAATTAAAATTAAAATATTTAAAAATCAATATAATTTTACTATAATTTCAAGATAGAATTTTTATGAAAAATTCTATCTTGAAATATTCTATCCAAAATTTACTGTAATTTCAAGATAAATTTTTTTTAAAATTCTATCTTGATAAAAACATATTGTCAAAAACCTATGTATAATAAAAATAAAGACTACATTGTAGTAGTCTCTAAATACAAAACTGTATGAATAAATATATATGTATGTATACAGTTTCTAAACACAAATTTTATTATATTTTCTCTAATGACAAGGAGATTTCAAATTTTCTTCAAAAAATGCGAATACATTTATACTAAAAATACATTACATGAACAAAAAATATATTTGAAATGCTTAAATTTCAAATATATTTCAATAGAAAATTTTACTATCAATATATACAAATATATACTAAAAAATTCTATCTTAACATTACTCTCAATTTCAATTTTTTTCAATGCCTTTTTCAAAGAAAAGTTGAAAAAGGCATTTTTCATAGCAATTTTATATAATATTGCTGAATAATGTTATTGTTATTGTTCAGATTCTGTATTAGGAATCATAAAATGTTATTGTTCAGGTTCTGTATCAGGAATCATAATAGGAATTTGTTCTTGAAGTTTCCAGACATGATCCGGAATGTATTTTTTATGTAAGACTACACGAACAGCATATTCATCTGCCCAATCATCATACATGGCGAATATACCTTTATTACCTCTATCTTCGCCCCAACTATTTTCGACTTTCCATTTTATAATCGTTTTTTTATCGTTATTTTCAATCCAATCTACACCAAGAATTGCCATAGCATGGGTTGAATTGACATTACCTACGACAGAGTTAATTTTTTTATCTCTTGGGAATGGAACACCATAAAAATCTTCAAATAAATATAGCCTAGGTTTCATAATCCCATTTATTCTATTAGATTCTTGGTCTACGTCAGATGAAAAGTTGACGGGCATGTTATCTATGATGGATTCAAACATCATTTGTTTTATCTGATCCATTGGTAAGTTGACAAAATTGAGGAATGTTCCTTCAATGACGTTTTTTGTAGATTCTACTTGATAGTATTTGTTGTATTCGCGTGCTGGCCAATTGGCAAACATCATGAAATTATGGATTTCTGGTTCAATGAATTCGTTGTAAAATGTTTTTGGTGTGTATTCTTTGTATTCTGTGAGTTGTTTGTCTGTTTTTTTTGTGTATCGAAATATAAAATTTTCTACTGGAATACCTAAATGAAAACAAAGCATTCTGTAGACTGTTTTTAGGTATTCGTGTTTTTGCTTACGTAGTTCTTCTATTGTTTTTCCTTCTTGTTTCATAATAAAAATTTCGTAAGCATAGGAACGCAATAGCCAATTTATATTGTTGTTCATTTCTCTAGAACTTTGATTAGAAGCAACTTCTGGCATAGCTTGGATAGGTACACAACCGTATTTTTTAATTAAGTCTACTGCCATTTGCCAATATCCACCATCTGGAAGAGGCGTACGCAATATTTTTTGAAAATTTTCTGCTCGAATATCGTCTCCAGCTCGTGCAATGGCTTCTTCTAAAAAGATATTGGCTTTTTCGAGTTTATCGTAGAATGCAAGATAATTCTCTGATAGTTCAAAGTTGTCCATATCAAATTTTTTTATGACCAGTGGGCGTAAAATATTAATCATAGCATATATCCAACAGCGTCCTGTAGATTTTTGATTGGTTATACTGCCCGTTGGTATTTCATGACGGTAATCATTATTGTGTGTTCGTATGATTTCTTGGTCTAATCCTATTGCGGAAAATTCATGTTGCAATAGAATATTCATTTTGGCTTTTGTAGATGCATCTGGTTGAAATGATGCTTTTAATTCCTCTAATGTAGAAGATTGTATGCTTTCTTGAGCAAATAGAGGAAGGCAACATAATAACATTAGTAAAACTTTCATTAAAATACCTCAATAATGAATTTATAACATAGTATAGGAAATGTTTCTTTTATTTTAAAAAACATTTGATATATGTTTTTACCAACTTCATTTTCATAGAAAAAGATCTATTTTTTATAGTTTTCTTCAACAATTTTTTCTGTGAGTTTACGATATGCTTCATCATATATGTAATAGAGTTCTGGCATTTCTTTAACTTTTTTAAGTGCATATCGAACAGAACTTTCACTAGAAAATTTAAATTGTTTACGCAATTCTTCATTGGTTAAATCTAATATGTTTTTCGCCAATGCAATGATGATATATTTTGGTTTGCAACATCTGCGACTTTTGTCAGGATAGGTAAGTATATTAGGCGAAACTTTATAATAAGAACATACTAATTCTACAATATCATCAAATGTTTTGGGTTTGACAATTCGATAAGGAGAAATCTTGAATTGTGATAATGTAAAAGGAGAAAGTCCTTTGCCGTTTCTTTGTAAAATGTCTATAATTTGACCATAAATTTTTTGATATAATGTAAAACAATCAAATTGATTCCAAACTTCGCGGACACATTTCTTAGCTACAGGGACTCCTTTTTGGTCTGCCATTCTTTTTGAATATTCCCAAACACGTTCAAATGTAAGAGGTTTGACATGAATGTGAAGTCCGCCCATTATGTGTCCTATAAAATCGTCTATGAAATTTAGTTGCTTTATTGGTTTCTCAGCAGTAAGAATAACTTGACAACCTCGACAAAACATTTCATGAAACATATAGCGTAATTCAACTTGTGTTTTTATTTTTTTTTCTAACGCTTCAATATCTTCCATAATAAAGAAATCACAATTACGCATGTCCTTACGAAATGTAAATGTTTTTTTATGTCGAATAGCATTAACAAATTTTCTGTAAAATTCTTCGCCATTGGTGTGAACAACTTTTGCATCAGGCTGATAGTACTTTAGATTATGAATAGTAGCATTGACTAAATGACGTTTTCCACTGCCCTCTTTGCCAAATAAAACAATAGGTGTAAATTCTGTTTCTTCTTGTTTAGGAAGAGAAGACATTATTTGAAACGCAAGTTCATTGCCTTCTTCTACTAGGAAGTTTTCAAAAAATAATAGTTCCCATTCTGAACGAACTGCTGCAAGTTTTTCTCTTCGTTTTTTTTCTAGGTATTTTACATCACCTAGTTTTTTTCTTTCTTTTGCTTCTGCATCGAGAAGTTTTTTTTCCATTGCTTTTTGATTACGCAGAATTGCAGCGTTTCTTCGTTCCAAATGTTCTTTTAATTCAGATGTTTCAAAAGGATCTTCATTGTTGGCTAGTTTTTGCCTGATATAGTCATTTTTACGTTGATTGTCCTTTTCGAATTCTTCGATGCTATGATATCCTTCTTCTTCCCCAGTCCACACATCTATTGTAGGTTGAATTTTTCCATCTTTATGTTGTTGTTTTCTATGCCATTCATTCACTCTTTCCAAATGTTCCTGCCCTTTGGCTATGTACGCTTCTGTGGTATTGACATTCTTTCTAGGTCGCCCTCTTTTTCGTTTTTTTGGCATCACAACGTCTTCTGGTGGATAGGGTGCATCTTTGTCATCATACCAGCGTTCTGGTTTTTCTGGTTCTGTTTCTGGAAGTATACGCGGTACTTCATTATCATTATAACCAAGTTCACGTCTTAATGAGGATAGATATTCTTCTGCTAAATCTACTTCTGTTTCTTGCATTTCTGCTTCATTGAATTCTTCGTCGCTAATATTGAATTCTTCATCTTCTTCATCTTTATCATAATAATAACCACTTTCACGGCGAAGTTCTTCTAAAAATTCTGGCGAATAGTAATAGTCTTTGTTTTTTTGAAAATCTTCATCATCTTCTATACGATATTTGTATCTGCGATTATCATTATCTTCATCTTCATTATTATCTTCATCTTCGTCTTGATCGTGTACTTTATCATGGAACATAGAATCATCAGAAACAAGTCTAAGAATAGGAGTAGCTTCTGTATTTTGCACTTGCATTTGTGCTTGTTGGATTTGAATTTGTGCTTGTTGAATTTGCCTTTGTGCTTGTTCAATTTGTTCTTGTGCTCGTTGGATTTGAATTTGTGCTTGTTTAATTTGTTCTTGTTGAATTTGTTCTTGTGTTTGTTCTACTTTGTCTTCTTGTTGAATTTGTTCTTGTGTTTGTTCTACTTTGTCTTCTTGTTGAATTTGTTCTTGTATTTGTTCTACTTTGTCTTCTTGTTGAATTTGTTCTTGTGTTTGTTCTACTTTGTCTTCTTGTTGAATTTGTTCTTGTGTTTGTTCTACTTTGTCTTCTTGTTGAATTTGTTCTTGTATTTGTTCTACTTTGTCTTCTTGTTGAATTTGTTCTTGTGTTTGTTCTACTTTGTCTTCTTGTTGAATTTGTTCTTGTGTTTGTTCTACTTTGTCTTCTTGTTGAATTTGTTCTTGTATTTGTTCTACTTTGTCTTCTTGTTGAATTTGTTCTTGTGTTTGTTCTACTTTGTCTTCTTGTTGAATTTGTTCTTGTGTTTGTTCTACTTTGTCTTCTTGTTGAATTTGTTCTTGTGTTTGTTCTACTTTGTCTTCTTGTTGAATTTGTTCTTGTGTTTGTTCTACTTTGTCTTCTTGTTGAATTTGTTCTTGTGTTTGTTCTACTTTGTCTTCTTGTTGAATTTGTTCTTGTGTTTGTTCTACTTTGTCTTCTTGTTGAATTTGTTCTTGTATTTGTTCCACAAATTGAACTGGTTCTTCCACTGGTTGAACTTGTGATACTTTACTGGTATTGACCACACGCAATTTTTTATCTGTCTTTGAATTTAGAGAAATATTAGTACAGGAAGAAACCTTTGCAAATATATTTTTTGTTTTATAAGATGGAGTTGTATTGGAAGTTACAAACAGATTGCTAGAAATTACTGATGAAGTAACATCGTTTAAATTTTCATCTATTCTTGGTATATTTTTACAACTTAAGTTGAGAGTATTTATTTCTTCTGTATCTAGAAACTTTTTCGATGATTCTGTATCTTGTGAATTAGAAGTAATTGATTGTACAGATTTCAAAGAAGTAACAGGAGCTTTTGCTGTTATTGATGATGGTTGTTGTAGCATACTACTATTAATAGCACCATTTTCCCTTTCGTCTTTTAAAGTTTTAACTCTAGAACGTGCGGAGGCTATAATATCTTCTTGCGTTTTTTGTTCAATCTTTGGTGTAGATTGCTCTACTACCTTGAGTTGCATAACTTCTTGATCTGATTTAGTCAAAAAGGGTGGTGTAGTAATATCTACTCCTTGTTCTTGATCTGATTTAGTCAAAAAGGGTGGCGTAGTAATATCTACTCCTTGTTCTTGATCTGATTTAGCCAAAAAAGGTGGCGTAGTAATATCTACTCCTTGTTCTTGATCTGATTTAGCCAAAAAAGGTGGCGTAGTAATATCTACTCCTTGTTCTTGATCTGATTTAGCCAAAAAAGGTGGTGTAGTAATATCTACTCCTTGTTCTTGATCTGATTTAGCCAAAAAAGGTGGTGTAGTAATATCTACTCCTTGTTCTTGATCTGATTTAGCCAAAAAAGGTGGTGTAGTAATATCTACTCCTTGTTCTTGATCTGATTTAGCCAAAAAAGGTGGTGTAGTAATATCTACTCCTTGTTCTTGATCTGATTTAGCCAAAAAAGGTGGTGTAGTAATATCTACTCCTTGTTCTTGTGTAGATTGCACAACTGTTTGTTCTGCCATAGGTTGTGCCGCTATTTGTTCTGCTATAGGTTGCATTACTGCTTGATCTGCTATAAGTTGAGACATTTCTTGCTCAAATGTATCAGGACATGGAGGTTCTGGAGGAAAAATCGGAGAATAATAATTTTTGAGTTTTTCCTCTTCTTTCATTTGTTTTTCCTCTTCTTTCATTTGTTTTTCCTCTTCTTCTTTTTTTCTTTTCTCTTCTTCTTCGACTGCTAATTGAGCCATAAGTTTTGCTAATGCAGCATCATGTCGTTTTTTGTCTTCTTCACCAATTTTCCGTAGCCAATCTGGCATTTCATCAGCTTCTCGATCTTTGATTTCATCTTCTATTAAAAAGCGCCTACGAGGTTGTAATTTTGGTACGTATGGTGGTGGCATAGGCGTACCGTTAATCCTCGCATCAGCACATGCTTGCATATGTCGAAGGTAACGATCTTGTTCATCCCAAGCTTTGTAGGCTGCAATTTCCCATTCTGCTGTAATTTCAGGCGTTCTTCTATATCTCTCTGCAGATTCAATTTGTTGTAATCTTTTTGCTTCGGCTATTTGACCTTCTTTAGTAGCCAACCATTGCTCGTGTTCTATTCGTTCTCTTTCTTGTTTTTCTGCCCATTCTTTATTTTTTTGTTCGATGAGTTTACGACCACGCTCTCTAGCAATTTCTGGATCAAATTCCATATCTTTCCATGCAGCATTTGCAGCTATTTCACGTTCTGTTTGTCTACGGATTTGTTCACGTTCTTTTTCTTCTTCGGCTCTGTCTTGTGCAAGTTTTTTCTTTCGCTCTTCTTCTTTCCAAACAACTTCTTGTTCAAGTTCTCTAGCTTTTTTTTCAGCTCGCTCTTGTTCTCTCTTTTGTTCTGCTTCTATGAAAGGACGAAATCTATCATATTGCATTTGAATAGAAACGGGAACTAATCTATCTTTAGGAGGTATATTATGAATATCATCAGGATGATATATAGCTGGATCATAGTCATTATGATAGTATTGATGCAACGATTGAACCCTAAGCCTATCAGGATCCGTAGTGGGCGGTTCTGGTTGCATATAATAGGGTACATTAGGATCAGTAATTTTTTGTTTTGGATCTATATATCCAATATGAAGAGGATCTTTTGTATATGCTGGTGGCTCATGCTCATATTTATTTCGCATAAATTCTCGATCGTCCATGATATGACCTCCAAAGTATTGATGATTACTAAATTTTAGAACTTGCTTTTAATCTTGTCTAAAATATCAATCGTAGACAGACCTTCAGCCTCACCAGAAAAATTTAAACATATACGATGTTGCAAAGAAGGAATGAGAATAGAATAATAATCTTCTTTGGAAACATGCATTCTACCTTGTAAAAAAGCACCTATTTTGGCTCCTAGAATTAAAGTCTGTACTCCTCTAGGACTTGCTCCATATTTTACATATTCCTTGACTAAGGGTAATGATTCTGTTCTATTTGGTTGCGTTTCTAAAATAAATTGACATATCTCTTCAATTATATAATCAGCAATCTCAACTTGCAAGATTATTTTTTTAAAATTCAAAATTTTCTCGCGAAGGCTAGACTTACCCAGAATCATAGGCTTTCCACAAGTTGTGCTTTTCCCAATTTTTATTAAATCTTCCAAACTAGGGTATTGCATGGATAATTTAAAAAAAAATCTATCTAATTGAGCTTCTGGTAGAGGATATGTACCTTCCATTTCAATAGGATTTTGCGTTGCTATGACCATGAAATTGGGAGATAATGAATGCGATTTGCCAAAAATAGTGACTTGTTTTTCTTGCATTGCTTCTAGTAATGCAGATTGTGTACGTGGTGTTGCTCGATTAATTTCATCTGCTAAGAGCAATTCTGTAAAAACTGGTCCTTGTTCAAAAGAAACTATGGGATGACTATTTTCGTTGTGAGTTAAAATATTGGAGCCTAAAATATCTGAAGGCATGAGATCAGGCGTAAATTGAATTCGTTTCCAATCTAACCCTAAAGCATTAGCTAAGGATTGTGCTAAAAATGTTTTGCCAAGCCCTGGTAATCCTTCAATTAAAACATGACCACCTGCCATAAAAGCAATCCATAAACACTGCACAATGTCGGAATGACCGATAAAATAAGAAGAAATGGAATGCATACAGGAGGCATAAAATTCTTGAAATTCTATAATATTTTGTTCTATTTCTTTAATAGAATTTATTAAATTCATTATATATGTTATACTATGTAATTAAAAATCAATATTTAAAATAAATTGAAAAAATTTGCTAAATAACATATTCAGTAATAATTCGTTATATATTATACTATACTATGTAATTAAAAACCAATATTTAAAATAAATTGAAAAAAAATTTGCCAGATGATAAATTTTGTTAAGTGATAAACATGTAACATCTGAACATCTGGCAATAGAGTATTAAGATTTTCGATTGTTGCGTCGATCTCTTTGATTCTTTAATATTTGTCTTCCGCTTTTTGTTTTCATTTTGGTCAAAAATCCGTTTTTTCTTCTATATTTTACGCTAGAATTTCTAATATTAATTTTCACAGAAAACTCCTAAAACTAAAAGGATCATAACTATATAATTTTATATACACTTAAATAAAAATCTAAATGTGATTTTTTTTAAAATAAAAAAAACAAATAAATTTTTTTTCTCATTATTATTCTATTTATACTATCTTATTTTTTTTTAAAAGTCAACAAAAAAAGAAAAACCATATCTATGTCATAATCATAAGAACTTGCTTATATATGTTTTTTATGATATGATAAGATACAAAAAAGGAGAAAATCGTGAGAAAAAAAATATGGTTGGCTTGTATAATTATGTGTGTGTCTATGTGTTTAGGAATCATTATGGGAAAAATATATAAAACAAAATTTCCCAACACATTGGATTCAATTATTCAAGAAGAAGCTCGTCACTTTTCTATTGATTCTGTTTTATTAAAATCAATTATCCAAGCAGAATCTAGCGGAAAGCAAAATGTGATTTCTTCAAAAGGTGCACAAGGTCTCATGCAAATTATGCCTGCTACAGCAAAGGAACTTGCACATGAATTAAAAATTGACCTAGATAAGGAAAATATTTTTACACCTCATATTAATATACGTTTAGGTGCTTATTATATTTCAAAACTTCTGAAACGATTTCAAGGCGATGTTATTGCAGTATTAGCAAGTTACAATACAGGTCCTACCAGAGTAGCACGTTGGCTTCGTGAAAATCCTGGGAATAGTACAGAAGATATTATCCAAAATAAGGCTAGTAAAGAGACAAATCAATATATTCAAAGAGTCATGCGAAATTATAAACAAAATTTGGAAAATTCTAAAGAGTAGCAATTTTTTTGGCAAGACGTTCTTGTAATGTTGTTCGTTCATTGCGCCATAAATTTAATACATCATATCGAAACACATTAGATTGCCAAGTGCTTCCAGGAATTTCATGAGGATAAAATTCTTCTAAAAAATTATCCCAATCCATTTTTTGTTCTGGGAAAGTACCAATTTGTGGTATTTGACGCAAATATTCGAAAAATTCATTTTCTAAAAATAAATTTTGTATAGAAAAATCAAAAGGAGATACTTTTCCAATACCAGTAATAGCAACTACATTAGAATGCAATAGAAACATATGCTGCAATCCTGCTATATATCCATCTAAAAAGTCAATGTCATGGATCGGTAAAACAGGCAGTGCAAGAGGAATATGAAAATGTTGACAAATTTCATATAAGGCATTTTCATATTGAAAAAAGGAAAGTACAGATTCAGAATATCCTTGTTTTGTAGGCGTTTCTGGAAATTCTGCCAATTGTAAAATCAATGGCATTTGAAAATTATTCCATTGTAAATAAATGTAGATAGAAAGATAATGTGCTAATGTCAATGCCATAGCATGGGGAAAATCTAAAGGTGAATTGAATAAACAAGGGACTTTTAGAAAGATAGTGCAATTATTTTCAATATATGTGTCTAAAATTTTGATTTGATTTTCCTCTAATCGTAAAATAGTGGGCGTATCTAAAACGCCTACTATTTTTTCGCTGATATCATGACCATGATTTTGAGCAGTGGAAAAAACTTCTTGTAATGAATTAGGATATTGTGTTGTGCAACAAAATGGTTTAGAACTGTTTTCAAAGCATCGAATGTAATCATGCATTGCTTGTTCTAAGAGAGGAATTTCAGAAGATTTGACTGCAGCACAAATTACATCAATTTGTTTCATGGAATGAGCAAGGTTAATAATTTTTTTTGAATCTTCGGGAGTTGCTAATTGAAAACTATGTTTAGAGATATCTTGTAAATTTTCAGCATATCCTAAAATCGTTCTTTGTTTTTGAACAGGCATGATCTTACTTTGTGCAAGGAAGGGGCTAGCAATGCTCTCTGGAATTTTCACAAGAAATTCTGATACACGACTGCCATGAAATTTTAAAATTTTGTTTGCATTGTCTGAAAAACAAAGAAAGCCTAGTTTTTCTAAAATTTCATAGATTCCACTTTCTATGATTTTAAAATTTTTTTTTGTAAAAATAGAAAATCGTTGCTTCATTCTAAGCTCCCAATTGTTTGTATCGAATTTGTAGAATTTTATCAATTTCTTGTTCTTGAGATTGACTTAAGAGGCTTTGAGGATTATGTTGGAGTTGCTTATAGTATTTGTGAGCAGATTCCATAGTAGGAATATAATTTTTATGGAGTTCATATAGGTTTTCTAATCGAGGACTAGAATACGGTGTAGTGGCATAAACAAAATTTTTAATTTCATTCAAATTGATTTCTTTGAATATTTTTTTCATTTTTTTATGTTGCAATGTTTCTAACATACCAGCACACCAATTATCTAAAAGTACTTGTTCAAAGCAAAAGTCTTCTCCCAACGCACCAGCAATGCCTGCATATACATTGTTTTGTAACCAACTCCATGTTTCTGAAACGCTTTTTTCCCAACCAGTTTGGAAATCGCCCCAAGATACATTACTTCCCCCAGGAATAAAACTGGGAAACCCTAGTTGATCTGCAATTTCTCGAAGAGCTTGTGCAATCCCTAAATGAAAAGGAGAACATCGAATTGTATAATCTGGTAGATTCATGGAAAGACTGGCTTGTAAAAAGACTGTTTCTTCGTAACCTAGGGAAGAAAGATATACTAATCCAGCTAGCCATTCTGCAGTAGTTAAACTCAGGATACCTTCCATACTTTGTGGATGTGTAATTCCTGGAATCGTGGAAGCAACTAAAAAAATCGGAAGATGTTTTTGAACCCACAATTCACCCAATTGTAAGGAATTCTTTTTATAACATAAAGGTGCAGATGCTGAAAATACATATTGCATTTCTTGCGTTCTATCTAAAAGAGAAGCGCCTAAGATTTGAAATATTTCTAAAATCAATTGTGCACTTTCTAATGTGTAAATGCGTTGCGTAAATTTTTTGCAAGAATATTTACAAAGCATAGCCACATTAAAAATGTCTGTAGCTTGTTTAGGAATATCAAAGGGAAGTATTCCAGCTGAGGCAACCGAAACATATGGCATTCTATTAAAAATATCAATGGCTGATTTCACATCTTCTTGAGAACCTTCACGGCTGACTTTTAATTCATAATCCCAAATACGAGCCTTACAAGTTCCAATCATATAAGGAATTTCTTGTGGATAATATTCTTTTCGTAAGGAAAATAAAGCGTTCTCAATAATATTTTGCGAATATTTCACCACTTGATTTCGTTTATCTACGCTACATCCATACTCTGCCAATACTTTACATGCTTGCTCATCTTGAACTCGACATCCTGTTCTTTCTAAAATGCGAATTGCATTCTGGTAAATGCGTTCAAAAATATTATTATTCCATGATTGCCAAGAGTATGTTTCTGGTAAGGATTGTTCTCGTTCTTTAGGATAATCTTTTTTGGTCAATCGTCGAGTCTGTATTTTTTTTTCTACATCAATGATGGCTTCTGTAACAATATTTTCATATTGCTCTGACTCTTTTATTTTCAGTTCTGCTTCTTCCACTAAATCCACTACAGTAATTTTTTCTTCTTCCTCTTCCCAAGATTTGCGAAAGGGTGTAATTTCTTCCGATGGTGTGATTTCTTCAGGTACAGAAACTTTGTCTACAACTTTGACGTCAGAATAGGTACTCATTTCTGTATCATCATTCCAAAATTCTTCCTTTTTGTCTATGACTTCAGCATTTGAAGAATATATACTAACAACTGTATCATCATTCCAAGGTTCTTCTTTTTGTTTTTCCTGTATGGAAGGAACAGTATAGTGAGTATCTGTCATTTGTTCTTGATTTGATTGTCTAGATTCGATTGTATAGTTGCTGTTTGCGTCTAAGGGAAGTTGTTTTTGAGGTTGTTTTCTTTCTTCAGAAGAAGAAACATTTAGAACAATGTTCTCTTTGGTAGAACTCAAATCAAAATCTTGGCGAAGAATTTGTGGTACATCACTTTCTTTTTCCTTACTATCAAGAGTCGATGAAGTTTTGTCTATAAATTCTTGTTCTTTTATTTCTTCTTTTGCTTGTTCTTTTGTTTTAAGTTTTTCTTCAAATAATTTTTCAATTAATTCGTCATGTTCGTGGTAATTTTTAATAATCTGTAATGGCTGTTGTATAGGTAGAAAAATATCATAATTATTTGATGGAAGTGGCTGTATTTTGTCTTGACTAGAATAACCTTTGCTCCATGATTCAAACAGATGTTTGCTCCATGTTTCTAAGCGTATTGCTTTATTTTTAAAACGAAAACATTTTAAAATTTTTATATGCATACGCAACATTTGATAAGGAATTTTCAATAATAAAGACAACAAAATTTCAGAAAAATTTTGTTTTATTGGTGGCTTGTTTAATTTTGAAACTATCTCAGCTTCTATTTTGTATTGAGAGATCAATTCACAATATATTGGTAAAAGCAATCCAATATCTGCTAGAGGAACTCCTGTAACAGAAACATCTTTTTGTATATAAGCCATACAGGGATGAAGTTTTCTACTAAATAGAGAATGGAATGTTTGCATGGATAATTGAATGGTAAGTTGGGAAAGATTTTCTTGATTTTTATTGGAAAATTTAATTCTTCCTTCTGATAAAAGTTCAAAGTAATATTTTTTATCTACATCTATAAAATGTAGAAAGATATATTGAATTTTTCGAGTAAGAAAGGCAAAAGCAAGATTGTTTTTATTCTTTAAATTCCAAGATTCAATACTTTGTTTTAAAAATTGATCAATTTCCTCAATCTGGATATTTTTTGTTTGTTTTTCCATGAACATCTCTTTTCCTATGATAGGGGAATCGTTGTAATTGTGCCTAAGGTGTGCATATTTTACACGGTTCATAATGTTCTTGAAGAGCTTTTTCGCGAAGATAAAAATATAAAATTCTATATTTCTTGATATTAGAATCACTTAATCTTGGACATCCTTCTCTATGAAAGTATCCTTCATAAGCAACGTACGTTAATCTTTCTTGCTCTATAGCAATGCCATTTTTTTTACTCCATTCAATTTTTGCTTGTATATCCCATATTCCTAATCGTTTTGATTTTGCTTCCTGCTCTAATGTTGCAAAATGTTCGCTGTATTTATGTTCTAAAATGTGATCCTTTCTATTTCTTCGATAAATAGAAGCACAGCCTGAACGAATCATTTCTTCATTTACAAAAATTTCTTTATCGCCATCTTTTACATAAACATAGGCTATGATTCGCTTCCTTGGACGATATTCTGGTTTCCAATCGTCTGGTTTTTCCCACTCCACTCTAATTTTTTTGCCTTCAATCATTTGTCTATTTTTTTCTAGTGCTTCGCTGGCATAGAACGAAGGATCTGGAGAATTGTAATGGTCTTCTGGAGCATCTATTCCTAAATAACGAATAGCTTGAATGAGTTCTTGCTCTGTATCATAGGGAAGACCATAATAATCTAATATTTTATCTGTTCTATCAAATTTAATTTCAATAGTGTCTCCATCTATAATTTTATTTACAGAAGCCATTTTTGAGTATACTTCTTTTCTAACTTCCTGTGTGATGGATGAGGAGTAGGAAGATTCTGGTGTAATTTTAAATAATATGCCAAAGCTAACAACCCATCCTATTAAAAAACTGACAAACATAGTACAAAAAAAGAAACTTGTGGGGAGTAAAATTTGTTTTTTCATAATTATTAGGCGTTTGAAAAGCCCCCTCTTTCACTTAGTAAAACGATGATCTTGGTACTTTTTCCCTTTACCTGCTCCTTCTGGCAAATCGGCTACTAAAGCATTACCAAGCTTATGATCTTGATATTGTTCTCCATTGCACGGATAAGAATTAGAAAACGGTTGTGATAGTTTTTGTTCCACTATAAAACCTTCAGGTCTTTCTATATCTTCTATATTTTTATACGTATTGTATCGATATGTTTCTATTCCTTTAGGTTTTTCTACTTGTAAAATAGAATCCGTACTTGTTACATGGTGCGTTTCAAATCCTTTGGGGCGTTGTCTTATATTGGCCTCTGAGTCTATACTTGTCACACGATGTGTTTCAAATCCTTTAGGGCGTTCTCTTATATTGGACTCTGTACTTATCTTACGGTATGTTTCAAATCCTTTAGGTTGTCTTGTTTCTTCTGACGTCTCTTTATGCTGGAAAGATTGTGCTTCTTTTTTTTCTTGAATTTTTTTCTTGCAAAAATCACTAAATTTTTTAGCACCTAAGCTAGGACCACGATATTGTGTATCTTTTACTATTAGCCTATTTTTTACTATTGGTCTATTTTTTATATTTTCTGAACTTGATTCTTCTTGAATTTTATTTTGAGACTTCTCTATTTCAGCAGTTTGTGACTTTTCTATTTCATTAACTTGCGGCATTACTAGACCAGTAGAACGAAACACACTGCTAAATTTCAGTGGTACATTACTTGGAGGTACATTACGTTGTGCTTCATTATTCTGAAGAGGATTACTATTTTGTAAAGGATCTTGATTAGTTTTTTGTTGCACTGTAGAAGATAATTTTAAGGAGGACATGGATGATGAAGAAATCCCTGTTGAGGATGAGCCATAGGAAAAGGAAGATGAAGCCTTCGTTGCTGGTGTATTGTGTGATTCTGAAACACTACTTGAAACACTACTTGGAAAAGGTGGTATTGCAAATTTTGCTACATTGTCTTTTTTGGCATAAGATTCTATTATTTCTAAAGAGGAAGACAATTTTGTTGAAATACGTTTTCTTGGTATATTTTTGAATGATTCTGACTCACCCACAACAAACTCCCCTTAATATATTGCTCATGGTACAAAACCATGAAACAAATTTTTATTTTGTACGAACGCTGTTTAAATATTGTACAACTGGTTTGCCAGTCAGTATATTTCTACGTATTGCTCTTAATAAAGCTTGAAAAGCTTCAGGGACTAAAAAGTTCTTTTCTAAAATAATACTTCCCATATCTCTATATTTTCCCATAACAATATTATTAGAATAAATACGAGAACATTTTTCAATCTGACTTCTAGACATAAGATTGTTTTCTAATGCAGATTTCAAAAGATTGCGTCCCTCTTCTTGTGTCATAGCATGTTTAACAGAGGCATAAATTTTTTCGCGTTTTTCTTCAGTCATAATATTTTTAGCAACTAAAATACCAGAAATTCCCTTTTGTTGTTGTTGTTTCAATTTAACAAATTCTTGAAGTTGCGTTTTATCTAAAAGATTACTTCCACTTACGACTTTAAAGAAAATATCATCCCCTCGATCTAGAACGAAAATCATTCGTGCACGATCTAAAGCCATTTTTTGTTGGGGAGAAATAAATTGCTGTTCCAACATAACGCTACTAGCATCTAAAGATATGCCAATCAAAGCAAGACACTCTTGACGAATTAGACATGTTTCTACTTGTTCTGCATTTACAATTTTATTATGCATAGCAATTTGAAGTACAAGAACATCATCTTCCGATGGAACAAAACATTCATCAAATTTTTGTTGTTTAAGTTTTGATACGGGCAAGGTTATGGATTGTTCTGCAGTTGTTGGTTCTCTTTTTTTAAGACGATATAAATCTTCTAATAATTCTGTAAAATTTTGATAGCGTTTGTCTCTATCTTTAACCATCATTTTAGCAATAACGGCACAAATGGCATCTGAAACTTTAGGATTACGATCTTGAATAGGCACTGGTTCTTCATTAATCAAAGCATTCATAATTGTCAATGGCTCTTGACCTTCAAAAGGTGCATATCCTGTGACAAGATGATACCAAGTAGCTCCTAGACTAAACAAATCGCTTCGTGTATCTAGATTTTCTTCGCCCTTAGCTTGTTCTGGAGACATATATTGGGGAGTTCCTAGAACAGTACCTAGCAAAGTTACTTTTTCATTACTTTCTACCATGGACTTAGCAAGTCCCATATCGCATAATTTTGCTTTTCCATCATACGTAATCATAATATTATCTGGCTTAATATCGCGATGGATAATATTATGTTGTGCAGCATATTCTAATGCCTTGCAAATTTGAATCATAATTTCTAGCACACGCAATTCATCAAATGGACCTCGACTGAGCAATTCTTTTTTAGCAGTCACTCCATCAACGAATTCCATGACATAATACCGACGACCTCGAAATTCACCCTCAGAATATGCGGCTATTAAATTAGGATGTTTTAATTGAATGGATTGTCTTACCTCTCGTTTAAAACGCTCCAAAGCTCTTGGATTATTCGAAAGCTCTTCGGAGAGAATTTTGATCGCAAATTGTTCGTTTGTAACTGGATGTCTTGCTTTGTAGACATCCCCCATAGCACCACTTCCTAATTTTTCAATTACTTCATACTCACCGATCATATATCCCATAATTCTCTCCCCCCATATGAATGGGAAAAATAAGTGCAATACAAATGATTACCTATAATATTTCAAATAACAATAGAAAATAAATAACATAAAATTTGAGTAATAAATAATTTTTTTATACAAGCACTTAACATTTAAGATATGTAGCATCTCAGATATGTAGCATCTTATAGCATTCTTATAGCATCTTAGATGTAGATGCTACATATATTTTAGAATCTTGTTCACATTTGATAAAAAAATCAAAAACAAGATAATCCTAGCATTTTGGATAAATTTTAATAAACTCCAGGAAGATATTCAGGAGATACACTTTGTTTTACAAGCATATCATTCATTCTATGAGTAACATCCGATATAGAAATAACTCCCATTAAATTTCCTGTTTCATCTACTACTGGAATATGACGAACGTTTTTTTCTTTCATCTTCATATATACAGAAGAACAACTATCGCCTTTTTCAGCTACTACTACCTCTTTAGTCATTACATCTTGAATAGGTGTCTTTTCAGGAGATAATTGTTTAAAAACAACTCGAGTTAATAAATCTCGTTCTGTAAAAATTCCAATAGGTTTTTTTTCATCATCTGTTACAACAATAGAGCCAACAGCATTTTCAACCATTGCAGTGACTGCTTCTATAACAGCAGATTGGCCAAGACAAGTAACAACATTTTTTTTAATAATAGAATCTACTGGTATCATAATGTACCCTTTCAATATGAACTTTAAACAAAGGTTACTAACCTTTCAATATGAACTTTAACAAAGGTTACTAACAAATGTTACTTATAATTTTATAATAATGATTGTATCATACCAAAATTTTTAGAAAGTTTCAAAATAAAAGTCTATAAAAAAAACATCTATAGTTTAAACTAGAATGAACGAAAAATCAAGATTTTTCTATTGACTTTCTTTAAAGAGCCCCTATAATTTGAATTAACTATGCCTTAAATCACATTATCTGTGTATTTTTAAGTCTTAAAGCTATAGCAATTCATAAATCTTACAAATAAAAAATCAAGATTTATGTTTGTGAGATTAGTGTTTGAAATTATTGTTATATGGACAAACTTAGATTATAAAAATTAACAGAGAGGAGGAATCAGGGAGACAATATTTATCTCCTTGCTACATTATGACAAAAAAAGTTCTTATTTTAGGAGCAGGTCTTGTTGTAAGACCTATAGTACATTATCTCCTAAAACATAATTACCATGTCACAGTTGCAAGTTTAATTGCATCCCAAGCTGAAAATGTAGTCAAAAATCAACCTAATGGGATAGCCAAACAATTAGATGTAGTTCAAGAACCAGAAAAGCTTGCTTCAGAAGTTTCTCAACACGATATTATTGTAAGCCTTCTTCCTGCCATATATCATGTTCAAGTTGCTAAAGTTTGTTTGCAATATAAAAAATCTTTAGTCACTGCATCTTATATTAGTCCTGCCATGCAGGAGTTGCATGAACAAGCCTTAGAATCCAATTTACTATTTTTAAACGAATGTGGACTAGACCCAGGATTAGATCATATGGGTGCTATGAAAACTATTCATGAAGTGCAAAAAAAAGGCGGAAAAGTCGTTGGTTATTCTTCTTATTGTGGTGGTCTTCCAGCATTGGCTTCTAACAATAATCCCTTTCAATATAAATTTTCTTGGAGTCCTGTAGGCGTTGTCAAGGCTGCAAAAAACGGTGCCCGTTTTTTACGAAATAACGAAATTGTAGAGATCCCAGCAGATGAACTTTTTGAAAATTATGAATTTGTGGAGATCCCCAATTGTGGAACCTTTGAAGGCTATCCTAATCGAAATTCTCTAGATTACATTAAAAAATATAATCTTGACGGTATTCGAGATATGTTTCGTGGAACTCTCCGTAATATAGGACATTGTGAAACATGGCGATATTTTGTTCGTTTAGGTATCCTACAAGATGAAAAAAAATATGATTTTACAAAGATAAGTCCTGCAGAAGTAATTTGTGAATTGATTGGCAAAGAAAAATCAGAAGATTTATTCCAAGATGTAGCAGATTTCTTAAAAATTGAAAAATTTAGTGTCACACTTCATAAGCTCCAATGGCTTGGTTTTTTTTCTTATGAAAAGCCTAAACTAACCCAAGGTAGCGTGATGGATCTTTTCGTCCACCTACTGGAAGAAAAACTCCCACTTCTGCCTAGCGATGCAGACCTTGTAATTTTACAACACGAATTTACAGTAGAATATCCTGATAAAAAAGAAAAAATTATTTCTACACTCATTGACCAAGGAACGCCGCATGGTGACACTTCCATGGCACGCACAGTAAGTCTTCCTGTTGCCATTGCTACTCGTATGATTTTAGAAGGAAAAATTACTTTAAAAGGCGTTCACATGCCAGACGATCCTAATATTTATGAACCTATCCTTCAAGAACTTGCAGAAAATAACATTCAAATGCAGGAAAAAATCATACCCTTAACATAAAATATATTTTTGTATAAGAACCATGGTAGCAATCACATAAAATACAAAGGATGGGAAATCCCATCCTTTTATTATACAATAAACAAAACAAATAGATTATTTTAAATCCTCTATAATAAAAAAATCTATATAATAAAAAAATTTCAAACTCTCTATAAATAATAGGAAATCAACATGTCTTCACATAATATTAAAATTCCAGATGAAATCTTGTTTGAATTATTAATGCGCCATAAAATCATTCCAAGAAAAATCATCGAAGAATGTGTGCAAATACAAACTAAACTAGAATTAAAAAACGAAAAAAAAACGCTAGAAGAGTTGCTAGTAAATTATAAATTCAGATTTAGAAAAGATTTAGAAAAAATCTTATATTTTATTAGTTTTAATAAGCACAGAATTTTAGGAATTCTATTGGGTAATATTGGCATACAAGAAGAAATGTTGACAAAATCTGATTTAGAACGAGGGTTAATCACACAGAGAGCTATTTTTCGAAAAAAAAAGAAAATAGTTCCTTTGATGGACATTTTAAAAATTAAGAAAAAAATTACACCAGAAAATATAGAAAAACTAGAAAAACGTTGGGAAATCATTTCATCGGGTGAACATTATATTATATATAAAAAAGCATTAGATTATTTTATTCAAGAAGACAAAAAAGATAACGAATGGCGTCTAAATCTTACGAAAAGAATACAAGCAAAAAGACAAAAAGACGGTTGGGGTACTACAACTCTTGGTAAATTTTTTAATGTTGCTTTAAAACTAGATGGGAAACAAGAAATTCCGCCTTCTAAATATGAGAAAGAAGCCATCACTGCACCATACCAACAAGAAATTTTACCTTCTAAATATGAGAAAGAAGCAGTAACTTCGCCATATCAACAAGATACATCTTCCTCAAAAGAAACACAACAAAAAGAAAACTCGAGTGCATTTGCTCCTCCCACTGTAAATAAAGAACAAGAATCGCAAAATCAGCAAATCTCCAATTTTATTTCTGTACGAAACATTGCAAGTAATCATGAGGATTTAGAATTAAATGCCACCATTGCGATGACATTAGATTCTTACAGTATGGCTACTACGAAAAAAACTTCCTTATTTATACCATTTACCATTGCTGTTTGTATTCTTGCTTTAGCAGTAGGTCTAATTATAGTAAGTGACAATAAAGAAATTAAAGATTTTCAAAATATTAACTATTTAATTGAAAATAAAGAATATGAGAATGCTGAAGAATCTTGCCATAATTTTTTAACAATATATCCACGAAGCAAACAAAAATCTATAGTACTCCATGCACTACAAGAATTAATTTTGCAAAAAGCAGACATCCAATATAAGATGCAGTCTCAACAAGAAGCAAAAAAATATTTGCATGAAGTGATTCAATTGGATCCTGAGTCTGAATTAGCTCACAAATCTCGTAACTGGTTAAAACAAATAGAACAAGAATGTATTCAACAAAAACAACAACAAAAATGGGAAGAACGATTTATACAATATAGCAGTCATTTACAAAATAACCAATACATAGCTGCTAAAGATGATTTAGCATGGCTTACACAGAATAATATTGATTCTACCACACAAAAAAAATTAAATAACAAGCAAGAACATTTTCAAAAAATAGAAAAAGAATACAATAGCCAACTTTATAAATTCATTCCTAGAAAAGAATGGCAAGGAACAGAAATAAATCTTTCTTCTAAAATTTCCTTTCTCCCCAAAGATATTAGCGTTATCCAATTACAAGCAATGCACCAACAATATAATTACGTTCACAGCCTAGGTTATTTTTACACCATTGCCAATGGATTTTTATATTGTTTACAAGCATCCAATGGTAAAACAATATGGTTAGATTATATTGGTGAAAAAACATATCCCCCTCTTTTCCTTTTAGAAACACAAGAATTTTACAACACAAAATTTGCAAGTCACATATTGGTTGCTTCTTCTCATTCCAATTCTATCACAGTGTATGAAGCCCAAAGTGGGAAAATAGCTTGGAAAACAGAACTTCCTAGTGTTATTGCATATGCACCTGTTATCCATAAAAATAAAGTTTACGTTACTTGTTTAGATAATTTTTGCTATACTATTGACCTACAAACTCATCAATGGGACGGTGGTTATAAAATTCCTCACCAACCCAATAGTTCGCCAACCTTTGATAAACATGAAAATATCATGTACCAAACAACACCGCATCATATTTATGCTTATAGCATCCAAAATGGAAAACTTTTATTTACGATTCCCACTAAAGATTCTACAGTGAATTCTGTTGTGAGTTTAGGAAATTACGTCTTAGTTCCTACACAAAGACAAGTCAGTACAACGATTGCATGTTACCAAATCAAAAATAAACAAAATGAATACATAGCAACTGAAATCAAAACAGAAACATTCCCGGATAAATTACAAAGTCCTCTTATTTTAACGAATGGTTTACTAGCCTTTACCACAAACAATTATCTATATATATACAGCATTCATCCTAGCGATTCAAAAGAAACATTTCTACAACTTGTGCGAGCTAAAATATCACTACCTGATACACAACAGAGTACATTTTTAGAATTCACTAACTTTACAAAATATTTACTGATTGCCCAACAAAATTTCCTTTTATTTCGTACAGATAATTTTAAATCGATTCAACTAACAACAGAAACAAAAAAATCGATTCCTTTAGAAACATATTTACCTATACAACATACAGAAAATTACTATTTTTTTGCACAACGCACGCCTGATAAACAACAATATTATATGAAATGTTTTGAACTCAAAAACAATCAATTTATCCCTATTTGGGAAAAAACAATTTCCCAAGGGATTCAAAAAGACCCTATTCTTACAAAAGATCATCGAGTATTCTTTTTTTCCCAAGATGGCAACATTCATGAATTATATGTACATGAAAATCAAAAGCTCAATTATCGTCTTTTTACAGATACTAATGCAGATGCAAAAATTTCTCCTTGTTATCTTTCTATGGGAGACGGTTACTTATATATAGCACAGAACAACCAACAAATTGTTTGTTACAATAGCATCACTGGTCTGCCCAGTAGAAATACAATATTATTGCCTCTTTCTTCAGAGCAACCTTATTTTACCATTCATAAAGAAAACATATTTTTCACCCAGAACAACGCTATTTTTGGATATTCTCTAAAAACAGGCAAAAAAAATCACGTAGAACTAGAAGGTCCCTTTAACATACCTTTTACAACAGCTATTGTCAGCTATGGCGATTTTCTATATGTAGGAAATAAAAATGGTCAACTCTATGAAATTAAAAGCACACCTGAGCGTCCTCTTCCTTATTTACAGAGAAATTGGGGATTAGAAAAAAATTCTGCAATCACAGAACCTATTCATATTCAAGACAATATTTTATTTTTAGGAACAGAGAATAATCACGTGTATGCTTTGGATCTAGTTACTAAAATTGAATATTGGAATAAAACAATACAAGGCAATCTAAAAAGTCGTCCTATTGTATTCCAAGGCATTACATATTTTGGAACAGACGAACGCATGTTATATGCGATAGAAAATAAAACTGGGAAAATATTATGGTCAAAACATTGCTATGGGAAAATCCTTACTTCGCCTGTAATTGCAAATAATAAACTTTACTTTGCTACTATGGCAAGTGAACTCTACTGTTGCGATCCTCTAAGCGGTGTTATAGAAAAACAATATTATTTAGGAAGTCCCATTGCTAGCAATCCAGTTGTCTTAGAAAATTACTTACTACTAGCAGGCACAAAAGGTTTCCTTTATATTGTAGATATCCAAAAACATTAAACATATGCTATGTCTCTACAAATTTTAAAGGGATACAATAAAAATTATATTGATTTTTTTTTTGGAAAAAACTTAAAATTAAATCATAATTTAGAATAATACTATACAGTAGAAAATTTCATTTTAAAGTATCTTAATTTATTCTATTATTCTAGAAAATAGAGGAAGAGAGGAATCTCATGGAAAACAATGAAAAACAAAACCAAATGGATCGAAGAGAATTTTTCGGAAATTTAGGGAAATGGTCCAAAGCCGTTGTCGGTGGAATTCTTTTAAGTAGCGTACTTACAGGTTGCAAACATCTCCGTACATCTTGGTATAATAGTGGCAATAATTGGAACAATGGACATAAACCCAATTGGTATAATGGCGGTGGACATTGGCACAATGGTAGTGGTGGTTGGCACAATGGTAGCGGTGGACATTGGCACAATGGTAGTGGTGGTTGGAACAATGGTGGCGGCGGTTGGCACAATAGTGGCGGCGGTTGGAAAAATAGTGGCGGCGGTTGGCACAATAAAGGCGGTGGTTGGAACAATGGTGGCGGCGGTGGACATTGGCACAATCGTGGTATAGGCTCAGGACGTTATTAATCACAGAGGGAATAGAATGGAAGAAATTTGCTATATTGTTCCCATCAAATATGTCCCCCAATTTCATAATCATGAACTCATTGTGCAAATTCAAAATATTCATGAATTGGCTCAATTGTTAGAAAGTAATATCCAATTAAACATACGATACTTTCAAATCATAAACATACATGAAAATTGGAAAAATATTCTTCAATATACTGGTCCTGTTCCTTTAGATGTTGTTATCCAACATCCAGAAACAGAATATTCTTTATTATACAGATATACAGAATTTGGACAAATTCGTGCTAATATATCATGTAAACTAGGTTGTTTTAAAGCAATCAAACTAGCTGCTGCACTACATTTTCCAGTGCGATTAGATATGAATCATGCACCCAATATACCTTGGAACGAATGGCAACAAATCTTCCATTTCTATACAACAAACCCTTGTGTCACAGAACCTATAGAACCATTTCATTCTCTATTACATGCCCAATATCAAAATATTTCCATCAATTTATGGGATATTTTAGAAGAAAATCCAAAATATATTCAAATCATAAACGACCAAGGTCAAATAAAAACTCCCCCTCATAGTATTATTGATTCAGAATGCCAACAATGTTCATATTTTTCTACATGCCAAGCTTATTGGAAAAAAAATTCTGCTTCCTGTACTATGCAACCACTTTTTACCCTCATTCAAGAAACTGCTAGTCAACTCCATCAAGATCATCAACAATATAATGCAGGAGATAAGCTTTGAATGATCCACTTTCCCTTATTTTTCTTCCTACATTAGAGTGCAATGCAGAATGCGAATACTGTTTTGAAAATAAAAATACAAAAAAAATACACCATGCACAATTGCAAATCATCTTTCAAAAAATTTTGCAATATATGGATGAAACAAATATTCAAACATTGCACGTTCATTGGCAAGGTGGCGAAATTATGATGTTGCCACCTTCTTGGTATTTACAAGCATATGACATCATACAAAATTTAGCAATAAAAAAACAAAAAAACATCTTCCATTATTGTCAAACAAATTTGCTTGGATACAACCAAGAATGGAAAAATGTTTTTCACACCATGTTTCACAATTCCATAGGAACGTCCATTGATTTTCCCAATGTACATAGAAAAACAAAACATGGAAATACAGAAGATTATGACAGAATTTTACAACAAAACATACAACGAGCCCAACAAGACAACATACAGATTGGTGCCATAGCTGTTCCCAATACAGCTACTTTACAAAAAACAGCCCAAGAATTTTATGATCACTTTGTACATTTCCACCATCTTTCTAATTTTCAAATCAATACACCATTTCCTGGCGGAGAAGCCAATAAAAACAAAACGATTCTATCTATAGAACAACTCATACAATTTTATCAAAATCTATATACCATTTGGCTTCAACAAGGGATAGAAAATAATATACAAATACTCCCTTTTCAACCATGGCATCATTACTTTAAAACAGGAACATTAGAAAACTCCTGCGTTTGGCAAGAAAATTGTGCTAAAGAATTTTTCTGCATAGATCCTCAAGGAAACATTGCTCAATGCGATTGTTGGGTAACAAGCTACCCTGAATTCCACTACGGAAATATATTTACAGACCAAAGCCTTCAAGAAATATTAGACACAAGCAAAATACGAATACAATTTCTACAAAGACCAGAAAATATCATCCAAAACGAAGATTGTATTGATTGTGCTTATTTAGGACTTTGCCACGGTGGTTGCCCTATTCGTACATACACAGTATATAATAGACTAGATAAAAAAGATCCCTATTGTTTGCTATATAAAACTATATTCCAAACAATACAAAATGAAACAATAGAAAATGTGCTTTAAAAACAATATATAGGAACAAATTCCTATTTCAAAAAAACAATACAGGACAAAAAAATGGAAAACACAATAGAAGATGCTGAAAATAACAAAGAAATTTTAAAACAACACACAGTCAGTCAATTTTTACATCAAGTTCTTTGTCTACCTCAAGAACTTGCTGAGGAAGAAGCAAAAAAATTTATGAAACACCTACATCCCAAAACAATAGAACACATAATTGCATTCCTTGATTATATAACTATGTGTCCTATGTCCAAACAAAGCCTCATTACAAATTTTCAGCTCACGCTACAACAATACGAAAAAGAAAACGGCAACTGCATGTGTCCTTTCCAAACAACTCAATGTAAAAATTTAACAGAACTCAAAATAGGCGAAAAAGCAAAAATTTTAAAATTACGAGCTAGTGGTGCTATTCGTCGTCGATTGATTGATATGGGTGTTTTACCAGATGTTGAAGTAGAGCTTCAATGCATTGCTCCATTAGGCGACCCTATTAAAATTAAAATGAAAGGATATTGTCTCACATTAAGAAAAGCAGAAGCAGAAAGTATCCTTTTACAAGTAGACCAAGAACAAAGTGCATAAACAAAACATCTTGGTGCAAATAGGAAAACATCATGGATCAAAAGGAAAATAAGGAACATAAGGAACATAAGGAAAAAATTGTAACTAAAATAATGAAGAAACCTAGTCTTCCTCAACATTTCATTCATAGAGCTATCGAACAAAAAAATATAGAAAAACAAACTGAGCAAATGGAACAAACAGAATATCTTATCCATCAATGGAAAGAAACATTTCAAAAAATGAAACAAAAGGAAGAAAGAAAAAAAAATATCATCGCAGAAATTTTTCCAGATGAAGAGAATGATGAGAAAAACTATAGTCATAATAAAAATAATTCTTCTATAGAAGATAAAACTCTCGAAGATAAAGATAAAACTCTCGAAGATAAAGATAAAACTCTCGAAGATAAAGATAAAACTCTCGAAGATAACGATAAAACTCTCGAAGATAAAATTGTTTCAGAAAAAACAAAAACAATTTTTAAACAAACAAAGAAAACTGCAGAAGATAAAATTACTTTAGAAAAAACAAAAATACTTTTTAAACAAGCAAAAAAAACTCCAGAAGATAAAATTGTTTTAAAACAAATAGAAGAAATCCATTCTCAAGAAACAGATCTAAAAGAAGAAAAAGCAAATCATTCCATAACTTCTCTTTTCGCAACTATTGCTCCAGATAATGAAGAAGAAAATCATAGACTATCTGATGCATCTGTTTTTAACAATGATACTTTTTTTTGTGAATATGAAGAAGAACTCTCATTTTCTGATGAAACCATGGTTGCAGAACCTATTATGGCTACAGCTATAGATGTAACACAAAATGAAGTATCCCTAAATGGAGTACATTTACAGGCCAATGACGAAACACTTATAAAAAAAGTACCATTGCAAGACAACCACGACAATATAATACAAAAAAAAGTACCATTGCAAGACAACCACGACAATATAATACAAAAAAAAGTACCATTGCAAGACAACCACGACAATATAATACAAAAAAAAGTACCATTGCAAGACAACCACGACAATATAATACAAAAAAAAGTACCATTGCAAGACAACCACGACAATATAATACAAAAAAAAGTACCATTGCAAGACAATGACGACGATACAATACAAAAAAAAGTACCATTACAAGATGAATATGATGCAGACATGACATTGCTTTGGGAAGAAAAAATCGAAGTCAATGTAAATATAGAAACTCCTGAACTCATTTCTCCCTTGACTGGAAAAATTTTATTATTAGACAAAGATAAAATTCTCATAGGTCGAGCCAATGACACAGATATGATGCTCATAGATGACTATATTTCTCGCTACCATTTAGAATTAAGAAAAACTCCTTTAGGATATACCTTGAAAAATATCGGAACAAACGATATACTAATAGAAAAACAAATCATCAAACAACAAACAAACATCCAATTGGAACAAAAAATACTTGCTAACAACAACACAACAGTACTTTCTAAAGAAACTACCATCTATATAGGAGACCATATTTTATACTATATTCCTAAAAATACCCAACAACCACAAACTCCTGCAAGCCAAAGAATTCAGACACAAAAATATCATTTCTATCAAGGGCTTGCAGAACAAAAAAGAGAACTTTTAGAAGCAGCACAAATGCAAAAATATTTAACTCCTTCTCGAGCTATCTTTGACAACTTAGGTATTGGAATGTGGTTTCAATATATGGCAATCAACGACTTATCTGGCGACTTCTTTCTATATCACAAAGAGGAAGATTCTATATATTTTTGTTTAGGCGATGTTAGTGGTCATGGTTCTGCTGCTGCACTTCTTGCCAATCAAATATCAGGCATGTTTCGAATTTTAGCACAACAACAACAAACAACTGAAGATATTATCAAAATACTCAACCAAAATATATACAATGCCAAACGAAAAACACATAACTTATACGCATTAATCAATGCACTCAAAGTCACACAAAATAGAATCGACTTTTCCATTGCAGGAAATGCAGTTCCTCCTCTTTATTACAATGCAGAAGAAAACAAAGTGATATCTTTAGATACACCTTCTACACCTGCAGGACTTCTGACTTCAGAACATTTTAAAATATATACAGACCATATTGATTTTAAAGAAAATGATCTACTTATCCTCTTTACAGACGGAGTCACAGAAGCCCAAATGCACGACAAATCTCTACTGGAATATGAAAGAACACAAGAACAACTGACAAAACAAATACAAGAATATACAATATTAGAAAACTTTTTAGAAAACTTTTTAATTTGGCTGAAAAAAATAGTGAAATCAAAGATGACCTAAGCATTGTGCTTATAGGAAAACTTCCAACAACATAGAAAAAAAATCGTATTCAGAATCGTAATAAAAAAAAGCGTATTCAGAATCATATGAATCAGTAAAATATTAAAATAAAAATCATATAAAGAATGGATAAAAAGTGAACGATCAAGGCAGAAAAAAAACATCATACCACGCCATCATCGAAAAATTTAGCCAGCTAAAAGACCAATTACAATATGCAGGCTTCTGCCGAAGCGCAATCCGCATATCCTATGCCATCCCTTGGACACAATGGCAAGAAAAAGGTTTTCAACCTTTTCCCTTAGAAAATCTGTCAGAAGAACTCCATGATATTCTAAAAAACATACAATATACATTAACAACACAACAAAAAAATTATGAATATGACCATATAGTAGATTTAGTAGAAAACATCTTGACTCATTTTAAAGACAAAGACGAAGAAGTACAGACCAAACAAAAAAGAATCACAGAAACAAAAACATATGTTAAGCAAAAAATCATTAACTCGGAGACAAAAACATATGTTCCGTCTAATAATTCCAATCTAAGAATACCCGACACAGTTCAAAGCCAATCTATTTATGCCCGTCTTCCTAATCAAATACAGGAACATGAACGAATAGCTATTCCTGAAGACGAGTACGAAGACAGCAATGATGAAATCTATGTCCAAGAAACATTTCAAACAGATACCATCAATACCTCGACAAATGGAGATGACCATTTACAAGGAACTTCCGAAGAAAGCCTAGATGTACAATTTTGTAATCAAGAACTTCCTAAACAAACAAAAAAACAGAGAAACACATCTACTTGGAAACTCCGAGACATAAACCAAACAAAGCTTGAAAAAAAAGAAACAGAACAAGCCATTCTTCTCACAAGACTTGAAATTGATCTTCGCAATTGCCAACTTACATTTGCTCCTACAAATCCTTTGCAACAAACGATAAAATCCCTCATACAGATGATACAGTGGCTTCATAATCATCCTACTAAATTTCAAAAAGAACAAATAGAAAATCAATTACACTTGTTACAAGAAAAATGCAATGAAATATTAGAAAATCGTCGTTTAAACTCTTTAGAAGAAAAACAACTGCAAAAGTTACAAAACACACTTCAACAATTAATAGAATAACTCAACAAGTATATAATAAAGGAAATAACATGACAGACAATATAATTTTACATGAAGTTGGTCCCCGTGATGGGATTCAAGTAGAAAAAAAAATTGTCCCTACAGAAACAAAAATACAATGGATTCAAAAATTATGGGAAAGTGGAATCACTACGATTCAAATTGGCTCCTTTGTACGTGCAGACAAAGTTCCTAGCATGGGAGATACACCAGAATTATTTCAACAATTGCAAGCTATCAAGCCAGACAATGTTTGTCTATCAGCACTAGTTTTAAACGACAAAGGTGTAGATCGAGCATTAGAATCCAATGCAGATATGATTTGCATCGGCGTATCTGCTAGCGAGACACATAGCCTTAAAAATAGTGGGAAATCTACTAGCGAAGCATTAGCAAGAAACATACAATCAGCAAAAAAAGCTGTGGAAGCCGGGAAAAAAGTGCAAGTTTCCATTCAATCTGCATTTGGTTGCGGCTTTGAAGGTCCCATTGATCCTGAAAAAGTCTTAAATATTGCTAAAGAATATATCAATGCAGGTCTTTATAATATCAGTTTAGCAGACACAGCAGGTCATGCCAATCCTCTACAAGTGGAACAACTCTACACAAAACTTCAAGCTTTAGATCCTAAAATTCAAATGGCTTGCCACTTTCACAACACATATGGTCTTGGACTTGCAAATTGCTATGCAGCATGGAAAGCTGGCGTACAATCCTTTGAAACTTCATTTGCAGGACTCGGTGGTTGTCCCTTTACAAAAGTTCCCTCAGGAAATGTATGTACGGAAGACTTTGTCCATAGTTTTCAAAGAATGAATTATCTCACACATATACAATTATCATCACTCATTGAATTAGCCAATAATATTGCTACATTCTTTGAAAGAGAACTTCCTGGTATGATTTACAGAACAGGCCCGATTCAACCAAGTGCATCTAAGTCCTAATTCAAATTCTGGTCAAAATAATTTTTGAGCATATCATGGACTCCATAACTATTCTTTGCCCAAATTGCGATAAAATATTCACTGTGAATGAACCTTACATCAACGTACATTGCGTTTATTGCAATTTTTTGATAGAAACAAAAAACCATCCCTATATTATCTGCATTTGTAATTGTGGCAAACAACATAAAATATGGACACCATATTCCAACAAAACTGCATTATGCCAAAATTGTAGCAGTCCCATTCGACTTCCTTATTTTTCCCTCCATTCTTCTGAAGAAACAAATATAATGCAAGAATCACATAAAGTTCACCAAAAAAAAGACATAGACACACTAAAAAACGAAGAAATAACCGATTTATGGGGAGATGATGATTGGGTAGGGAGTGACAATCCTATCGTACTTAACGAAATAGAAAAACAATGCATAAATTTTTATCAAAAACAAAAATATCCCTATCCATTTATTAAAAATAAAGACTACTTACATAACCAACAGAGATATTCAAGTGCCATCGACACAAATCCAATCATAGCGATTATGATCATTCTATTTCTAGTTATCATCACCCTATTATATTGTTACATTAGCAATTTCAGGTATCAAAAAAAAAATAATCCCATAGATATACCAACTATACAATCAGAAGAAATGGAACAAGAAAAGCTAAGATTCCCTAAATAATATAATATCCTTATAAAAAAATAAGTTAGATTTAAAAAAGTCTGACTTATTTTTTTGTTTTTTTACAACATAAAGTTAAAAAAAGATTGCTATTGCATACTATTTTTGAGACAATAGCCTACAGAATCCATTCATTTTATAGAAAGAAGTGAAAATATGAGAAAATTTTTTTTCTGTTTTTTAATAATTTGCTGTATTTTTTGTAATGCACAATCTATTAAAGTTTCCCCTGAAACAAAAGAAAAAATCCATAATGCTACGGACTTAGGCGTTCGTTTTTTACGAAATAGCATGAATAAAGAACAAAATTTAGGTGATATTGGGATCACCTCCCTAGCTTTAAAATCATTTTTCCAATGTCGTAGAAAATACGGACCAGCAGATGGACCATGGATTCGAAAAGGCATTGAATACGTTGTTTCTCATCAAAAAGAAGACGGTGGAATTTATACTAATATGTTGGGTACTTACTACACATCCATCGCGCTTTTAATGCTCACATCTCATCCCGACGTTGCTAAACAATATAAAGACGTGATTGAAAAAGCCAAAGATTATTTACTCAACGTTCAATGCGATGAAAAGCAAGGATACCAAGCTGACATTGATCATTTTTACGGTGGTATTGGATATGGAGGCGATGAACGTCCTGACTTATCTAATACACAATTTGCTTTAGAAGCATTGAGAAAAGCAGGTGTCCCAGCATCTAATCCTGCCTTTCAAAAAGCTATTATCTTTTTACAACGATGCCAAAATCGTAGTGAAAGCAATGACCAAGCTTGGGCAGGCAATGATGGTGGTTTTGTTTATATGCCTGCATCAAGTGCAGCAGGCACAACTGTTAGTGAAAAAGGGCAAATTCAATACCGTTCCTATGGTAGTATGACATATGCAGGAATTAAAAGCTATATATATGCTGACTTAAAACAAGATGATCCTCGAGTCGCTGCTGCAATAGAATGGACAAGAAAAAATTACGACTTAACACAAAACCCTGGAGGTGCTGGTTTACAAGGCCTATACTATTATTATCATACGTTTGCAAAAACAATGAACTTACTAGAAATAGGAATATTCAAAGATAGCAATGGTGTAGAACATCATTGGAAAGAAGAACTTGCTCAAATTCTTCTTGCTAAACAAGCTCCAGATGGTTCTTGGAGAAATACACATCCTCGTTGGTGGGAACAAAACCCTCAACTTGTAACTTCTTATGTCATTATTTGCCTTTCTCATTGTTTACAATAACATTACAAAAAAAAGAGTATGTAATTATCGTTACATACTCTTTATAGTTTTATACGTCTCTTATTTTCACAATTATTAGGAGTTGTATATGGATCATTTTATAATATGGGGTCAATTTTTAATTGCAGCAATCTTAGTCGTTATTGCTGGGTATAAATTGACAAGATATGGTGATGTTTTTTCAGAAAAATTCAAACTAGGTCATGTTTTTATTGGATCTGTTCTCATTGGTTGGTGTACCTCCTTACCAGAATTAGTTCTTAGTATTGGTACAGTTGCTTATATTCAGCCTCCGTCACCAAGCATTTCTATTGGAAATGTTCTTGGTAGCAACTTGTTCAATATTTTTATTATTGTTTTTCTAGACATTATTTATTGGAAAGGCCCTATCTTACGAAAAGCAGAACCTAATGTAAAACTTTCTGTTTGGTTTTCTCTAGGCATGGCAGTTCTATTGGGTTTGGCTCTCTTTTTTCAATGCAAAGGCGAAATTTCTTATCTTCGTATAGGATACGATGCAACACTTATCTTTATAGTATATATGATAGTCACTATAATATCGTATTATGCAGACAAAAAATCAAAAGTATCTGAGGAAGAGGAAGAAGCACCTATCCCAGATAAATACACATCTATCAGCATTCCTGGATTATTAGCACGTTCTTTTGTAGTCATTCTAATTATCCTTGTGGCAGGTCTTTGGATGAGTACATTGGCACCAAAAATCGCAGAAGCATATAATTTAGGTCAAAGCTTTGTAGGTTCTTGCTTTGTTGCTATTGTTACTTCATTGCCAGAAGTTGTTACATCCATTATTGCTGTTCGCCTAGGATTCCCTAACATGGCATTTGGCATTATCTTTGGAAGCAATATATTCAACGTTGCTATTGTATCTATTTGCGACGTTTTCTACCAAGGTGGTGAATTGGGCAATAACTTAATTGCTAATATTCCTGCTTCAGAATACTATATTGCTATCTTCTTTCTCCTTGCTATGACTCTTGTAGTCATCCTAACCTTAACATTTTGCAAATTTGAAGGACGAAAATACTTCATTGGTATAGAGTCTATATTCTTAGCTATCCTCTACGTTCTTGCCATGTATTGTATGTATAATCCCAATTTTATATATAGTCTTTGGAAATGTTGATCTAATATGTTTATAAAATTTATGTTATAAAAAATATAAGTGTTGTGAATAACAAAAAATTTGTACTTTTTTTTTTATTCACAACACTTATATTTTTTTATATTAATGACTACATACATTAATATAATATCTTGAAAATAAACTTATATTTCCTTAATAATTTCCTGATAAAAATAAGAAGGAGCTATCTATGAATCATTTTATACTATGGAGTCAATTTTCAATTGCAGCAATCATGATCATTGTCGCTGGATATAAATTAACAAGATATGGAGATGTTTTTTCAGAAAAATTCAAACTAGGTCATGTTTTTATTGGATCTGTTCTAATTGGTTGGTGTACCTCATTACCAGAATTAGTACTAAGCATCGGTACTGTTTCTTTTGCACATCCTCCTGCACCAAGCATTTCCATGGGAAATGTTCTTGGTAGCAACTTGTTCAATATTTTTATTATTGTTTTTCTAGACATTATTTATTGGAAAGGTCCTATCTTACGAAAAGCAGAACCTAACGTAAAACTATCTGTTTGGTTTTCTCTAGGTATGGCAGTTTTAATGGGCTTTGCTCTCTTTTTTCAATGCAAAGGCGAAGTTCCTTATCTCCGTTTAGGTTATGACGCTGCACTTCTCTTTTTAGTCTACATAATAGCCACTATGGTAATGTATTATGCAGATAAAAAATCAGAAGTCTCTGTAGAAGAAGCACCTATCCCAGATAAATACACATCCATCACCATTCCTGGATTATTAGTACGTTGTGCTATAGTCATGGTAATTATTGTTGCTGCTGGTCTTTGGATGAGTACATTAGCTCCAAAAGTCGCTGAAGTATATGGGTTAGGTCAGAGCTTTGTAGGTTCTTTCTTTGTTGCCATTGTTACCTCATTGCCAGAAGTTGTTACTTCCATCATTGCTGTTCGCCTAGGATTCCCTAACATGGCATTTGGGACTATCTTTGGTAGCAATATATTCAACCTTACTATAGTAGCAATTTGTGATATATTTTACCAAGGTGGTGAATTAGGTAACAACTTAATTGCCAATGTTCCTGCTACAGAATACTATGCAGCTATCTTCTTTCTCCTTGCTATGACTATTTTAGTCATCCTAACCTTAACATTTTGCAAATCTGAAGGACGAAAATTCTTCATTGGCATAGAAAGCATCTTCTTAGCAATTTTCTACGTTCTTGCCATGTATTGTATGTACAATCCCAATTTTATACATAGTCTATGGAAATTTTGATCTAACATATTTATAAAACTTAGTTTATAAAAAATATAAGTGTTGTTAATAAGAATATTTTCTTCTATTATTAACAACACTTATTGTTATATTATGATCTACAATGTATATTATATACCAAAACTATTACTATCACTTACATTTTTTTATTATGATCTACAATGTATATTATATACCAAAACTATTACTATCACTTACATTTTTTTATTTTAATTTTGAAACAAAAATTATAATAATGATGAATAATAATGCACAATTTAAATATACAAGATAATCTAAAATTAAAATATATATATTATAATATACTTATAATCCATAATTTATAAACACTGTTTAAAATTTATACCATTTATATAAGAATAAATATAATACACAGGGAATGTTACATTATATTTTTTTATATGTTCTTGTATAGAATTCACAATTTCTTGGTACTTATATCTTGTAGAAAAATGGAATAATCCAAGGAGCTTAATATTACTTTTCTGGACATTTGCAAACACTTCATCGATCGTTGCATGCGTATTTTCATCACGATCTTCTGAATTTAAAAATGTACAATCATGTAAAACAACTTCTGCATCTTGCATAATCTCTTCTGGAAGAGCCATTGTATCTCCTGAATAACAAAGAAGAGGATGCAAATATGATCGACTAATATGCGACTTTCCATATTTTTGAATTTCTTGCAACAATTCTTTGGTGGAAAGATTTTTATATTCATCTTTCAATTTTGTTCTTGTTTCTTCGATTTTATATCCTAAAGTTAAAGTAGGTTCTTTATGTTGTACTTTAAATGCTTGAATCTGTCGTTTGGAGGGCAAGGATACAATATCGCCATCACACAGCTCTTCCCAAACTACTTCAAAAGGTAAATTTCCTATAGAATCTTTTACATATTGATAAATTTTATTTATATTTCTATCTGCTTTAGGATAATAAATAGTAATGGGTTTTTCTTTGTCCCCCATAGAGGAGGCACGAGACCGTAAAATTCCTGGAATACCAGCTGTATGATCACCATGTCCATGAGAAATAAAAATATATTCTATTCCATAAATCATATTTCTCATCATGACACTAACGCCTTCACCCGCATCAAAGAGAAGATGATCTGGTTTATAATAAAACCACGTAGAGTACTTGGCAAGGGAAAATCCTGTAATATTTTTGATAATTTCTTGGTGTAATGACATGAATTGGCCTTTGTATGGATACAAAAAGGTAAGAAGGAGTAAACAAAATATTTACTTCTTCTTACCTTTTTATGATTACTCCTTCTTGATCTATGGTTTGTATTCTTTAGATTGAAAGGAATATGTAAAATTAGTATGTACATCATACGTATTTTTAAGAATAGCAACCACATCTTCAATAAATACAAGTTCTTCGTTCGTAGGAATCACAAATACTTTAACTTTAGATTCTGGTTTAGAAATCATGACTTCTTTTGAAAATGTTTTTTCATTGATTTCTTTGTCTAAAATAATTCCCATAGATTCTAAATTTTCGCATGTTTTAGCACGAATCAAAGGCGAATTCTCACCTACACCAGCTGTAAATACAACAGCATCCACTCTTCCCAATGCTGCATAATATGCACCTAAGTATTTTTTAAGTCTATAAGATTCCATTTCAATAGAAAGTTGACATTTCTTATCACCTTGTTCTGCAGCATTTTCAATATCACGACGATCTGTGTACTTTCCTGTAATACCTTTTAGACCAGATTCTTTATTCAGAATAATTTCTACTTCATCGATAGTTTTATTTTCCATGCGACAAATATAAGGAAGAATAGAGGCATCTAAATCTCCAGAACGAGTTCCCATAATAGCACCTTCAAGAGGAGTCATTCCCATAGAAGTGTCAATGCAAATACCATTTTTAATGGCTGCATGAGAAACGCCATTTCCAATATGCATAGTAATAATATTGCATTCTTTGTAAGGCTTATCTAATAAAACAGCAGCTCGTTTTGATACATAAAGATGACTCGTGCCGTGAAATCCATAGCGTCGCACACTATACTTTTCATACCACTCATAAGGTACGCCATATAAAAACGCATAATCTGGCATAGTTTGATGAAAAGCAGTGTCAAATACTGCAATTTGTGGGAGAGAAGGCATCAATTCTTTTGCAGCTTGGATGCCTTGAATATTGGCTGGATTGTGAAGAGGAGCAAGTGGTATATTTTCTTGTAATTTATCAATGAGTTCTTGATTGATAAGAAAGGAACGAGCAAATTGCATACCACCATGCACAACACGATGACCAATAGCATCTAATTCTTTGACATCTTTAATAATCCCATGTTGAGGATGTACGAGTGTGTCAAAAATCAATTGCAATGCTTCTTTATGAGTAGGACATGCTTTTTCAATAGTGACAGATTCTTTGCCACTTGGTTTATGATTAATGTATGCTGCTTTTCCTTCACCAACAACTACTTTTTCAACAAGACCTTTGCATAAGACTTGTTTTTTTTCCCAATCATATAATTGGTATTTGGCAGAAGAACTGCCACAATTGAGTGCTAAAATTTTCATACTATTCCTATTTTATCTTGTAACTAGAAAATATATTTTAAAAACGCCTTTTTTAACTAAAAAAAATATTTTAAAAACGCTTTTTTTAATTAGAAAAAATGTTTTAAAAACGCCTTTTTTAACTAAAAAAAATATTTTAAAAACGCTTTTTTTAATTAGAAAAAATGTTTTAAAAACGCCTTTTTACCACGAAACAACCATACAGCTAACACATTTTTTTATTTAACTTGTGTAGCAGTAATGGCGATTAAATCCACAATATCCTCTACAGTACAACCACGACTTAAATCATTGATAGGTTTTGCACCGCCTTGTACAACAGGACCTATGGCTTTACAATTTCCAAGTCTTTGTGCAATTTTATAACCAATATTTCCTGCATCTAAGTCTGGGAATACAAATACATTGGCATGACCAGCTATGCGAGATCCTGGAGCTTTTCGTTGACCAATAGATTCAACAGTGGCAGAATCAAATTGTAACTCACCATCTATTTGAATATCAGGACGTGCTTTTTTGACGATATCAAATGCTTGGGAAACTTTATCTACATCTTCGTGTGCTGCACTTCCTTTTGTGGAAAAAGAAAGCAATGCTACTTTAGGAACTTGTCCAGTGAATAACGAATAATTATCTGCTGTAGAAATAGCAATGTCTGCTAACTGTTCTGAAGTAGGGTTGGGATTGACTGCACAATCTGCAAAAAACATAAGACCGTCAGATCCGTACTCTGTTTTAGGAGAAACCATTGCAAAAAAAGAAGAAACTGTTTGAATGCCCTTGGCAGTTCCAATACAATGCAACATAGCACGCATTGTGTCTGCGGTAGGACGCACTGCACCAGCTACCATCCCATCTGCTTCATTATCATACACAAGCATAGCACCAAAAAATAAAGGATCCTCAGAGATGATCACTTTAGCTTTTTCCATTGTCATGCCTTTTTTAGCACGTTTCTCACAATATATTTTAATATATTCTTCTGTTTTAGGATGTGTTTTTGGGTCAATGATTTCTACTTTAGAAATATCGCATTTTTCTTCTTGGGCACGTTGTTTAATCGTAGAAGGATTGCCAATCAGAATAATACGACCATATCCTTTTTCAATGGCTTGCTGTGCTGCATGGAGTATTCTCGCGTCATTACTTTCAGGAAGTACGATTCGTCTAGGAGTTGTTTTAGCTGTTTTATAAACTTTTTGCATGAAATCCATGAAAATTGTCCTTTTAAAATTGTTCTTTTTAGAAATAAAATATTTCTAATATTTCTAATATTTCATCTGTACTAATTCGTTCTGTTGGTTCTTTTTTTAAAGAAAGTTCCACGATTTCAATGAGTTCGCTAGGAACTTTTTCTTTCTCTAATATTTGCGTAACATATTGAGGATTTTCTTCGATAATCTTTTGTGTAAGCTGTTGTTTTGTAAGCATATAAAAAAATGTCATTCCTAAGGAATAGACATCTGCTTTAAAAGTAAGATACTCTGCTCCTGTTTTTTGTTCTGGTGCTAAATATTGAACAAAAGACAGTACATTATTAGGAATATTCTCAATATTTGTATTTTCTATATAATCTTTAATATATTTCCAACGTAAATTGGTTGGTTCTAATATTTTTGTAATATATTCTTCCTCTTGCTGATATACAATAATATTACATGGTTGAATATTGCCATGATAACAATAATCTTCTGGTTTTTTCTCTCGAATTTGAGATGCATCTTCTTCTAATACAGGAGGTCGTTTTTCCCAAGTAGCAAGTCGATGAATATAATGCAATGCTTCTACTATTTGAATCATCAAATTGTAAATCGTACCTGCATCAATATCATTTTGAATAAAATCTTTGAGCAAAATTCCTTCTTGTTTTTCCAAAATCCAAATGGGGCGTACTAAATCCTTATCTTTCAATAAAATAGGACGATCTTTCCATAATTGTAAGTCTATATTTTTCAAAATTCCTAGATAATACCATTGCGAAGCATATCGTCCAAGTGCTATATATTGTTCCAAAAGTTCTTCCCAATATTGTTCTGGAATCATAGTAAACTGAGGTGCAAAAGCTTTTAAAATAAATTCTTGATTATCTTTATTAACTTCATAATACAAAGATTGCGGATCGTCATCTAAACGAGCTATGACATTATAGGAAGAATTATCTAAAATAATTGTAGGCAAACATAAATAAGAATCTTGCAATGTTCTGCATTTTTTAATATATACATCTCGCATAGTTGTATCTTTATCTTGCAATACAGCCAGAAATTCTTCTTGAATTTCTGGAGTATCTAAAATAAGTAGATGCTTGCCTGCTTGTAATCCTAACTCTATATATTCACAAAGAATGCCTTCTACATCTATGCATTCTTCTATCTTAGTATTATAAAAAAATGTTCCATTCATATTGCAGTGACATAATCGAGATTGTTGGATCGTTGCATCATGAAAATACGCATTTTGTAAATCTGCACTTTCTAAATTAGAAGCAATAAATATGGCACCTTTTAAATTTGCATTTTTTAAATTGACTCCAGCTAAATTTGCAAAACTGAAATCTACACCTCGAAGATCTGCATTTTCTAAATTTGCATTCTCTAAATTAGCATATTGAAAATTTGCATTATAAAGGGTAGCTTTGGATAAATTTGCATTTGCTAAATTTGCATCTTTAAAGAATGCTTTTCTCATATAAGCATTCTCTAAATTGACACCTATTAAATTGGCTCCACGAAAATTAGCTTCAATGGCATCTATATTTGCTAAATTTGCATTCTCTAAATTTGTTAAAGTTAAAGAAGCGGAATTTAAACATGCTTTCACTAAATTCGCTTGTTGCAGATTAGCTCTATTTAAATAAGCGTACGTAAAATCAGCTTTTTGTAGGCTTGCATTATTTAAGCTAGCACCACTAAAATCAGACTCCATCAAGTCAGCTTTATCTAGATCAATATTGTCCATTTGAAAATTTGTAAAGTTAGAGGCACCTAAGGCAAGAATGGTATCGGGATTTTGCTTTCTCCAACGATTCCAAACACGGCAGTTCAATTCTTTAGCAATGTCTTGTTTTAATTTTTCAAATAAAGCTTTATTTGCCATAGTTTTCCTTTATTTGTGATTTGTTGCCAATAATTTTATTCTACTAATCCATCAGAACGCTTGCACATTCTCATTTTCTGTGTAATGTGACTGAGAGTGCGAACTTCTACATCAGCACCTACAACAAGAGATTCTATTTTTGCCTTGATAGTAGCTAAGGAATCATAAATATCTTCTCCCATCATGGCTTTTTCTAATAACCCTTGTTGTTCTACAATATGATCTGTAATCATTTCAATCATTTGAACTGCATCAGGATTTTGTGATAAAACAAGGGCTGCTGGAAGATTTTTTGTTTCCATTTCTTGAACTGCCGAGGCAAGTTCTTCCCGCATTGCTAGAATCGATTGAGTTATATCTATTAAATCATCATCCTGAACATTCATTTCTCTGAGTACAGCTTGAATACCCTGCATGTATTGCTCCTAAAATGGGGGATATGGCAATAAAAATATAATATTATCTGTATATTCTAAAAAAAGTATACCTTGTTAGAATTATTATATATTTTTTTATGTCATTGTCAAAAGTCTTTTGAAAATATTCAATATGATTCCTAAAAAAGTCTTTCTATTATGAATAATAGAAAGACTTTACTATAGAAAGGCTTCACAATAGAAAAACCTTTTCTACATAATACATCACAAAAAAGAAAATATTTTCAACAAATTTTTTTTCGTTCCCATGCATCTATTAATTTGCATCTACTAGCATATAACGTAGAGAATTACGTACCTTTTCAGATGTATCTATATCAGCATATCTTCGTATAAAATTTTCTACTTCAGGAAATTCTCGTCTCATCTTCCAAATAATATGTGCCTCTTTTATACGAACATTAGGATCTTTTTCACTAGTAAAAGCAGCCATTAAAACATCTAGTGTACTTTTTGAATTATTTCTACTAGACATAGCATCTAAAATACTACGACGAACATGTGGATGTTCTTCTTCCTGTAAACCCTTAGATAAAAGTTCTTCAGAATACACATCATTCATAAAACGTAAAGAATGATAAGCACGAGAACGAATAGGAACATCTTTATGCTTTACAAAAGTTTCTAAAATAGGAACGCTAGAACTATTTCCAACATTTCCTAACGTTTCTATATAATTCATTTGTTTACTAGGCGTTGATTCATTTTTCAAAGATACCTCAAAATCATAAATCAAAGAATTTACTTTTTCAGGATTTGTCTTTTTTATCGTAGAAATAATATTGCCAATTGCTAAATTAGCAATATTGGTAACTTGTTCTGAACGATTTTCTTGACTTATATTTTGTAATGTCTGTAAAGTTGCATCAGTTGGTTGTTTTACTAGTCCTAAATTACTACTAATCATTGTTACAAAATTTTCATTATCTTTTCTTTGATCCATAACATTGAGTAAAAGTTCTTGGGCTTCTGGAACTTGACATTCTGTTAAAGCACCACAAAGAAGTCCTACATTTCGATCCCATTCCTTACTCATCAACATAATTTTCCCTACTTGATGCAATTCATTGGGATTCAATTCCATCCAAGCTGTCAATAATTTAAAAAAATTATTGCGCGTTGCTTGGTCTTTTGTCTCTTGAATGCTAGGCCATTCTTTTTCTAAATCCTTCCAAGTTTTATTACCTACTATAGATTTTAAACGATTGATTCGTAATTCTTCTTCACCCTCGACCTTAAACGATTTCGTAGTATACATATTCCCTTGTGTAAGCTTATGATCCATTGGATGCGATATAGTAGGATCATTTTCACGTTTTTCTAATTTGAGTTTAATTTCAAAAGAACCTTTACCTATAAAATCCATGTTTCTAATTGCAAGTTCTTCAAACACTTCTAAAGAATCTATATATCCTAATTTAGGATGAAACTGAATTTCAATATTGCCCCGTAGGACTTGAGGCATTTTTTGATTTTGTACTTGTTGGTATGACAATTTCTTTTTATACAACATAACAAAGGGAGAATCTGGCAACAATGCCACTTTATAGCGTGCTGTGTATGATCCATTTTGGTCTTCTTCCGTGCTACTCCATTCTGTTTTCTCTGTATCATGCAAAATAACTTGCGAATTTCCTAAAAGACTTTTAATATTATTTCGTAAAGAACTCGGAATACTTTGGGGAAAATACCATGTTTCAATCAATCCTAAATAATTTTTAGAAACATAAATTTCTGTTTCCAAAGCTTTTTTCATTTCTTCTATAGAATAACTCGTCTCTACCTCAGGCATAGTTATGATCGGATTTTGAATAGCATAGCCTAGAATTGCCTTATTCCTTTGTATTTCATAAACTTTTTGAACCAATCTTCCTTCAATATTTAAATTAAATAAAGTATCTGATTCTTGACTCAATAAAGTTTTAGCCATATATTTTACATCATAAATAAAAATATCACCCAATTGGTAATGATAACGCAACATAGGAATTTCAGATGTTTTACTTTCTACTACTGGTGGTGTTATAACTTCTTTATTACCTTTTGAGAGTACATTTTTATTCTGAACAATATAAAATACAGAAAAAATACATACAATAAAAATGCAGAAAAAAACAATAAATAAAATGGGTTTTTTCATACTTTAGACACTCCTTTTACGTATTTTTCTCTATCCTATTGATAATAATTCATAAAATGAAATAATATATGCAAATAAAAATTCATTGTATATTATTGTATATTACAGTATATCTTTTGTCAACTTTTTGTTACATGAGAAGCAAATATTATTTCATCTTGAATACACATTCATTTTAAATATATATACCTTTTTTTTTATTATAAATCTATAAAATATAGAATCATCAAAGATATATATGAACAATTTTTATATATAATAAAAAAAAGGTATATATATTTTAAATATATATACCTTTTATCTTATAATCGAACTTAAATTATATTCAATGAAATTTTATAGATCTTCTGAAGTCCATTCTTTATAATATTCGAAAAGTTCAGGGAATGAAAATCCTGGCCATTCATATATTTTAAGTTCCCATGTTTTTTTCTTTCCTAATATTTTAATGGTAACTTTAATAGAAATTTTTCCAGCTAGAGCATTTTGAATTCCACCAGTAGATTCTACGCAAAGTACAATTCCTTGGCTAGAGTTCCAAGTAGCTCCACCACCAAATTCACAGGAAAGTTCTAAGAAAGTAACATCACAGCAAATAGTTACTCTTGCAACGATTATGGTAACGCCTGCTTCAGCAAATCCACCTAAACTAATAACAGGATTTAGAGTTGCAATCACACCAATTCCACCACTCTCGCCACCGTATAATCTAATTCTTGCTGTAATAGCTAAAGAACCTCGTACACCCACTCTTACAGTTACAGGGATAGGTCCAACCATAAAAATCGTTTCATAAGCAAGTTCTTTTTCGCCACTTTCCCATGTTTTTTCTGTTGTCAAAGAACCAGACCATATAGTTTGACCTAAAAATGATAAAGACGCCTCACCTGTAGTATTGTGTGCATTGGCTTCAGCTCTAATAATAGAAGCTTCATTATTAAATATAGATGCCCCTATTTCCAAAGAAGCTTCTATTTTGCAATCTTTTTTATAGCCACCTGCAGTAAGAGCAGCTTGAAAATATGCTGATAAAGTTTTAGGAGAACCTAAATCTTTTCTCCAAGTTTTATCAATAACATAGCCATTGTCTGTTTGTATCAATGTGCCTTCTTGAGCAACTTCTACTTCATTCGCTTGTTGTGTGAAAACATTCTCCATATCGCTAGTCCAATATGGAGTAGTTTGTACCTCGGTAGCACCTTCCATGAGTTCGTCTACTGTGCATTCTGTAGGTCCATTCACGCCTATAAAACGAATTACAGTTGAGCCAACCATCTCAATGTCTAGTTGTTGCTTTTCAGCATCATAATAAACATATTCCCAGTCACCTTGAACTGACATACTAAAATTTATAACAGTTACTTCTAATTCTTCCTCAGTATTGAAATATCTCAATTCACTGTTATCAATCATATTAATAAAAGTGATAGGGAATTGCGCCATCAATGGCATGATAGCGACTAATAATAAAAGGAGTAATTTTTTCATACACTTCCCCTTTAATAAAAATAATTAAAAATACAACAATCCTTCACCATTATATATCATATGAAACAAGGTATATATATTTTGCAATATACATACCTTTACTCATTTAACTTTTCATTCCATCAAATCTATTTTCACTACATCACATTTCATCATAGGTTGCTAGAATACAGTTAAATAGTTTCTTAATGCTAGAGCCATCATTACATTCAAATTTGTTTGAATCTATACGATACTCTATAAATATTATAATATCCATAATACTCAGCATATATATCATATATTATAATATCAAAGCAAATTTTATTCCATAATTATTTTTTTATAAAAATAATTAATTTTCTTATATTTTTTAGAAAAAAAGAACAAAACCACTACTTATAACAACAATATACGAAACAAGCATGTTACAAATTTTATAAGAGTGTTACAAAATGTTATAAAAAATTAAACTTGTAATCTCCTCTTACATATAAACTTTTATTGTAAAAAGTCCAAGACTTAGGGAAATTTTCCCTTGCTTGAAAACTTTACAATCAACTCAATATTTTTATTTAAGCCAGAAATGCTACAAATATAAAGTTTTATTATATAAATTCCACGAGTTTATATAACCAGCCCAACTAAAAAGCTCTAATTCCCACACTCCTTCACCTAAAATTTCTGCAATCACCTTAATAGAGCCAGAAAGAGCAGTTACTTTTGCATCAATATTCAAACTAAGTTGTTTAGGCTTCGCAGATGGTGTAAATGTAAATGTAGTATTTAAAAAAGTAAGCGAACCTCTCACTCCTGCTTTTGCAACAACTGCATCTACACAAGCTTCTGCAGTACCTCGTACAGACAATCTAGGAATCAACTTTCCTTCAATTCCAAAATCAGAAGCTGTCAATCCTAAGGCAATTTTAAAGCCAATAGAACCACCAATACTTGCAGTAACAGATACAGGAACAGGTCCTACCATAAAACGTTGCGTTACCTTCCAAGATTTACTCCAGTCTCTTTCATAATACAAATTTTGACTTTGAGACCAGACAGTTTGATTAAAAATCTTTACAGAAGCTGCTGCATAAGGACTGGACGAATTATTTCGTAAATTAGCATCTAAAGATAAAACTCGCACATCTCGATTAAATACTGTACCACCAGCATAGAAATGAGCATCTAAAGAACGAGTGCTAGCATTTCCATTCAAAGTAAGCCCTGCATCAATATATGCTGCAAAATATTCTGCATTTCCCCAAGATTTATAATAATTCTTACCTATAGAACCTCGTGAATCCAACTCTTCAAAATCTTCGTTTTCATCCTTCAATTGTTCTTCCAATTGTGCCTTGACTTCTGGCTTCATAGGAATCACAAACACGCCATCTTCGCGTTCATATGCACCATGAGAAATAGTGACGTCTTTCTTATACATCTCTAACTCATTGTGCAACTCTTCTGCTGTGATAATGCGCACTGTATTGCCATCTGAAATCGATACAATCGTATCTGGCGACACATCAGCAAAAATCGGCATGATAAAAACACACACCAAAAGAAAAAATAAAGACTTTTTCATAAAAAATCTCCTTTAAAAATTTTATACAATAAATATATTATTTCTAATATATTCATTATTCTTATTTATTATTTATATTTATAATATGCCTGCAAATTTTATTCCAATAAAAAATAAAAAATTCAACAATAAAAATATTCTCCACAATAATATCAAAAAAATAGAAAAAAATTCTTACATATCAGAAAAATTTTATATAGAAAAATAATTTTCCACAACAATATCAAAAAAATATAGAAAAATAATAAAAATATAGCAAACTTACTTATATACATCTTAAATATAAAAAAGTTCAAAAAAAACTATTCATATACTTTAAAAATATAATACAGTAGATACTTTTCAAAAAAAATTAGAAAATATAAAAAAAAACTTTTACATATTTCAAAAACATGATACAATTAAAAATTTATATACTAATCTTTGAGGTAAGGGAAAATAAATAAATGAAAGAAATATTAATTGGAACAAATAACATCCACAAACTAGAAGAAATTCAAGCCATTCTAGGTAATTTTTGTGCATACAAAACATTATCTGAATTCAAAATCAACAACGAACCTAATGAAAACGGATCAAATTATCAAGAAAATGCATTCATCAAAGCAAACTACTATTCCCAAGCAACAGGCTTACCATGTTTAGCAGACGACACAGGACTAGAAATCAATCATTTGCAAGGAAAACCAGGAATCCATTCTGCTCGTTGGGCAGGCGTATCTGGTGAAGGCAAATATAAAGCAAACAACGAAAAAATACTACAACAACTACAATCATGCAAAGGAAAAGATCGATCTGCCAAATTTGTTTGCGTAACAGTCCTTGCCTTCCAAGGCAAAGCACTTCTTACTTGTCGCGGTGAATGTCCAGGCCATATCATAACAGAAATTCGAGGCAACCATGGTTTTGGCTACGATCCCCTATTTGAAGTAGAAGGTTATGGTAAAACATACGCAGAACTCGACACAGAAATAAAAAACAAAATCAGCCACCGTGCTAAAGCTTTACAAAAATTTATGGAAGAATTTCCAAAACTTTCTTGGGAGTAAAGTATGAGCGACATACAAGAAGAAGTAATTTTAAAAGAAATTTTAGAGGAAATTTTAAAGGAATTTTATAAGAAATATTCCAATGATAAGAAGCTATGTGAAGATTTCTATAACATTTTAAATAATAGTTTCCGTAAATTTTATAAGCAACTGAAAGAGTACAAAGAGAAACAGTGTCATAAGAGCAATAATTATGAGTATATGTCATCAATAAAAGAAATTTTAGAGAAAATTTTAAAGGATGAGGATTTACGTTTCACTAGCCTTAAGGATGACATTCTAGATAAATTTTCCAAGCGACTTGAACAACAAGTTACTAACCAAGACATTGCATCTGCACAAAGAGAATTTGATAATCAAAGTAGCAATACATATATCTATTTAGATTTTACTGAAAATCTAGAACTAGGAAGTAACAATTATGATGATGTGTATAGAGAATCTATTACAATGCAGTTTGAAAAAGTTCATCATAAATTGAAACTATATGGCAAAAATCTTAGAGATCTGAGACAATTTGTAGATTTATGTTTTCCTATGATGATTAAAAGTACGTATTACGTTTCATTGCCAAGCTTTGATAGAGACATTGAGCGTTCCCAAAATTACAACAGACAAGACAGTGTCCATAATATGATATTAAGACCTGAAAAAACAGAGATTATTTCTTCTATCATTCCCAAAGAATTAGATATAATTCTAATTGGAGATTTAGTATTTAGAAAAAATTTACATTCTTTTGTTGTAAAAGGGCTTGATGTAATAGATGCAAATGTTAAAAAATTCGGTGAATTGAAAATGGAATGCAGAGCTGCCTGTGCAATCACAACAAAAGAACGAAATTTACCAGATTACCGTATTGATGGACGAAATTTATATCAACCCTTTCTTACACGAGATAGAGTGTTATCTTTGTGTGAAAATGTATATCCTATTGAAAATCCTGAAAAAGCAATCGCTGTTTGGGATGAATGGAAAAAATATATAAATTTTAGGCAATATTGGCTAGACGTACAGTCTCAGAGAAACGAAGCCATTGAAAATATAAATTTCCTCTATGCTTATTCTATAAAACAATCAGAATATCGAAAAAATAAAGAGTTATACTCACCATATTTGCTAGACAATAGAGAAAATTTCGCTCATAGAGAAGACGTACTTTTAGCTCCACCTACAAAAGATACAGAAAATACAGATAATTCTACGGAAGATGATCCAGAGTGCCTAAAAAATTTAGCAAAATTTCCACTGATAAAAATTAAAATTACAAAAAATCTTGCTGAAATTAATCAAACAATGGAAAAAGGAAACAAAAGCAAATATGAAAGCGAATTACGTCGATTCAGCAAAACAGAAGTTGCATTGTCAGATAGGCAACCAGAAATTGACAATAATAATAATAAGTTGATATATCTTGGAGGTAGAGTAGCTTTTACACACGAAGATATCTTCCCCAATCATGATGATATACATACATTTTTTGATCTTGAAATATCTCAGAAAGAAACACAAATCGATGAAAAATATAAAGAACGTATAGAGGCACTTGTGGAAGTCTATCGACAAGAACAAGAAAAAGAATTAGATAAAAGTATGCAACAAAACATTCAGAATTTTTCTGAAAATCTTGATAAAAATCTAGAATCTGATATTAAAAATAATAGCGACAAAAGTATAGAAAAAAGATATACAGAAGCAGTTCAGAAAATTAAGACTACATATAAAGAAAAAGAATCAGAGGAATGTAAAAGATATGAAAAAGAAGTTCAGAAAATCAAGACTCAATGTGAACAAGAAATTAAAAAATTAAACGATCAAGATAAAAAATATATAGAAAAAATTGAGAAAATTAAGACTCAATGTGAACAAGAAATTAAAAAACTTCCCATACAAGAAGAAATTGAGAAAATTAAAACTCAATATGAACAAGAAATTAAAAAATTAGACAAGAACGGGAAAAAATATGACAAAAAAGTTAAGAACATTAATAAGAAATGCACTAGTGAAATAAAAAAATTAGAAGAACAATATAAAAGGAAGGAAGTGGGGAAGGAAGGAAGGAAGGAAGGAAGGAAGGAAGGAAGGAAGGAAGGAAGGAAGGAAGGAAGGAAGGAAGGAAGGAAGGAATTTCGAAGAAGAAATTGCAAAATTGGACACGGAAATTAATAGACTA
>Ga0208694_1000642_pt1 | contig 49690 bp, 48 predicted proteins | sample AD_UKC078_MetaG_FD_184442 | JGI IMG/M metagenome (GOLD analysis project Ga0208694, IMG submission 184442) | Active sludge microbial communities of municipal wastewater-treating anaerobic digesters from USA - AD_UKC078_MetaG (SPAdes) (version 2) | ecosystem: Engineered > Bioreactor > Anaerobic >...
AGTTGTCCGGCCGGGTCACTGCACCGGTCAGAAGGCCCTCTCCCGGCTACAGGATATACTGGGGGAAAGCTGCCAGCCTCTGGCGGTGGGAGATTCAATCGAGTTTTAAGGATAATGGAGATGGGGAGATGGGGAGATGGAGAGATTGATAGCTTTTGGGCCTGTGCCTTCCCGCAGGCTGGGACGATCCCTGGGGATCAACAACATTCCTGCCAAGATCTGCAGCTATTCCTGCGCCTACTGCCAGGTGGGCAGGACTCTGCAGATGTCGGCAGAGCGCCGCTCCTACTATCTACCCCAGCAGATCTTCGACCAGGTGGCCCAGAAGGTGGCAGAGGCAAGAGATCTAGGCCTGACTATAGATTACTTATCTTTTGTTCCTGACGGCGAGCCCACGTTGGACAGCAACCTGGGCGAAGAGATCGATATGCTCAAAACACTCGGCATAAAAATAGCGGTGATCAGCAATGCCTCCCTGATCTGGGATGAAAAGGTTCGAGAGGATCTATTCAAAGCGGACTGGGTGTCGGTCAAGGTGGATTCTCTGGAGGATAAAGCCTGGCGGCGAATAGACCGGCCCCACCGCAGTCTCAGGCTCGATACGATCCTTCAGGGAATCAAAGATTTCGCCCGGGAATATAGTGGCATCCTGGCCACGGAGAGCATGCTCTTAGCCGGCATAAACGATTGTAATGCCAGCCTCCTGGCCCTAGCTGAGTTCCTGGAGGGGATCGATCCTGAAGTATCCTATATCTCCGTTCCCATCCGTCCTCCAACAGAATCATGGGTACAGATGCCCTCCCCGGAGAACCTGTGCCTGGCTTATCAGATATTCAGCCAGAGGCTGAAGAGGGTCGAGCTCCTGGTCGGATATGAGGGAGACAGCTTCGACTTCACCGGCGAAGCTAAAGAGGATATCCTGGCGATCGCCTCCGTTCACCCCATGAGAGAAGCTGCCTTGAGAAGATTTTTAGAAAAATCTGGAAATAGCTGGGATATAATAGAAGAGCTGCTGGAAAAAAAAGAGCTCCTCCGAATTGAATACCAGGGCAATAGCTTCTACTTAAGGCGCCCTGAGAGACAGGATAAGATAGGAGCCGAATAAGAGTGTTGCGGGATATTTTGCGAAGCCCATCCTGCCCCAAAATCCGCTGTGAGATCCCGATCAAGGAATCTCGATAAGCGATCCTGACCGGTGATCTTGGGAGCGGAATTCTGTTCAGTCTTATCCCATCTGGGCAAATTTCTTGCCCATAATTTTTGGCCTATTCGATCTATGCCTGGCGGCTTCCCTGTATGGTTCCCGACCAGGCCCCTCCCTGAGCATCATAAGCATTGAAGCTGCCGGAGAGATTATCTTCGCTCATGGTGAGAGTGCACCGGTAGAGCATCATGTTCTGCATATCGACCATATCCAGATAGAGCACATCCTTCGCCGTCCATCCGCTGGCAGACAGGTCTTTTGTCGTTCCGAACGAGGTGAGCATGCCCCGGCCAAAGACTGCATCCTTGTTCTGCACGAGCGTAAGATCAACCGTGCCCGGCAAGCTGCCATATAGATTCAGCCTCCAGTTGCCCCGCAGATCCTGAGTGATCTGAACGAAGGGACTCAAATACTCCCGGCCGCTGATCTTATCCAGGTACTCCGCCGAATGCTGTGGATCGATCGGACGCATCAACGGGTCAATGCTCAGTGGATCGGCATTTGGATCGATATAGGTCTTAATATTGTCCTGGCCAGAGATTGCTCTCGACTCGCCTGGCATGAGGAAGATATCGCTTCCCAGTGGATCATAAGCCTGGGCCAGCATGAAGAGGCTGGCCATCAGACAGATCATCAAGGCCCCACGGGCCAGAGGATATTTTGCTTTCATCTTGATCAAAACCCCCAATTCATCTTCGTCGTCTTATTAATAAAAAATTCGCCTTCTAAAGCTGCCCCTCCAGGCCCTTGTACATATCTTCTATAGCCTCAGCCACCGGTCCTCCGATCTCCACCACCGCCTGCGCCTTGACCATTGCCTCGATGACCGAGGTATGATAGGGCAGCCTTCCCGCGATCTTCACCCCTCTCTTACCGCACAGCTCCTCGATCTTTCTTGCCGCCTCAGGGTTGAGGTCATACTTGTTGATGCAGACGGTCGTCTTTATGCCGAAGTGGTCGGCCACATCCAAGAGCCTCACCAGATCGTGCTCTCCAGTGACTGTGGGCTCCGTCACCACCAGCGCCAGGTCGACTCCGGTCAATGATGCGATCACCGGACAGCCTATGCCCGGAGAGCCATCTATGAGGATTAGATCAAGATTCTTCTCTGCCGCCAGGTCGCGAGCCATCTCCCTGACCATGGCCACCAGCTTTCCCGATGCCTCCTCACCTGGATACAGCTCGGCATGGACCATGGGACCGAATCTGGTCTGGGAAATGTAAGCCTCCCCGGCCTGGACGTCTCTCATATCGACCGCATCCTCAGGACAGACCAGCTGGCATACCCCACAGCCCTCGCAGAGGGGAGTTTCAACCTCAAAATCAGCGATAGCACCAAACCTGCAGGAATCCTGGCAGATCCCGCATTGAATGCACTTTTCTTTATCTATGAATGCCCTCTTGATGCCATAGAACTCCCGCCTTTCCAGGATCTCGGGCTGGAGGATGAGGTGCAGGTCGGGTGCGTCCACATCGCAATCGGCAAAGACTGCTTTTCCTCGGGCGAGAGCTGCCAGTGAGGCGATGATCGAGGTCTTGCCGGTTCCCCCTTTTCCGCTCACTATAGCGACCTGCAACATGCTATCATCTCCTCAATCCTATTTGCCAATTCAACAAACCTCTCCTTCCACTCTGGCATACGCAGGACGAATATCTCTCCCTGGGAGTAGATCTCAGCTATCTTTCGGTCCAGGGGAATCTCCATTAAAAGGGGTATCTTCTTCTCCTCCAGGTAGTGATAGAGCTTCCGGTCACCCACGCCGCTCTTGTTGACCAGAACCGCCTGGGGGATTTTCATCTTGTCCAGCACCTTCAAGGCGATGTCCAGGTCGTACAGGCCAAAGGGAGTGGGCTCGGTGACCAGCAGGCAGAAGTCGCTCCCTCGCACCGACTCCACCATAGAACAAGAGGTGCCGGGCGGGCAATCGACGATCACCGTATCGCCCTGGGCCCTCTGTTTTACTGCTTTGATGAGAGGAGTGGTCCTGGCCTCGCCAAGGGCCAGCTCTCCCCAGACGATATCCATGCCACCGGAACGGGCGTGAAATATCTCCCCTATCGATCGAGAGCCTTCGCTTATGGCCTTCTCCGGGCAGATGATGCTACAGGCCCCACAACCGTGGCAGAGCTCGGGAAAGATCAGCACCGTCCCAGGGAGCACGGCCAGAGCATGATAAGCGCAGACTTCACTGCATTTGCCGCAATGGGTGCACAACTCCTCATCTATCACCGGCACAGCAACCTGGCAGCTCTCTTTCTCCAGAAGGGTTCTGTCCGGAAAGAAAAGGTGAGAATTGGGCTCTTCAACATCACAATCTGCGATTGCAATCCGCCCATCACCCAGGGAATAAAGAGAGGCAGCAAGCGAGGTGGAGACCAGAGTCTTGCCAGTGCCGCCCTTGCCGCTAGCTATGGATAGCTTCAACTCATCCCCTCTAATTCAAAGACTAATGCTTATGATCCTGACAGGCGTTATCAGGGCTGGCTCGGCTCAGCACATCCTCTCTCCAGTCATCGATGGCATCCTTGACTGTGCCTGTAGCACCTACGAACACGTCTATGCCCGCCTCGCTGAAGGCCATGACCGCCTTAGGACCCAGGCCGCCTACAATCAGCACCTGCACGCCCTCGGCAAATATGGTCTCTGTGGGCAGGCCCGTCCCACCCATGTGCTCCGATACATTGGGCAGTACGCAGATCTCATTGTCATTCAGGTCCACCACGGTGAAGGTGGGAGCCCGTCCGAAGTGCTGGCAGATGGCCTCATCCAGGCCGGAATTGCCCATGGTGGGGACGCAGATCTTCATTAAAACTGCCCTCCTCTGCCAGCTCCCCGGCCACCGCCTCGTCCCATGCCCTGGCCGCCGCCCCTTCCAGCGCCGCCACCTCGCCCCATGCCCTGACCGCCCTGACCACCCGGGCCCATGCCGGCATGAGCAGGTACGGATGCACCAGCGATCTTTTGAAGCTCGCCACGCTTGAACTTCTCCACCACGTCTCTGACGCTACCTGCTCCCTGATACTGATAAACATCGATATTGGCTGCGGAGAGGGTCTGCATGGCATTGGGGCCGACGTTTCCGGTGATAAGAGCTGCTGCTCCCTGCCTGGCTATCTCCTGGGCAGCCTGTATGCCAGCGCCGCTGGTTGCATTGACATTAGAGTTAGCAATGGATATCTCGCTCATGCTTTCTGTATCTACTATCACAAAAAAGGGACAACGCCCAAACCTGGGATCCATGGGAGCATCAAGGCCCGATGCTCCTGCAGTAACACTTACCTTCATTAAACCTCACTGATTCTGATTTTTCGAACACATCATGCTCTTGTTCTGGCCGTTCTGCTCCTGCCGACAAATGTCGATGAGATGGAAAGAGCAATTACGCTTATATGCGATATTGTATTTAAAGATTTGTACGATTCCTTTCCGCCTCCAATAGATCTGCCATCAGCTCCTCCAGGGTTTCGGCATCCGTCTGCACCGTCTCTACACCCGCTTCCGCAAAGGCATAGCCAGGTCCTTTGCCCTCCAGGCCCTCTATAGAGAAGACGACATCTGGCTTGAAGCCTAGAAGGAACTGGGCCACCTTCAGGCCCTTGCCCTTGCTCAGATCCTTATGGGGATTGGCTATGATCTCTTGCCGGACAAGTTTCATCTCCTCAAAATCCATCTCTACTAGGGCGAAATAACTGGATTCACCAAAATGCCTGCTCAGCCTTCCACCCATATCTGCCAGAGGAGCCGCGTATCTGCGCCGGCTCTCTACAATGGGCTCATAATGAATCTGCACCCGATCCACCTGCGGTAGCTCTCTTTTAATCCTTGACTCGATCCTCTCGCTGGCCAGGTGGGCCCTCTTCAGATCGACCAGCCTTAGGATTAGATCGGCCTGGACAAAGAGATAACGTCCGGAGTTCCTGGCCACCAGCTCTTTGATGGATACAACCTCAGGAGCCTCCAGAATCAGGGCCCGGATCCTCTTCAGAGTCTGTGCGTCCACTGAGGCATCCAGCAGGACCCGCATGCCGTCGACCAGAATTCCCCAACCCTCCTTGACGATCACCAATGCGATTATCACCGCCGCAATCCTGTCCAAAGGAAGAGAGATGCTCTGAGCGATCAGAGCGAGGAAGACCAGGGAGGAGGTGAGGACATCGGCCTTATGCTGCACCCCATCGGCAATCAGGCTGGGCGATCCGGTCCTCTCTCCAACTTTGATCTGGAAGCTGCCGAATAGATAGGGAAGAGGAATTATCGCTGCCACGGCATAGAGCACCCATCCCTGATAATTGATGGGCAGAGCTTCCCCTCGCACCGCCTCCAGGACGATCTCATAAGCGGTAAGAAACAGCAAGAAGGATATGGCGATGGATGCCAGGTTCTCCACCTTATAAAGCCCCAGAGGAAAACTTTCGCTCTTCCTCTCGGAGATCTTCACCCCCAGGATCAGGGCCAGCGAGGCCATAACATCCACCGTGGAGTGAATGGCATCCGCTCGCAAGGCCAGGCTCCCGGATAGGGCGGAGAGAGTGAGCTTGGCCGCCACCAGGGCCAGGTTGAAGAGCAGAGAGTAGAGGGCTACTCTCAGCACGGAAGGGGCCTGGACGGGATCTATTTCGCGGCTAGCTTGCCCAGATGCCATAGATCCTTTGCAGTAGCTTCAGGCTTCCATTATGCTGCGGTACTCCTCCTCCGATAGGTACTGAGGAGTGTACTCGACCCTCTGCCTTTCCAGGTTATTGACAAATGCCCGGAGATGGTTCTCCGATCCGCGCAATAAATTGGCATACACGAGAAGTATGTCCTCTTTATCCGTTTGCGCCATATATTCCTCCAAATCGAGGATATCTATCTCCTCTATGGCCGCTCCCGCCATGAGGGCGTCACTGACCGAAGTGCTTCCCTTGGCCAATAGATCATTGTAGAGATCCTGCAGGGTTTCATTGGCAAACTCGCCCTCTCCCATCCTGGGATCAGGCAGGGAATACCTATCAAGAAGCCTTTTTACCGCCGCCTGATGAGTTAGCTCTGCCCTTCCGATGTTCTCGAAGACGCGCATATCCCACATTTCATCCAGTGCCGAATAGACGTCGCCCGCCAGCTTCTCCTCCTCAATCATAAATAGAAGGCCATCGACCTCTGCCTGGGTAAGCTCTCCGGATGGCTCTCCAGCCAGGGCCAGCACCAAAGCACTCTCATTTATCTCACCGTTCGATATCTCATCATCAGGAATCAAAAGATTCTGATCGGACGCATTTGCCCAATTCGAGGCTGCCAGGAGCAGCAGAAATAGGCTGCACAGGAATATCCGTTTCATTTCCATTCTCCATCCTTTCGTATTCATTATAATTCCAATAGGATTTATAGTGATTCCATCAAGACCAATCCCGCCATCATCACCAAAAACCCGGCGATAAGGCCTATGTTTGTGGTATGCTCGCCACCATATCGGTTGGCTATGGGAATGAGCTCGTCAAAGCTGAGGAATACCATGATTCCCGCGACCATTGAGGTGGCGGCAGCCAGTAGCCAGTCGTTTAGGAATGGATAGAGGATCAGGATGGCCAGAACCGCTCCCAGGGGCTCAGTCATTCCCGCAGCAAAGGAGATCAGACAGGATTTCCTCCGGTCGGATGTGGCGCAGTAAAGGGGAATGCTGCAGGCCAGGCCCTCAGGGATGTTATGGATGGCTATGGCAATGGCCACAGGCACGCCCAGCCGCAGGTCGGCCAGGGAGACCAGGGCCACAGTCATTCCCTCAGGCAGGTTATGGATGGCGATGCCGATGGTGGTCATGATCCCGCTCCGGTAGAGCCTGTCGCATTGGGAGTCCACCTGGCCATCCATGTGAATATGGGGAATGAGGTGGTCGAGCAGATAGATCAGCACCAAACCCATCAGAAAGAAGAGATTGGCATAGCCGAAGCCCAGGACGATCCTGGAGCTGCAGAAGAGGTCCACAAATCCCACGTAGACCATCACTCCGGCAGCAAAGCCCAGGCTCAGCGAGAGATAGCGCATGTCTGGCCGGGGAATGAAATAAGAGATCAGACTTCCTATTCCCGTGGCCAGGCCGGCAAAGAGGCTCAGAGCCAGGGCGATGAGGATATTACCTTCCACAGTAGATCTATGGCGAGAATATATTTCAATTTGCTGCCTGGACCGAATGGAGGTTTCCTCCAAAAGGATTGAGCTGGTCCAAGGCTGCTGTAAAGGGGGTTTGGAAAGAGGCGATATCATCTGCTGCTGCCCCATCTGGAGCGATGACCGGACCAAACATGTTGGTGGTGTTGCAGAGAAGGGGGAGACAGAAAAGGGTGACTAGCATCGCCTTTTTCATTGATCTTGAGGAATGGATTGTCGCCCGGATACCGTGGGGGTATCCGATTCCACCTATTGCTGGCCACACCATAGAATCCTCAAAGGAGACAATCGCTGTTTTCGACTAAAATCTCAATTTGCAATAATCAAACTGCCCGCCGCCACCCGCCCTGTGAATATGGTGTAGGTGATAAAACCATAGTAGTATTGGTTAGCGGCGATGAAATCAGCTGAGCAATTCGAGCATAAAACCCGAAAGTTCTCTCTTTCCTTTTCAGGCAGCTCCTCCGCCGCCCTTCCCCATAGCATCTGAAAGCACAGCTGTAGATCATCCTGGGCCTGATCGCTTAGGGGCCCCTGAATATCGGCCACGAACGTCCGGCCTCTGATATCCATTAATCCCGCCTCATTCATCCAGAGGGGGGCAGAGAGGATATGAGCTCTCGGGTCCCAGCCCTCCTGGAAGGGATAGCATGCCACAAGGGTGGCATTAAGCCTGGCCTCCAGCAAAGGGTGGCCAGGAAGGAGCTTTTGAGATGACCAGAAGAGGAGGGCAACTGTTCCCCCGGGCCTTGTCACCCGCACCAACTCCTCCAGGGCGGGTAAAGGATTCATTCCCAGGAATCCCTGCGACCTGGGGCCGGGCCACAGGCAGTCGGCGCACCAGACCCAGTCGAAGATATGATCGGGGAAGGGTATGGAGCACACATCTCCCTGCAGGAAAGCCAGCTCGCCCTTCAGCCCTGCACTCTTCGCGGATTCAATTGCCCTGACCAAGCCCTCCTTGCAGATGTCAATGCCAAATACACATCCATCTGGCTTTGCCGCCCTGGCGAGCCACAGGCTGTGATCTCCATTTCCACAAGCGACATCAAGCCCCCGGCTGCCAGGGACCAGCGGGAGAAGAGATATGGCAGAACTTACCGCCGGCTCGGTCAGGCGGTGCATGGCCGAGGCTAGGCTCAGATAGTCCAGATCCGTCATCAAAGGACTGTTGCCGCCTCAAATGTTAAAGCTATTCCATACTTCATACTATTATGGATAGCATAGAGGTCTTTGAAGAAAATGCGGCAGAGTATGATGAATGGTATGATGAGAACCCAGCCGCCTACATTTCCGAGATCCAGGCCTTGAGATCGCTCATCCCATCTTCTGGAACCGGCTTGGAGGTTGGGGCGGGAACAGGCAGATTCGCCGCTCCTCTGGGCATCAAGATCGGTGTGGAGCCCGCGCAGGCGATGGCGAAGAGGGCAAGAGCAAGGGGGATCGAGGTCATCTATGCGCTGGCAGAAGCGCTTCCTTTTCGGGATGAGTCCTTCGATTTCGTCTTGATGGTGACCACCGTATGCTTTCTTGATGATCCCCTCCTTGCCTGTCAGGAGGCGAAGAGGACTCTTGTGCCCGGCGGCAGTCTCATAATAGGGATGATCGACCGGGATAGCCCGGCGGGAAGGGATTATGATAGAAAGAAAACCACCAGCAAATTCTACAAATTCGCCCGATTTCGTTCTGCCGATGAGGTCATGAGCTGGCTGAAGGATCTCGATTTCTATGATATTCTAACCCGTCAGACCATATTTAAAAATTCAAAGACGGGTGCAGTTGACGCAGAGCCGTTTACAGAGGGGCATGGCAGAGGGGCCTTCCTGGCCCTCTCCGCCCGGAAGAGGGACAGGCCTCAGAAGTGACAGAATGAGATGGCCTAATTCTTCCATTGCTATTGTGCCCATTGCTAATGCGTCCACTCGATTATCTTCACCTCAGGACCGATCTTTTTAGCGATGCACTCCTTGATCTCCTCGAAGTGAGGGCAGGGAAAGCCGATCGGATTGCCCTTGCTGATGCAGGAGGCAATGACTATCGCCTCTGCTCCCCGATCAACCATCATCTTCGCCCTGGGAACTGCTCTCTTTCCCGGACATCCGCCGCAGGAAAGAAAGCCGACGATCTCAACCGGCCCCGTATCCGCAAAAGCCATCTTCCCCTCTGATGCTACCACAAAGTCCATCGTCCCCGGACACATATCCTCAGTCTGCTGACATCTTATGACGCCCACCTTAATCATTTCATTCACCTCATTCGCGCAATTAATAGGCTCTGCATTTTGCTACCGAAACCTCCTGTGCAGCAGGCTGATTGCTGGAAGCAGAAACAGAATCATAAAAACGAGAAGGGCTGCAAAGTCCTGCCACAAAAGAGAATCCCCATGCTCAAAGAAAGAAATCCTCAGTCCCTGCACAGTGTATGTCAGAGGCAGGAGCCTTGCCAAGAGCTGCAGCCCATCGGGCAGAGCGGAGATCGGATACACCACCCCGCAGAGGAAGACCATGAGGAATCTGGGAAGATTGAGCAACGTCTGAGCCTCAAATACCTCCTTGACAGAGACGCTGAAGAGAGCCCCCATGGAGGAGAAGACCATCAGAGATGGGACTGCTATTATGGTCAGTCCCAGGATGTCAGGATGAAGATCCATATAGAGAATAGATGCCGCTGCCACGATCGCCGTGGTAAAGAGGCCGAAGAGAAAGCCGCCCAACACCTTTCCTAATAGGACTGAGGTTATGCCTATCGGTGCTAAAAGCAGCCTCTCCAGGGTGCCCAGACGCAGCTCGAAGTTGATGACCACGGCCTCAGCGGCCGTAGTGCTGAATACGATGGTCATGGCCAACAGGCCTGGCACCAGCTCGGCAAAGTCCCCTGGGCTGCGCAGATAGAAGGCTAGGGTCCAAGCTAGTGGAAAGACCATTCCCCAGCTCAGCGCTGGCGGCTTGAGGTAATAGGTTCTCATATCCTTGATGGCGATATGATAGATTCCTCGCAACTCATCCTGCCAGGCCACCGCCCTCACCCCCTCCCCTTGCCAGGGCTCTTCTCTGCCGCCATAACCTGAGGAGAAAGGCCAGCGACTTTGATGAAGGCGTCCTCCAGGCTGGGCCGGATGGTAGATGCAGCCTCAATGCCGATGCCGATGTCTCTTGAGAACTGGAATATGGTATCGAATATCTGGGCCGGATCGCCCCCGTAAATCCGGATCCTGCGGGGGTCCAAAAAGGCGGCCTTTGCCTTCCCCAGTCTGCTTTCCAACTCTTTTGCCAGGGGCAAGATATCTCCCCGGAAGGTGAACTCGACCAGCGACTCCGTCTGCACCAGGCGCTTGAGCCCGGCAGGGGTATCGATCCTCACGATCCTGCCCCGAACCAGTATGGCTATGCGATCGCATAGGAGGTCTGCCTCCTCCAGATAGTGCGTGGTGAGAAAGATGGTCAGGCCCTTATCACTCAATCCGGAGATGAGAGCACGCAAGGACCTGGCTGCGGCCGCATCCAGGCCGGTGGTAGGCTCATCCAAGAAGAGTAGACGGGGCTGGTGTATCAGGGCGGCAGCAATGGTAAGAGCCCTCTTCATTCCCCGAGAGAAGGCAGAAAACCGATCGTTTCTTCTCTCATAAAGGCCGAAGTCTCGAAGTAGCTGCTCTGCCCTCGGCTTTTGCTCCTCATGCGGCACACCGTAGAGCTGGGCCATGAAGAGGAGATTATCAAGAGCTGACAGCTCATCGTAGAGGTTTGATACATCCGGCACCACGCCCATGTATCTCTTGGCCTGGTTGATTCCAGCTGGAAGATGGTAGCCCAGAAGGCTGGCACTGCCCTCATCGGGCTGGGCGAGGCCGACCAGCATGCGAATGGTGGTGGTCTTTCCCGAGCCGTTGGGGCCCAGAAAGCCGTAGATCTCTCCCTCAGTTACCTGGAAGCTGATATGATCTACTGCCAGCAGCTCTCCATAGCGCTTAACAAGTCCATCCACCAGTATGGCCGGCTCTTCTCTCGACATTCAGGATCAACCCTTTTGCTCTTGCCAAGCTTTTAGCTCAGGACTCTTCTCTTGAACTCCTCAAAGCCGATGGAGTTTATGAACTCCCTCATCCTCATGCCCGGCTTCGCCCCCTCCTTGTAGACCTGCAGTATTCGCTCTATGAGAGGAATGATCCTTTCTCTAGGCACCATATCGCAAAGGACCCAGCCCTCATGAGGTGGCCAGCTTCCTCTCCCGCCCACGAGCATGATGTACCCCTTCTCTGCCGAGTACTTGGCCGCCTCGGGGCAAACGGCCACACACCGACCACACCGGACGCACTTGTCGTAATCGATGATTGCCTTTTCCTCGACTATCTTCGTTGCTCCCACCTTGCAGACCTCAACGCATTTGCCGCAGCCGGTGCATTTCTCCAGGTCGATCTGGGGCAGGACTCTGCCCATCAGGCCGATCTCATTGAACTGCGGCCTGGTGCAGGGGAATGCACAGCCTCCGATGGCTACCTTCAGAGGCCCCGGGGTCTTCTCGCCGGTGAAGCGGTCGCCGATCTCCCTTGCCAGGGTGATGGTCTCCGCCACCGCCTTGTAGCAGTAGTCGGTGCCAAGGCAGGAGACCACATTGCGAAAGACCATTCCAGCCGAACCGGGATTCAAGCCCACCTCTTTAAGCTCAGCCAGGGCGGGTTCCAGATTCTCCTCCTGGATTCCCAGGATCAGAACCTCCTGGCGCACAGTGAAATGGACGCGCGAGCCGTACTTGGAAGCAACCTCGCCAATCCTCTGCACCTGCTGAGCAGTGAGCAATCCACCCGTTACCTGCAGCTTTATCTCGAACTTTCCGTCCCTTCTCTGAAAGACCGCCGGCATGTTTTTGTATATTACCGGCTTTGGAATTCCTCGCCCTTGGACCATCTTGATCTCCTCCTTTGTAAAAATGCGCTCACCTCTCACAGCGGTGGACGCTTTTATAGGTTAATAAATGCGTTAATAAATATAGCTGCTGGCCAAAACCAGAACCTTCTGAGCTTGGACCCAGGAATAGAATTAAGTATATATTCGCATCAGCTACAAACATGCTATATGGGTCGCTGGTAAGCTCATAAACAGGATGATCTGATAGATGCTCCTTCAGAGGTCTAACGAGATCGATATTGTGAAGACCGACCAGGAAGGGGCGCCCTTGAGGAGATCGACAATGGAGTGCCCAGACCGGGAGAGACAGGATCTGGTGAGACCGGCGCTGAAAAGACTGGTCCCGAAAAGACCGGTACTGGAAGGGTTTATTCTGGAAAGATCGGCCCTGGAGAGAATGGCCCTGGACAGGAGCCTGGACCACCGCATTCGTTACAGAGCAGTGAGAGCTTTGGGCCAGTTGAAGGATCCTCTATCAGAGGAAGTGCTGATCAGGGCTCTCGATGATGATTATCCCATCGTAAGGCATATGGCAGTCTCCGCTCTGGCCGGGATGGGGACGGACTCAGCTGCGTCCAAGCTGGAAGAGATGCTAGGCAGCAAGAGCAATTGTCTCAAAAGCATGGCCGCTCGGGCACTGATAGAGATAGCTGGCGTTCCTGATAGCCGCCTGGAGAACCTGGAGCTGCTATTCAAGCTGCTCAGCTCGGGAGACGAACGGGTGGAGAAGGCGATCCTGCAGATAGGAGATGAAGCCATCCCCTTTTTACTATCCAGGCTCGATCTTGGCTCCACTATCGTGCGCCAGCATGCAGCCCTCGTTTTGGCATTACGCATCAGAAGAGCAATCGATCATCTTCCACCTGGATGGGATCCATTTCCCTGGCTGGCCAGCCACGATATAGCCCCGCAGTCGATATCCGACCTCTACCGCTTCGACATCATCCGCGAGGGAGCTCTCGCCTATCAGGTGGTGAACACGGGATTCGATGGCATCTCCAGTGCCCTATGCCAGGGCAGTGAGATTCATTTTGCCCGGAGAAGGAGTGCAGAAATAGATAGGGAAATAGAATATCATGGTTATAATCTTACAGAATTTTTCGATAAAGCGGGTATAATCGATATCAACCTGAATGATATTATCCGCCAATATAAAGCCGGCCAGCCGCATAGAATGGGAAGAACCCTCATCGCCCCAATAAATAGAGGATTTTTAGCCCTGAAGATGTGCGTCAATCCAGGAGACGAGAGCCGACTCCTACATGAGATCTGCATGCAAGAGTATCTGAAGAAGCTGCCCGGTCTGCAGGGATTGTCTGTGGAGAGCACACTCCCCTGTCCCCTCAAGGGAATCTATAGAATTAGAGAGATCCCCCGCCACCTGAGAGAAGGGATATACGCGGCCGAGCCCCATGCCATCGGCTATATTGCAGGCCGGGAGTACTTTGCCTATGTCAATGAGCCGCAGCACTCCATTCAGGTGATGCGCCGGAGCCTCTTGGTCTGTGCGCGGGATCTGGCTCGATTGACCGGCATGGGCTTGATTCATGCCTCATTGATGCCGCTCTATCATAGGAGAGGAGATGGCTCAGAGGAGGACGACGGTTATTGCTGGCAGAGAAAGGTCGCCGGCAGGCTGGAGAAGTGGCTTGAATCGTGCCTTTATCCAAACCTTCGCCTCTCTGGATTAGCCGATTATGAGCATCTAGAGGTTCATCAGGATATCCAGCCCCAGAGGCTGCAATCGCACATAGGAAGGCACCTCTTCTCCTTGAGCCTGCTACTGGCCAGCTACCTCAAAAACAGCGGCCAGCTGGAGGAGAATACATTGAAAAGCATCCTTGAAGAGTGCTTTATCCAGTATTATAGCACACTGGCAAGAGATCCGCCCGGTCTGGATGAAGCTGTTGATTGGGATCTTCTGGCCGGTCAGATGGTCGAGGAGATGGGATCGAACAAATACAGCGACGGAGATTCAGACAGCCAGCACCTCGGCAGGCCGAGAGGGCCATTCCCCATACCGGCACTGATTAGAGCCATTCATATCATATCCGCCTTTCTGGTGATCCAAATGCAGGCGGGCTCTCATTCCCTGATTTGCCACAGGGGCATTGATCGCAGTCCTCCACCCTCCCGGTCTCGCAGTACTTCTGGAAGCACTCCATCCACCCTGGCCGATCGGGGAAGTGGCCCGCAAACTCCACAAACCTCTCCAGCCGCTCCATGGTCTCCCGGCCCACATGGTGCTCAATCTGGCAGGCATCCCGCTCTGCTACCGCTCGGTCAACGCCGATGATCGCCAGGAAATCGGCAATGGCCTCATGCTTACCATTCAGCTCCAAAGCCAGCCTCCGGCCCGATTCGGTCAGTGTAGCTCCAGCATAGCTCTCATACTGCAGGAATCCTTCCTTTTGCAGCTTCTGGAGCATCTCCGTGGCCGAGGAGGGCTTCACATTCATCTCCGATGCGATCCTGCCGGTCGTCGCCCTCCCTTCCTCCCTTTCCAGGGCAAAGATGACCTCGATGTACTCCTCTACAGTCTTCTTTCTCATTGCACCCCCAACCCCGAGAGAGTCCAGCGCATCGCTCCCCCGGCCAATAGAGCGGTGGCCAGCATAATGGCAGTGGATTTTGCCGTATCCCTCATCCCCAGCTCCCGGATCAGCACAGCAAAGGTGGCCACGCAGGGGAAATAAAGGGAGAGCACTAACGTTGCCACCACCATCTGCTGGGCGCTCAATCCCAGGGGCAAGAGCATTCCCACCGCCAGGTCCTTCCTGAAAAAACCAACCAGAAGAGCAGCTACAGCCTCGCCGGGAATATTCAGCCACCCCTCCATGAAAGGAGCGAATATGGCCCCGATCCACTCTATGAAGCCCACTGTGTAGAGCACATTGACCAGCAGCACCCCCAGAAAGAGGAATGGTATGGCCTCAGAGAGAAACCAGCGAATGCGCATCCAGGTCTTCTTCAGGATCATACCCAGTTCAGGCCTTCGGTAGGGCGGTATCTCCAGAAAGATCTCCGGGCTCTCTCCTTTCACCATCCGGTTCAATATCAGCCCTGCTGCGATATAAACAAGTGCCAGGGTTGCAAAGACCAGGAATACGTATCTCTGGCCATAGGAGCCCAACACTCCGAAGATCATGGCCGATTTGGCAGTGCAGGGCACAGCCAGGCCCAGGAGGGTGGCAGAGATGAAACGCTGCTTTCTGGTCTCCAGGGTCCTGATGGCCAGTGCTCCCGGCACATTGCAGCCCAGCCCAAGGAAGAGGGGTATGATGGCATGGCCGTGCATGCCCAATCGATGGAAGAGGTTATCGGATAAGGTCGCCAGCCTGGGCAAATACCCCGAATCCTCCAGGATGGATAAGACCAGATAGAACCCCACGATATAGGGGAGGACCATGGCCAAAGGAACATAGATGCCCGTGGTCAGAATCCCCATGGACTGGACATAATCGATCTCGCCATCCAACAGCTTGCCGATGATAAAATCATGCAGCATCCCCGGGCCAAGCCCAGAGCTGATGGACATGGCTAGGGGGCGGTAGAGCTCAAAGAGCGGCTCGAAGAGGTGGGAGATCAAGCCCTCGCCGATGAACCTCACCGTGCCGAAGGTGGCGATCAATATCAACAGAGCGATGGGCATTCCCGTCGCCGGCTTGATGGTGGCCTCGCTGATCTTGCTTCCGATTCCAGGATGGCGGTGGGTGACCTTCTGCACCTCTCTGGTTATGCGGCCAATCTGGGTCCACATCTCCTCCTCGCTCAGTGCTTCATCATCCGCAGGGTACCTGGCCTGGTCCAGCCGTCGTACCAGCTCCGCGATCCCCTCTCCAGTGAGGGCAGTGGTGGCAACAACCGGCACCTGCAAGCGGGCCTCCAGCCCATCCAGATCGATCTGTACTCCCGATCTCTTCGCCTCATCCCACATGTTCAGGACGACGATCATCGGCTTCTTGCTCTCCAGCAGCTCCAGGGTGAGGAAGAGGTTTCTCTCCAGGTTGGTGGAATCAACCACATTGACGATCAGATCCGCCCAGCGCAATACCTCTACAGCCACTTCCTCCACCGGACTGGTGGGCTGCAGAGAATAGGTTCCAGGGGCATCTATCAGCTCCACCGGCTCCCCTTGAATGCGAGCCTTGCCACGGGAGAAGTCCACTGTGGTGCCCGGATAGTTGGATGTGATCACCTCTGCCCCGGTCAGACGGGAGAAGACCACGCTCTTTCCGATGTTCGGATTGCCCATCAGAACTATTCGCTTCAATCCTCCACCCTCACCATCACTCTCTGGGCGATGCTCCTGCCCAACGTTATCTGTCTGCCATCTATATCCAGAACCAGAGGTCCGGCAAAGGGATGGATCGCCACCACCCTCAGCCTTTTGCCCTCCCTGATCCCCATGGTCCGAAGCTTTCTCTGAAAAGAGCCGCCCTGGCCCAGCAGTGCCGTAACCTGGGCCACTGCCCCCGCTCTCAGGCTAGTAATTGGCATTTGCATTGTGTATCCCTGTTCTCCCTGACTTTAGGCAAGCCTAAAATAAGTGCATGGCAGATAAACATTTCGGCTTACCTAAAATATGTGGAGTCCCGAAATTAATTTGCAGCCCATCTAAGCCAGGGCACATAGTCCAGAATATGAAGTTGAAAAAGAAGAAGGTCCGTTACATTCTTCGTCAACTCAGGAGTATTGTCTGGAAGGGTAAGGCACTTCAATGGATTCCAGTGGTCGAGGAGATAGGATGGGACAATACTGCTACGGAGATGCCAGCTTTCGGCATCTCTGCATGTCGAGATAAGAGCCCATTCACATTGCCCCGTGCCCGCCACTTAGCTTCTCTTATGGCCGATACTGAAGATGCGAGGGTATCATCTATCGTAGACCTTGTTTCGAGGCCCAATTCTTAAAATAAGTACACCATCTCCGGTTTTTGAGTAAATGACACGATAATCATCAATGCACAGCTTTAAGAGGCCCTTGAACTGTCCTGTAAGGGGGATTCCCGCAGCAGGGTCAGACGCTAGCGTCCCTTCCGTATCCTTGAGAATTCGCTTAGCTATATTTTTATCCAGATGCCTCAGGTCTCGCGAGACCGAAGATTTATATTCAATCTTGCAGGCCAAGAAGCTCCCTCATCTCTCCAGCAGAGACGATCCTGTCGTCCTTGTCATTCATTCGTTCCAGAGCGATGAAGTAATCTGCATACTCTTCCAGATAAGCCTCGATCGCCTTTCGGATGATGTAAGTCTTGGGACGATCGAGCGCACTGGCAAGGTCTTCAAGGCCGCGGGCGATGTCATCGGGAAGCCGAACTGAGGCGGATGTGGAGATTTGAATCACCAGGATATATTCGTATTACAAGTATATCAATGTATTACATGAGATTGATAGAGGTGGGAGAGTTTTAATATATTGGCGCTCTTCGCCGTATTTATATCTCTTGAAGATCCAAGGTCCAGCAGTTTGACTCAGAGTGGGCAGATGTCGAAGTCCTTCTCAAAGGCGAAAAAGCATGAGTGTTAAGAAGACCACCGAAAGTGAAGAATAAAATACGGCCCTTCTAGCTTCTATTGCAGAAGGCAGTTCTTTGCGCTTTTTTCATCAGGCTCTGATCTGAATGTCGGTGTGCAACCAGAAATCCAGTGAAAGGTTTTGCGGATCATACTTCCCAGGCTGCAACCACCTTTTCCACATTTACGTAATCCCTTCTATCATTATTCTCCAAGACAATGACTCCATCAGCGCTGCCCACCAGTTTGCCACGCATCCTCTCCTTCTCATCTCCCCCGAAGTAGACTTCAATGCTCTTGCCAAATAGATGTTCAGACATAAACTTGTCCAGCATACAAAACTCCTCACGCTCTAAATAGCTCAGCTTCATTGAAATAGTTTGTGGTCTTTTTTGCGAAAAATCACTAATTAAAGAAAATTTAATGAAACTATAATTTACTTGATTAAGCAAATTTGACTGCAATCAATTATTCTTTACAGTGAACTCGACCAAATACTATTTAAGCCGATATCGAATTCAATTATGCTTGAAAAAAGAAAAAATAATTTAATCAGATGAGATCAATCAGAAATATATGAATGGGGTTACCGAATGAGAGCAATCGCTTTATTGATCATAATCGCTGTTATGCTTGTACCTGCATTGGCAGCGGATGAGATGATCGCCATCACCGACGAAGAGGGCAGAAATGTGACTGTGCCCTTCAATCCAAGCAGCATCATATGCCTATCCCCAGGAGCGGCAGAGGTGATCTATGCTCTGGGAGAATCAGATCGGATAATTGCCGTTACCGACGACTGCGATATGCCCCCTGCACTGCTGGAAAAAGAGAGCATCGGGAAGTCCAGTCGAAATGCAGACCTGGAGAGGATAATCGAGCTGAACCCCGATCTGGTGATTGCCAAGACAGGAGGCCTCTTCCCTGAGGAGGACGAGCAAAAGCTGACAGACTATGGAATTCCTGTGCTCAGATACCGCCTTTTGCACATCAACGCCTTGATTCCGATGATCGAGGACCTGGGCAGGATCCTAGGAGAAGAGGAAGATGCCCGAGATATGGCCAATGACATCTCCGGATACTATGATTCCGTCCTGGATCGAACGGGGACGATGCCCGATGAAGATCGGCCTTCGGTCTATTTCATGTCCATGGGCCACTTTGATTGGACGGGCAACCGGGATTCGACGGGACATGTCAGGATAGCAGAGGCAGGGGGCAAAAATATAGCAGCTGACCTGCAAACTAAAGTGCCTCATGTCGATATGGAATGGGTTATCGAGGAAGATCCAGAGGTGATAGTCTACTCCATGACCTCTGAGCAGTACGATGGCACAACTCCTACCATCGAAGAGATGGAGGCCAAGCGAATGGAGATCATCTCCCTGCCTGGGTTTGAGAGCATCGATGCAGTCAAGACGGGACGGGTCTATATCACCGACATTAAGATGGCCAGCGGCCTGTCCGAGATGGCTGCTATGCTCTATTATGCCAAGTGGCTGCATCCCGATCTATTCCAGGATATCGATCCGAGAGCTGTTCATGGAGAGCTGCTGCAGAAGTACTTAAACATGGATATCGAGGACATATACCAGGTCTATCCCGATGCGCCAGTAAAATAGGAAGGGTGATCTATTCCAAAACACCCCCCTCTAATTTTTAAAACAGATACAGAAATAATGGCGCTCCCATGAAGGCGGTCATCGTATCCACCGGAAAATTGGCTGGAGCCATGATGGTCCTGGCCACCCGGTCCTCTCCCAATAGCAGCAGGGCTCCGAAAAGCCCTGGCGCCGGCAAAGCTGATCACGCTGGCGGCGATAAGAGCGGCCAGCATCATTCCTGATATCCTCACCGGCATAGCATGGATTTTAAATGCTGATCCTCCTCAAGACCACCATCCCTCCCGCCAGAAACGCTGCAAAGAAGACCAGAAGTATTAACAAAGAGGTCCAGGGCAGGGGCTGGTCTAGGGCTGCGGCTCGCAGAAACAGGCTGGAATGGGTTAGCGGCAGAGCATAGAGAGCATACTTCAGCCCGGATGGGACCTGGGATAGAGAGAAGAAGGTTCCGCCCAGAAAGGTCATGGGCATCAAGATCAAGCTTGCGAAGGTAGCCATGTCCTCATGAGACCTCGCCAGCAGAGCCGCCAGAACTCCCAGAAAGGCGAATGTAAGGCAGGTCAGAAGAAGACCAACCAGAAAAGGCGAACCGATATGAATGGTAGGTGCGATGAGAAAGGCTACAGCGATAAATACGAAGGAACTCATCAAGCCCCTCACCACCCCGATCATCGCCTTTCCCATGAGCATGGAGGGCAGTCCGATTGGGGCCATGAGACATTCATCAAAGCTCTTGTAGTAGAGACGATCGACGTTGAGCCTCGTGCTTGCGCCGTTGAAGCTGGTGGTCATGGCGGTGAGAGCGATGATTCCCGGTATCACGAACTCGAGATAGCTTGTTCCATTGAGATTTATGCTTCGCCCCAGTCCCCAGCCAAATGCCACCAGATAAAGCAGTGGGCTCATCAAAGTGGTGATGAGGTATCTGGACCAGTGGCGCTTCAGGGTCACAAGGTCCGCCCAAAGTATGTTATAAGCATCCATATTAACTCTCCATGACCTTCTGACCGGTCAGTTCAACAAAGACATCCTCCAGGTTCGACTCTCGCATGGCCAGCTTATTGGTTCCTGGCAGTCCCTGAACGAACTGGGCAGCGAGCGACCTATCGGGAAAATATCTATACTGCGTGCCGTTTCCATTAGTCTGCATCTCGACTGCTACCATTCCCAGCTTCTGGCGGAGACCCAAAGGAGACCCAATGGCAATCATCTTTCCTTTATGAAGGATGCCCACTCTTTCGCATAAGGCCTCAGCCTCCTCGATATAGTGGGTGGTTAAGAAGACCGTTGTACCATCTGAGTTCATTTTCCGAATGAGATCCCAGACCTTTCGACGGGTTTGAGCATCCAATCCCACCGTCGGCTCATCCAGAACTAGCAGCTTCGGCCTGTGGATAAGAGCCCTGGCGATCATGGCTCTCCTCTTCATGCCGCCTGAGACATCATCTATGAGATAGTCTGCGTGCTCGGACAGCTCCACATAATCGAGCAGTTCAGATATCCTTTTCGTTCTCTGTGCTTTGGGCAGATGATGAAGCCTTGCATGAAGCTCCAAGTTCTCAGCGATTGTCAGGTCTTTGTTCAGGCTCAGGTGCTGCTGAACTATGCCGAACTCCAGCTTTACCTTGGATAGGTCCCTGACCACATCAGAGCCGTTGATGAGCGCTCTCCCGGAGGTGGGCTTTGTAAGCGTGGTGAGAATTCGGATTGTAGTAGTCTTTCCGGCACCATTCGGCCCCAGAAATCCGAAGAGCTCTCCGGGATCAACCTGAAGGCTTTGGATATCAACTACCCTTTTTCCGGAGTACTCTTTAATTAGATTCGATATTTCTATCATCCCAATCACAACGCCCAAAAGATCAAGTGTTGGCCTCGAGGAGCAGCTTCTGCTCATCATCCACAATGCTGTAGAGCGCCTCGGAGCTCAAGCCCGATATCGGATAATATTTTCCGCCGGTCATCTCTGCGATCTCCCGGCAGTAGCCGAGCCTCATCTCCATGAATGACGAATCCACCACCTCGGTATCTATGACAATGGTGTGGACTCCGAGCTGCTTTGTCCTTTCCGAGATTTCCATCAGCTCGTCTTTGATCTTTCCGCCCATTCCCACATTGGCCCTGCCATCGGATACGAGGACCATCATGAGCTTTGTCTCTGCATCTTTCCTCATCTCGCCCTGCAACAGCTGCAATCCGCGGGACAGACCTGCAGAAAGCGGCGTCTTGCCGCCAGTGGGTAGCTCCTTTAGCCTGCTTAAGGCCAGATCCACGCTGGAAGAGGGAGGAAGTATCAGCTCTGCCTCCGTTCCCCTAAAGGCCACCATCCCAATCTTGTCCCTTTTCTGGTAGGATTCCATGAGCAAGGAGAGGACTGCTCCCTTGGCGCTTTCCATCCTCTGCATGGCACCCATTGAGCCACTGCCATCTACCACAAAGAGCAGCATGGCCGACGTCTTTCGCACCCGCTCCTTCTCTCGAATGTCCTCGCTCTTCACTTTAATGGCATTGGGTCCTGATCTGGCCTTTTGATATGGAGCTGCAGCACGAATGGTGGCATCGATGGCGATATCTTTTCCCTCTTTAGGCATCCTCTGTCTCAGGTACCTTCCGGAGTTTTGCAGTGCAAGGGTGTTTATCCTCCTGCCACTGGTTTTTCTGCGAAAAATCTTGTCCCTCTTTCGAGGCATATTGATCTGCCGCACATCTATTGGCGCTCCGATCTCGAAGATCTGCTCTTGCGGTGATGCAGCCTGAGCCTGATCAGAGTCCTCCTGTTGATCGGAACTCTCGGGCTGTTGCTCCTGTTTTTTCTGCTGGGGAGGCTGCTTTGGTTGCTGCTCTTGCGGCTGTTGCTCTTGTTGCTGTTGCTTTTGTTGCTGCTGGTCTTGCTGCTGCTTTTCCATGGACTTTTCCAGCTTATCTTTGTTAAGGGTCGGCGGCTCAAAGGGCCTGCTCCTCATCCTGTGAGCCAGCGCCAGCTCCATGGCCTTCTTCACATCCTCCTGGTTCGCCTCCGTCCTTCCTTCAAAAGCAGCTATGGTCTTGGCCGTTCTGGAGATCACTATCTCTGCCCTGTGGGTCTTGACCCCCAGGTCGATGCAGGTAGAGGCTATGATTCTCAGAAGATCATCGCTCATAGTCACCCTGCCAAGGATCTCCCTGGCAGCAGAGATCTTCCCCTTAAGACCATCCTGAAGAGCCTGCTGCTCTTTTGAGAAGCCCTCAGGGTCGGCATCAAACCGTTCCGCCGTCTTGGCAATCAGCATTCTCTGATCTACATCCTCGATGCCGACAACATTTACCTGCAGCCCGAATCTGTCCAGCAGCTGCGGTCTCAGCTCTCCCTCCTCGGGATTCATGGTGCCCACAAGGATAAACTTAGACGGATGGGCAACGGACACGCCCTCGCGTTCCACGATGTTCACCCCCATGGCAGCGGAGTCCAGCAGCACGTCTGCCACGTGATCATCCAGGAGATTCACCTCGTCGATGTACAGTATACCCCTGTTGGCAGCAGCCAGAATTCCCGGCTCCAGGGCCCGGATTCCCTCTTTGATTGCCCTTTCTACATTCAACGATCCCACAACCCGATCCTCTGTTGCACCCAGGGGAAGGTCGATCACCGGGGTCTTGCGTGAAGCTTCTTTAATCTGGCCTCTCTGACTCCTGTCAAAGCAAAGGTCGCACATCTCCTCCACATTTCTGGGATTGCAGTTGAAAGGGCAGTCCTCTACCACAACAATATCCTCAAGGAGGTCAGCTAGGGCTCGCACAGCGGTTGATTTAGCGGTTCCTTTATCACCTCTTATCAGCACGCCGCCTATGCGCGGATTGATCGCATTCAGGATTAATGCAAACTTCATGTCCTCCTGGCCCACAATGGATGTAAAAGGAATGGTCCTTCTTTTGATATGATGCATTTCTTCACCTTATGCTACGCCTTCGTTAAGTGATCGCAAAGGAACGATGTACGGCCTGTCGAGGTTATTCATCACCACGGCCTCGACTCCGTACACATCCCGGATATTCTTGGCATTTAAAAGATCAATAGGTTCTCCTGCTGCGTAGATCTTTCCGCCTTTCAGGATCGCCAGCTTGTCCACGAACATGGAGGCCAGATTCAGATCATGAAGTGCCATGACCGCAGAGATCTTCTTCTCTTTGACCAGGGACGATATCGTCTCCATGACCTCGAGCTGGTGTTTCATGTCCAGACTTGAGGTGGGCTCATCCAGTAGCAGCACCTCCGGCTCCTGGGCCAGAGCCCTGGCAATCAGAACCTTCTGCTTCTGACCCCCGGATAGCTGGGAGAAGTCCCTCATGGCCAAATATTCCAAATGCAAAAGCCCCAGGATATCTGCTACCTTATCGAGATCGGAGTCTGATACGCGCCAGCTTATATGCGGCCTCCTGCCCATGAGAACTGTATCAAAAACGGTAGTGGCCAGAGGAGTCGAGCTGGACTGAGGAACATACCCCAGGCGTTTGGCAAGCTCAGTTCTGCTCACAGTATCGATATCTTTGCCGTCTATCAGAATGCTTCCTTTAGGCTTGAGTATTTTATCTATGCACTTGATCAGGGTTGTCTTGCCCGAGCCGTTTGGGCCGACCAGCCCCAGCACTTCTGAATCCTCGACCACCAGATTGAGGCCGTCCAGGATCATGGAGCCATTGTAGCCGAATGTCAGGCTCTTTATAGTGATATTTACCAAAACACCTTCCTCCTTTTCATGAAGAGATAAATGAAGAACGGGACTCCCAAAAATGATGTCATTATGCCCACAGGAAGTATTACCGGTGCGAGGATCGTCCTGGCAAGGGTGTCTGAACCCAAAAGAAGCAGAGCACCCACCAGGGCCGAGCCCGGCAGAAGAAACCGGTGGCCCCAGACGATGGTATTTGCATATGACGTTGATTCAAAGCAGTCGGGAAGAAATCTGGCCATGATGGCAACATAGACCTCTTTTATGCTGAGATCTGCAGAACCGAGGGTGACGGCCATGCTCGCCAGCAATGCGGTCCCCAGCACGAGGATCAGGAAGAAGAGCGCCCTCTTGCCCATATAGCTCTGGTATTCGCCCATCACCTCAGTCTTTGATAGAGACATAGGCCTCCAGAACGATGCCCAAGCAAATCAAAACCCAGGATTTGTTCTCTATCATCCATTCTTCCCTTAGTAAATTGAATTGAAATTAATTCAAATTAAATTGTATTTAAGCGTTTCGGGAAATTTCGAAAAACCTGACCGACTCGATACCACAACTGCTTATGTACAACGATAGTCAGGTTGATCTAGTCGTTGACAGCAAGGTTTTACGGCGAATTATTAATGATTTGGGCGCATCGCTGCTGGTTACGTTGAACAGGATGCGGCTGCTGAAGAACGCTACTGACGGCAGATCCAAATACCTGTGCATGCATAAACCCCTTCGATGTCCTGATCGCCGGAATCGCGAGGCGAACGAGGCTGAGGCACTGATCACAATAAAGAGCAGAGGGTGAAATGGCGGAATACGGTGAATGGAACCGAGAGGGCGCGAGCCTCAGCGACGTGACGGCAAAGAAGGAATATGGCGTGGACCGGGAGTTCATAATCAGGGGAATCAACGCAGGAAAGCTTGAGTTCTGCGAGGAAAGCATCTATGGAAATCCTTATATCAAGGTCTTGAGACGCCAGCTCGAGGAGTGCATCGGCGAAGAGCTAGGGAAAGAGTACCTGAACAAGGCCAAGAACATGACCGAACTCCGAAAGATCAAGAAAGAGATCGCTGAGGTCGAGTGTAGGTTGGCCTCGCTTAAGCTGGAAGAGACAGCGCTTGAGAGATTGCTGGAAAAATAGGGAGAGAGGAAGAGGCCCTTCGCCAGTGGTGCTCGATAAGGAGTATGACTGCAGCTACTCAGTACTGCTCTGGGTCTTTGGCAAGCTGATGGTGGTGGGAGGGATCTTCGAGGATGATCTGGCGTACCTCATAAATACCATCTTGACAGCGCATTCGATGGCCAAGTTCGATTCAGGAGCACAATGGGCCAGGCAAGGCCCGCCGCAAAGCCAGCGATCCCGGCAGGTCCGGCATTTCTGAGGGTCCTGCACAGTTCTTCGTGCCCGAACCATTCGCTCGATCAGCCCCTTTGGGAAATCCGGCTCCTCGATATTGCCCAGTCGAAGCTCCGGACGGAGCATGGAGGGACAGACAAAGGCCTCGCCGCCGGGCATTACAACAACGGACCGGCACGCATCAAAGTAGCAGTGATGAAGCCTCTCTCTTCCTTCTTCTATAGTATTGCGCATTCTCTCCAGTTCCCTGAATCGCACCAGGCTTCCGCCCATTTTGGCCAGACCTTTTGCACGCTCTATGGCTGCCTCAATGCCTCTGGAAGCAACGGCGGCATCGGGCTGCATCGAGTTATCGCCCCGGCCCGCTTGTCTCAGGAAGTCGATTGCGATTCCCTCAATGTTGCCAAGGTAGCTGCACAGCTCCACGAGCCCCGCAAGAGCCCCAACATTGGCCCTGGAGAGAACACAGGTCGCGCCGACCCGAATTCCTGCTCTTCTAAGGGCCATAATTCCATTCAGTGCAGATTTGGTAGAGCCGCCACGTCCGCTGGAAAAAGGCCGGATACGATCGTTCACTGATGGAGGGCCATCCAGGCTCACGCCTATTCCGATTTTAAGATCATTCAGCCTTCCGGCAACATCGGAAGTGATGAGGGTAGCGTTGGTCTGAACCTGGCAGGGAACGTGCAGGCCCAGCTCACTGAGATAATCCATAGCATTCTCTATGAGATCAAGATTGAGAAGCGGCTCGCCGCCTGTGAACTGGATCTTAAAGCCATCGAAGCATTCCGCCATCACGTCGATGGCCCGCCTGGCAGTGACCCAGCCCATCGAGGCGCTCGACTCGCCGCCGCGGGCATAGCAGTAGCGGCAGCGAAGGTTGCAGTCACTTGTTACGGATAAAGCCAGAAGGCCGGGGCTTTCCTTGGGCATTTTACCAGTTTTAGTCCTTAGCTTCCCGAACTTGCATCGGTTTGTGGTTGATCATCCTCGATCCACCCCTCGATATCCAGATAGATGTCCCGAAGCTCCTCCTTCATCTCGTCAGACGCCTGCCACATCCCCCTCTCCACTGCCTCAAGCAGCCGCTCGGCGATGTTCTGCAGAGCATGGGGGTTCACTTTTTTCAGCCACTCCTGCATATCCCTATCCAGAGCATACTTGTTCGCCAGCTCCTCGTACATCCAGTCCTCCAGGACCTCGGCAGTGGCATCCCAGCCGAAGGCGATGTCCACCATCCTGGATATATCGCCAGCGCCCTTGTAACCATGACGCTTCATGCTCTCGATCCATTTGGGGTTGAGGATGCGGGCCCGAAAGATGTGCTTGGTCTCCTCAACAGTGCTCCTGGTCTTCACCCGATCCGGATCTGAGCTGTCGCCGCAGTACGAACGAGGAAGCTCGCCTTTCAGGGCCTTGACTGCGGCGATCATCCCGCCATGATAGGAGTAGAAATCATCGCCGTCCAGCATATCGTACTCCCGGGTGTCCTCGTTCTTGACCGTCAGGTCGAGACGGCTGAGGCGCCTTCGAAACTCATCTGGAACGGTCACTCCGAAGTTTTTGCGGCCGTAGGCATAACCGCCCCACTTTACGTAGATCTCGGCCAGGTCTTTCTCATCCTTCCAGTTCTTGGAGTCGATGGCATCTGAGACTCCAGCGCCGTAGGCTCCGGGACGGCAGCCGAATATGCGGTAGCTGGCCAGAGTCTTGGCCTGCTTTTCATCGATTCCAGCGGCCATCTTCTCGGAAATGTCTGCAGATACATGCTTTGCCAGGAAGTTCTGCTCCGGCAGCTCCTTCTGCTCTGCCACCAGCTCTACTGCTCTATCAACAAGATGCACGATATTTGGAAATGCATCCCTGAAAAAACCGCTGATGCGCAGCATAACATCTATTCGAGGACGCTGCAGCTCTTCTATGGGAATGAGCTCAATACCTGTTACTCTGCCGCTCCTCTCCTCCCAGACCGGCCGAACGCCCATGAGGTAGAGGACCTCGGCAATGTCGTCTCCCTTGGTCCGCATGGTGGGACTGCCCCAGATAACCATTCCCAGGGATTCCGGATAGCAGCCCTCGTCCTCCAGGTAGCGCTCAAGCAGGGCTTCTGCCTGGGCGACGCCCACCTTCCAGGCCGCCTGGGAGGGGATGGCCTGGGGATCGACGGAGTAAAAGTTTCTTCCCGTGGGCAATATGTCCGCCATTCCCCGAGTGGGAGCCCCGGAGGGTCCGGGGGGCACGAACTCTCCTCTGCAGGCGGCCAGTGTGTTGGTCAGCTCGTCAGTCGTGGAAGCTATATTGGGCAGAAGAGTCGTGCTGATATACTGCAAGACCGCCTCAACATCAGAGTCTCTCCGGTCCATAGCCTCTGATAAAACCGCCGGGATAAGATCAGCAGAATACCCCACATCGCCGAACTTTTTCATTATCTGGAGTGAAAGCTCATGAACCTCCTCGATAATATGGCCCCCGCTTCTTGTGCCATCCAATAGCTTTCCTCTGCAGCGAAGCAGATGATCGTAATCAAATCCTTGCGAGCGGACTAATGCCTCTCTCAATGACGGCACTAGGCCGTTCTTCAACCTGGTGAGTGCCACCAGAAACTCCTCCAGCCTCGATCCCTCGGGCGGCTGGCCAAAGATGTGCAGACCGTCCCTGATCTGTGTGTCTGCTATCTCATGCAGATATTCATGCAGCTTCTCAAGAAAATTGTCAAAATCCCCGAAAGCGGCTTTTTCATCCACCTCCAGGTCGTGATCCAGCTTTGCCTCGCAGACCTTCTCCCAGATCATGTTCCTCTGAACTGGCAGCTTTGCCGGATCCTCGGATGCTATATGGGTATAATCGCGGAGCATCACCTCAAGCTCTGCCATCTCGTCATAGATGTCGGAGTTGTGCATCACAGGAATGAGATGGTCGATGATGCAGCAGTAGCTCCTCCTCTTGGCCTGAGTACCCTCACCTGGGTTGTTTATGATATAGGGATAGATGTTGGGCAGGTCGGATATGGCAATGTCAGGGAAGCATGATTCCGAAAGGCCGGCGGACTTACCGGGGAGCCATTCCAGTGAACCGTGCTTGCCGATGTGCATGACGACATCGGCCCGAAAGATGTCCCGGATCCAGCGATAGTATGCATAATAGTGGTGCGGTATGGGAAGGTCCGGGCTGTGGTAGATTGCAGCTGGGTCCTCCAAGAATCCCCGCGGGGGCTGCAGTCCAATAAATATATTGCCATTGCTGATTCCGGGAATTATTAGTCTTCCCTGATGGGCGAAGAGCTCACCTGGGGGCTCACCCCAGGATTTGAGCATCTTCTCCTGTACATCATTGGGAAGCTCCTCAAACCATTTTGCGTACTGCTCCCCGCTGACCAGGTCGATCGCCTTCTGGGCCATCGCCTCCGGGCTCGACCAGCGTCTGTCGTTTGTAACCCTGGAGATCATGCTCTCGATCAGGATTTGGCCGCTTTCAGGCAGGCTCTCGAGCATGTATCCTTGTCTCTCGAGGTAACAGAGGATGTTGTATACAGATACCGGCGAATCGAGCCCGAAGGCGGTGCCTATCCGGTCGTTTCTGGGAGGATAGTTGTGGAAGATTATTGCCACCTTCTTTTCCGAATTGGGAATATGCCGCAGCCTGGCCCAATTAATGCTCAGGCGCACAATCTTGTTTACGCGCTCGGGCAGAGGCTCAAACCTGATGATTCTAGCTCCTGTCAGCGGATCTACATCAGCTCTATCTCTCGCTGCCACGGGAACAGTAATGAGCATGCCGTCAAACTCAGGCATGACGATTCCCATGGAGATGTCCATGGGGCTCAAACCCTGCATTGACTCTTTCCACTCTGCAGGAGTGTTGTAGGTCACTATAGCCTTCAGGACAGGTACATTCAGCCTCTTTATGAACCACTCATCGGATCTGGCGAACTTCTCCGCCTCGCTACTGTCTGATCCCTCCCAGGGCTTGATGGCCAGAGAAAACATGAGGGTGCTTATCAGAACATCTATTATGGGCCGTCCATCACGCATGAAGAGGTTTTCTACCACCCACTCTGCTCCCTTGGTTCCTCGTTCGACATCCTTGAGGGCGTAAAGGAAGACAGGAACGACATTTGCACCCTGCCCCTCGATCTCCCTGATCAGCCTGTCGATGAAGATAGTATTCTCCGACCGCCAGAGGCTCTGATAGAACCATAGGCCCACCGTCGGCTGTCCGGCCACATATTTTCTCTTAAGATAATCATCCAGGGTTGGGACATAATCGAAATCTGGATGATAGATTCCCTCCCAGATGGGGCGCACAGGATCAGAAAACTCATAATCTGCTCCTGCAAAGCGGTTGGCGAGGTAGAGGAGGAGATGGTAGTAGTTTTCCCGTCCACCATAGTCCAGGTATTGAGATATTTTATGGTAGGTGTCGTCGTCGACAGTTGACAGCTTCATGAGCTCGATCTCAGGCTCATCTGAGGCAGATTGTGCATAGATGAAGGCATTGCTATCCTGTAGTTTTGGGATCAGCTGGTCAAAGCAGGAAAGGCTCTTCTTCCCGCCGTGAAGATTGAAGATAACCAGGTGACAGCTCCTGGCAAACCGCGCGAACTTCTCCAATTGAGCGGCGTCCTTAAGATCTTCGCCGGATCTGACCGCCACCTCCGCAACCTCTTCTTTCTGCCTGATCAACTCCTTTAGCGCAGATACCAGGGGGAAGACGTCGCTTGCTTCCTGGGTAGTGACATAGGCAATCCTGAGTTTTTTCGTAATAATCCATCCCGTTTTTTTATTCATCGGTCAAGCTTTCTCATAACGAAACATTTTTTTATTTAGAGCTAGCTGAGTTGATTTAATAAAGCTTTCGAGAGGACCTCGATGGTTTTTGCGAGGATAGGATCAGATGAGATCGAAAAATGCTGGGGACATCAACGAAATGCCTGCTGGAGAGCTGAAGGTCGCTCTCATTCACGCATCTATTTCCTGGAAGGACAAAGATAAAAATATGGCTAAGCTATTGGCTCTCAACGAGGAGGCAGCGCAGAAGGGCTCCCGCATCATTTTAAATACAGAGCTTGCCACCACAGGCTACGCCTTTGAGAGCAGAAGGGAGATCGCCCCCTTTGCAGAGAGCATTCCCGGGCCGACTACCATCGCCTTTGGACGGATTGCGGAGAAGTATGGATGCTATATCTGCATCGGTATGGCTGAGCGCGACCTGAAAACCGGCATACTTTATAACTCAGCGGCACTTCTCGGGCCGAAGGGCGATGTTGTAGCCAGGCATCGCAAGCTATCTCCGGCCTTCAAGGAGAATCTGTGGTCTGCAAAGGGCAATCTCCCCGTCCCCATAGTCCAGACAGAGTTCGGCTCGCTCAGTATATTGATCTGCGCTGACACCTACTTTTATAGACCTGCGAGGATCGCCGCCCTGATGGGAGCTGAGATTCTTCTGGTCCCGGCCAACTGGCCTCCCACTCATCACAATCCTGAGAAATTTTGGCGGGCGAGGGCTCTCGAAAACGGCATTTATATCCTGGCCTGCAACAGGACTGGAAAGGATAAGGTCATGGAGTGTGATCTTGCGCAATCCTTCATCTTAGATCCTCAGGGCCAAGCTGTGGTTCAGTTCAGTTCTCCTGAGGATACCATTATCTATGGCAATCTGCAGCCAAACACGGTCACGCCGGAGAACTCATTGAGTGCTAGAAGACCTCAATGCTATGGAAACATATCTTTGGATCCATACACGCACATAGGCATTGAGATGCTTCTTGGATTGCCCAAGGCAGCTGAATTTTCAGCCGCAACACTGCAGTTCTGCTCTGAGCCTCTGGATATAAATTCCAATCTGAAAAGAGCGCTCAAGCTCATAGACGATGCCGTGGCCAGGAATTCAGGCGATGGGCATGCAATCAACCTTCTCGTCCTGCCCGAGCTCATCACATCCGGCCCGCTTATCAGCCGGGAAGAGGCGGATCTCTGCTCTGATGAGATCCCGGGGAGGATCACCGACCTTTTTGCCAAAAAGGCGCAGGAAAAAGATCTCTTCATAGTCTTTGGCATGGCTGAGAGGAGCGAAGAAGGGCTCTACAACAGCTCTGTCCTGGTTGGCCCGGAGGGAGTTGTGGGCAGGTACAGAGCAGTCCATCTCTCCTTGCGTGACATGAGCTGGGCCCTCCCAGGCAAGGACGGTTTTGAGGCCTTTGACCTCCCCTTTGCCAGGGTCGGAATGCTTATCGGACGCGATCTAATGTTCCCGGAGGCTTCTGACTCTCTGGCAAAGCTCGGCACCGATATGCTCTGTGTGCCTGTCCTCTGGGAGGATGCCAGCACCAGGTTCATCTGGGAGGCAAGGCTGGGAGAGCAGATGCATATGGCCATCGCCAATCAATGGGGGAACTCCAGCGGAGTCAGGGCTCTTGGGGAGAGCCTGCTGTGCAGCTACTCCCGCTATCCGGAAAGGGTCTCCAGGCTGCAATCTCCACCGGAAGGCGATGCCATCAATGTGGTGAGGTTCGGGACGAAAGAGTCCAGAGAGAAGAGGTTCCTGGAGAATATAGACTACGATATCCTTCTGGATTTGTCACACAAAGGGGGCTATGAATGAAACTTGCTAAGTTTTATGATGGAGTTGAGCTGCACAGGGAGGAGAAGATGGTCTATGCGCGCTTGGTTGCCCCACACCGGGTTCTTTCCACCTGCCGCAGCTGTTCGGGAGGACTGCATGACGACCTGCAGTATATCTACAATCATCAGTCCTGCGAGCCTGCGGGAGGGCACATGAATAGCAGGATGCACATATTGGCGGTGGATCGTCCTGAGGAGTACAAGAGAGAGGTAGCCAGCAGCCACAACCTTCCATTCCAAAAATGTGCAACGCTTGGAACTGCAGCCAATATGAACAATGCAGCGATCTGCCATGAGCGATTTCAAGATCTGGAGGTTGTGACTGTTTGCACCGGCGGCGTGGAGGGAAATGCAGGTCGGGCAGGAGATCCCGCCTCCTACTACGAGCCACAGGAAGAGAGTGCAGATGAGCGGGCTGAGAAGGGTGGCGGCCTGGAGCCAGGAACTATAAATGCCATGATATTCATCAATCGAGAGCTTCTTCCCGGGGCTATGGTCACCGCAGTCCTCACTGCCACCGAGGCCAAGACTGCAGCCCTTCAGGAGCTGGAGATCCCTTCCCGGTATTCTGAGGGCCTTGCCACAGGCACCGGAACAGATCAGATTGCAGTGGCTTCCCGGCTGGGGGGGAGAGCAATAGCATTTGCCGGCAAGCACTCGAAAGTAGGGGAGCTCATCGGTCGCACCATGCATGACGCAGTCTTAAGGACGCTCTCCCTTCAAAACGGCCTGACGCCCGCCGGCCAGTCTTCCTCACTGGCTCATCTGGAGCGGTTCAGAATCGATGAGCAGGAGATGTGCCAGGGAATTGGGAAGTTCCTTTCTAAAGATGACGCCGATCTGTTTAAGAAAAGTTTTTCAAATATCATCAAGGATCCTATAACTGTTGCTGCTGTTGCTGCTCTGGTCCATCTGAGGGATAAGTTTGTATGGGGCATTCTCCCGAAAAGCTGCACGGCGGAGATAATGGTACTCTACGGGGCACAGATCTCCGCCGCCGTCTCGGGCAAGAGCCAGCGCATAAACGATTATATGCAGATGCTCTCCTCATTGCAAAAGTCCCTGGACAAGCAGTTCTTTCTGGAGTTCGTATATCAGGCATTCGCCCTCGGCTTTTCCGAGAAGTGGGCCGATCCAAAAAGCGAGGGGTGCGGAGGGGCGGGATGCGGAGATGAAGAGGCTGCGATCACTCAATAGCGGCATCTCACCGCCTCCATTTTTGCGGCAAATCCTTTTATCTTAAGCCTCACGGATAGACCCACATCTCCTGCGGCCCTCCGCCGAAAAACTTTTCCAATAGCTCCTGGTGCACTGCCTCAGGATCGATATCTTCGAAGAGATCGGGATGGAACCATTTGGCCAGGTAGAGCTCTCCTATTATTGAGCCTATCCCGTAGGTTACAAAAGATGCCATAGTATGAACCCGACCATCCTTTATGGCCGTAACGTCTGCCAATTCTGGTCGGGAGAGTATTTCATTCCGTGTCCGCACCATGATTTCGGTCAGATTCTCATCGGTCTGGGCAGAAACAGAACGTACGATTACATCTGGATCTATCTCCACCAGCCATTCAGGATCCACTGTGGGATACTTAACCTTCTGATCGGCCACAATATTTATGCCTCCCACTGCAACGGATAGATTGTCGAAGTTCGTTCCCTTACCCATACTATAATACGGCTTGGACCACTCAAAGAAGACTAAAGGCTTATCCGTCTCCTCAAGACCAGCAACGTGCTCATCGATCATGCTCTGATATTGATTGATGAAACTGATGATCTCATTGGCTCGATCTTCCTTCTCCAGTAATATTCCTAAATCTTCCACTACAGTAACCACCGTTTTTGGGTCCAGAGATGAATATACCAGAACAGGTATACCTGCATCTTCCATTTCTTTGCGGTTGTCACTGGTGAGCATACCGTCAGCAACCACCAGATCAGGCTTGATTTTAACGATGGCTTCCAGATCCGGTTTATGGGAGCTTTTAGCAACCACTGCCACATCCATAAGAGGCGCTGGATAGTTTGAATAAGAGCAGCGTCCTATGATTCTATCCCCGCCCCCAAGAGCGTAGATGAGCTCCGAATTGTATGAGCCCATGGAGACAATCGTTTCCACAGGCATTGTTACATTGACCGATTGACCATCGTCATCGAGGATGGTTACTATCTTTTCATTCAACCCTTCCGTTGCATCCTCACATGCTCCTGGGAATCCCACAAAAATAAGGGCTATCAAGAGAATGCCCAAAACTCTGCCAGTCATTTGTCTCAACTCCTTTAAATCCATCTTCTGTCCTACGGATAGACGGACTTCTCCGCCATCTGTTCACCAAAAAACTTCAAGAGAAACTCTCTGTGCACCGCCTCAGGATCGATATCTTCGAAGAGGTCGGGATGGAACCATTTGGCAAGGTAGAGGTCTCCCACCACAGAGCTAATGCCCCATGCCACGGGATTGCCAAGAATATACACCTGGTCATTCTTGACCGCCTTTACATCGACCAGCTCAGGCCGGGAGATAATTTCGTTATGAATTTCCTTCATCTTGTCGGTTAAGTTCTCATCAGCAGTGTTAGTGGCGTAGCTAAAGATGATGTCGGGATCCCTCTCCACAACCCATTCTGGGTCTACAGTTGGATAATCCACAGGCTGATCGGCAGCGATGTTTATGCCACCGGCAGCAACTGTGAGATTGTGGAATGTAGTTGCTGAAGCCATTGTGCTATATGGGTATCCTATCTCTATGCCCGCAGACTCTATCTTCCTGCGATCTTCTTCCGAGAGCATGCTGTCTGCAATCACCAGATCAGGATCGATCTTATGGATCAGCTCGACATTTGGGCTGCGGGAACTCCGAGCAACTACAGGCACGCCTTCCAATGACGAAGGATAGAAGGAATATGAGTCGCGCCCAACTATCTTATCACCAGAGCCCAACGCATAGATGATCTCAGATGCGCGTGATGTGATCGAGACTATCTTTTCCACCGGAAGCGATACATCGACCAGCTCTCCAGTTCCATCTACTATGGTAACAATATCCTCTGTCTCCTGTCCCTCACATGCCCCCAATAATGAAAAAAATATAAGGATCTGGAGAACGCCACCTAAAAGGTTGCCGTTCATTTTTTAACTCCCGATTGTAATGCTTCGATCTCAGGATAGGCCCATGCCCCTTCCAGATCAAGTCCATAAAATTCTCGGAGCATCTCTTTTTCCACCGCGGCTGGATCAATGTCCTGGAACAGCTCAGGATGGAGCCATTTTGCCAGATAAAGCAGATATCCAATCATTCTGGGCCCTCTTCTGATGGATAGATGACTTATGTAGATCCGTCTGTTCTTGACGGCATTGATTTCTTTCAGCTCCGGCCGCGCTAGAATCTCCTCCCTTTTTGCTTGCAGTGTCTCTTTTGTCGTTGGAGACGATGAAGAGACCTGAGAGATGATCACATCCGGATTATGCCTGATCACCCATTCATCACTCACAGCAAGCCTGCCAAGCTCCTTTGTGCCGGCGATATTGACCCCGCCGACAAGAGTTATACCCTCATCCGCAGCAGTGCTGGCTTTGGTGATATAATTCTTAAAAGCGCACTCGTTATAGACCAGGGGCTTGTTCTCGATATTCAGGCTGCCGGTCCTATCTTGAATAATCTTTGCATATCTCTCTAAAAATTCTATAAGTTCTTTCGCTCGATTTTCAGCAGCCATTATTCTGCCCAGGGTGTTAATGTTGCTTATTAGAGCCTCCAGCTCGCAGCCCTTTTCGATTACGACCACAGGTATGCCCGCAGACTCAATCATGCTAAATTCCTCCGGGGGGACACGCCTGCCGGTTATCACTATATCAGGTCTGAGATCCAAGACCATCTCTCCGCTGATGGTCTTTCTAATGCTGCTGCCAACTGCCGGCTTCTCACCCAGGCCAGGAGGAAAGCTGGAATGGTCATCCCGCCCCACAATCCTATCCATTCGGCCGAGGATGCAGATGAGCTCCGAGGCGATAGGTGTCAGGGTGACCACTCGACCGGGTGGACAGGGTATCTCTTCTCTCTCTTCGCCTTCTGCTAGTATTATTTTATTTGTCATTTTACCACCTTGTCCTCCTCAATCATCTCCTCGATCTCCAGATACACATCTCTCAAGTTCTCCTGTGCCGGAGGCTTTTTCTTCCTCTTCTTTATCACGAAACTTGACTAAACACAAGCAAACTTGATTTAATAATCTTTCGGTTTAGCTGGTCAGGGGAAAAATGCTCTCTCCGGGAGGCCCAAATAGCTCTGTCAGAGGAATGACTTCAAGGGCCTGGAAGAAACCTCGGTCGGTGAAGTAGAAAACCAGAAACGTCATGCAGATGCAGGACAGAGCTATCTAAAAAATACGTGCTTGTCGTCTGAAAGCCTTGACGATTGCAGAACCCTTAAGTAAAAGGAATGCCGTTGAAAATTGCACAGAGAAGCACTTCACAGTCTGTGAAGCTCCGTCTTTTTAAATCCTGCCACAATCCCATTTACAGCCACAGTCGAGCCTAAGACGGGAAAAATTCAATTAACATACTTATCCTACCAACAGTTTTATCTATCGAAATGAAATATAGCAAATGATATTGGGTTATAACAAATTAAATTGATGATGTGCAATACTCCGCGTACCTGCCCTTGCCAAGAAATTGCTTCTCGAAATTGTATGCGGCGTGGCTGGTCGCTGATCAAAGGGTGGCAAAAGTGAATAGAATACCTTGTGCACGGCAGATACCTGCGCCGCCTGCGATTGGATCTGCTAGAGCATCTCATTGCAGTGACGCTGGAGCTGTAATAGCGAGAAATCCGGACATTTGAGTGATTTAATGGAAGAAGCTAGTTTGAGCATATCTAGAGGGGCTGAGGATGATAATTCTCGGCAAAATAGTGACTATAGTGACCTGGAGCTCAATCTTCTGGCAGATAGGAGCTTTCTGGACATTCATGGCTGCCCATCGAGGTTGGCTCACTACCACGGAATCGATTGCAAGCTATCCGGTTCGGTCTATGTCGTCTCGGAGATCGAGAGAGCTATTCCCCTGATACACGGCGTTAGAGGATGTGCCTTTCACCAGCGTCTGAGCCCACGCAAGCTCTATTCTCCAGTCTATGATATGGCCTGCACCAACCTAATGGAGGAGGACGTCATTTATGGAGGAGAAGAGAAGCTGAGACGGGGCATATATGATACCTATAAGCGATATAATCCCGATCTTATAGTCGTTCTTCCCACCTGCATATCTGGGCTGATGGGAGAGGATGTGCATAGCGTTGTTGAAGATATCAAAGACGAGGTCCCCTGCGAGCTGGTCATTGTCACCTCGGAGGGCTTTGCCCATCGAGACCACGATTCCATCGACTCCATAATGCAGTATGTAGCTACTTCATGGAAGAACACATCCCAGCAATTTGATTTCCGGGGCTGCGGTCAGGTGGATATGCTGGCAGCTCTGGCCGAGCAGCTGATGGAGGAGCAAGATGTAATCGAGAACTCGGTTAACCTGGAATCGAATGGCAGGAATACCTTTGGTTTCAACCTTGAGCTGCAAGAGGTCGGAAGCATTTTAGGTAAGATGGGGATCACCCTAAATACGGTCTTTCCCACCACGACCGTCAAGAGAATAAAGCAGGCACCCGCCGCCCGGCTTAACATAGCAAGGTCCCGTACAGATAAATGGGCCGCCTATATGAAGGATGAATTTGGGACCGATCACATAAAGAGCTGGCCCCATAACTCTGGAATAGAAGGCATGGCAAGATTCTTAATGGATATAGGCACCAGGATGGGCCTGGATGGCGAGGCGGAAGCGGTGATCGATGAAGAAAAAAAGAGAGCTGAAAAAGAGCTGGTAAAAATCAGACATGCTCTCATGGGATACAGCTTTGCCATCGTCTCCCAGAGCTTGATATTCAATCCCCACCGGGCGCGGGTCTACATAGATGATCTGATGATTCCTATTAAATGTATCTGCATTGATTCTCTAGTGCTCAACCGGCTAAAAGTCTCTCAGGAGACGAGAGATATGATGATAAAGAATATGTACAGCATATTCGATGAAATGAACCTGGACTTTCAGATTACAACCGATCCATCTGCTCAGGAGACATATAAAATATCCAAGGAGGTTGACCACGTATTAGGCGAGTTCATCACCTCCCACGTTTACGAGAGGAATGCTGAGATCCCCGTATTGGACATCACCATGTTCAGCAATATGCTCTACAGGACCAGCTTCAACGTTATCATCGAGCTGGGCCGGTATCTGACGCGGAGGATAAACAGGCCTCAGATAAGGGATAGACATCTCATTGTCTCCCGGCTGAAGTACAACTCTCCCTATTACCCCCTGCTAGATGATCCCAGAATCTCATCCTCTGTGAGCATGTGGCAGGAGATATGGAGGGCAAACTCCAGAGGAGGCTGCTAGAATGGATGGGGGGAGATTCTTAGGAGCCTTTCGGGCCTGCTCGGGAATAACCGACGCTGTGGTGCTTAACCACGTCCCGGTTGGATGCAACTGGGGGGCGGGGATGTTCAATTCCATCTCTCAGCAGGCAGATATCAGACATGCCTGTACTGTTGTGCATGAGCGGGAGATAGTCTTTGGAGGGGAAGAGGCTTTGAAGAGGGCCCTGGAGCTAGCAGACAAGACCTGCAGCACACCCTTATTGGTGGTCATATCTGGAGACGTCCCTTCCATAATTGGGGATGATGTTCAGTCGGTGATCGATTCTCTCTCGCTGAGAAAGGATGTGCTGTGGCTTGAGGCTGCAGGCTATAAGGGCTCCATGAGAGATGGCTACGAGGACGCCCTGGTAAAGCTCGAATCGCTGATGAAGGAATGCGAAATAAAGAGGCGCTCAGTCAACCTGATCGGCCTTTGCCCTGATGACTTCAAGGTTCATGCCGATCTGAATGAGATAAGAAGAAACATAGAAGCCCTGGATATCAGCGTGAACAGCACTATATCTATGTGCAGCCTCGAAGAGTTTTGTACTGCTCCCGCAGCGGAATTGAACCTCGTGATGGGTCAGGGAGTAGATCTGGCAAAGAAAATGAAGGATGATTTTGGCACACCCTACATAGAGCTCGATTACCCCTATGGCCTTGAAGGATCCAGTAAGTTTCTGGAGGCATTATCCGGCCGCCTGGGCGTGGAGTATTGTGAGGAAAAGTTCATCGATCTCGAGCCATTTAAGCGGACGTATCTCCATCAGCATGAAATCTATGGAACAGGTGTGTCGGTTACCGGCGATTTTCGCTGCCATTCGATGTCTGATTTCCTGGAAAGAGAGCTGGGCTTCGAGATTGAGGTGAAGTGCTCTTATGACCAGTGCAGCTCATTTGAAGATGATGTAAGAAGATCCAATACCATGATGCTATTTGGTAGCAGCTTTGAGCGCGGCCTGGCCAGAGAGCTTGCAATTCCTCTCATGAGGTTCGTCTACCCGGTATTTGACCAGGTCTGCATGTACGACTATGCTCCTTATGCCGGACTGAGAGGGACGGTCTTTCTGACCGAGAGCATAATCAATACCTTAATGGGATTCGATAAAAGACCTAGATACTCGGCTTAACAGGAGATGATCTCACAATGAGAAAGTTCTGCGTATACGGCAAGGGCGGGATTGGAAAGTCCACAATGGTATCAAACATAGCGGCAGCTTTAGCCGAGGATGGGAAGCGCGTAATGGTCATAGGATGCGATCCCAAAGCGGATTCGACCCGCAGCCTGATCGGAAAAAGGATTCCGACCATTTTAGACGCCTTTCGCGAAAAGGGCCCCGGCCGGATGAAACTGGAAGATATCGTTTTTGTCGGATTTAAGGGCGTATATTGCGCCGAGTCCGGCGGGCCTGAACCTGGTATTGGCTGCGCTGGCCGTGGGGTTATCACTGCTGCCGAGATGCTGACCCGCCTTGGTGCCTTTAAAGACCTTGATCTTGATGTACTGATATACGATGTTTTGGGAGATGTAGTCTGCGGCGGTTTTGCCATGCCTTTGAGAAACGGTCTGGTTGACGATGTCTACATCGTCACGACCTGCGACTCCATGTCCATCTACGCCGCCAACAACATTTGCAAAGGAATCAAGCGCTTTGCGGAGAGGGGTGATGTCTTCTTGGGCGGCATAATCTACAATGGAAGGAGCGTCGTAGACGAGCCGTCTATAATCGACGGATTTGCCGCGAGGCTGGGGACTCAGGTCGTGGGAAGAATGCCCATGAACGATCTAATTCCGAGATCTGAAATTCACCATAAGACGGTAATAGAATACACTCCAGACTCGGAAATTGCAGAGATATTCAAGAGGATCGGCAGAAACATACTCGAAAACCGTAAAACAACTGTTCCAAAACCGTTATCCGACGAGGAGCTAAACGAGATCAATAGAGAGGTCGAGGATCTATTCAGAGAGAAAACCCTGACTCAGCTCTCCACCTGAGGCTTATTGAATTTAAAAATGCCATAGTAAATGTATGACATTTTAGAATAAAAGGAAAAAGGAGGTATGAATATAAAGTTTTATGAGCTATTATACATATTTATCATCTCGTTCATGGCTGCTACCGCAATGGGCGTCCCGCCGCGCGTTCCCACAACTGATATGGATGGTGCATCAAGGCACCTGAGATGTTCCTTGCTTATTGCCGCATTAACAAAGCCGACGGGCGTTCCAATTACAAGTGCTGGCATAACATCTCCAGAGACTATAAGGTCGCAGAGAGTCAGAAGTGCTGATGGCGCATTGCCTATCAGCACTATGCTTTCAGATAGCTCTTCTTTAAATGCCAAAACGCCTGCTGAAGCTCTGGTTATGCCTTTGCTTTCGGCCAGCTCATCTCCTCTTCCAATCATGACTCTAATGGAGGATTGATGGCCTTTTTTGAGCACACCTTCTTTCACCATGTTGATATCCACAAATATCCTGGCCTTTGCATCCAATGCTTTGAGTCCTGCATTTACCGGGTCCTTTACAAACCTGAGGATCTCAGCCACATTGGGATCTCCCGTAGCTATGGCACATCTCTGTCTAACTCTGTCCTCTGGAGTCGAGTTCCCCACTATCTCTGAGATGATCTTTCTGCTCCTTCTGCTTATGTCCATCGCCTCACGAGTAGTGGCACTTATATCGGAATAGTTCTCATCCATCTGCTCCGCCTCAATCTCTTTTCAATTCAGCGGCTGCGCTCAATAACCAGGTCGATTTAACCATATTTGGTTTAAGTCTAGTTGGTTTGATTTAATAACCTTTCGGTGAACAATAAGTGGGATCAATCATAGACCAGAAATGATGAGTCAAGGGTGCGTGAGAGGCAAAGTTCCGCTGCCTGGAGAGTGAATCGCACCTTTAGTGATGCAGTTCGTTCACTACTCAGCAGGATATGCCGCCATCGATTCCCTCTATGGTTCTCAGACCATAACGGAAGAGCAGGCATTAATAACGCTTTTTAGTTGCAAAATTTTATTTATTACTATTCTAGAAAATAATTAACCTATACTTTATATACAAGTAAACTTGTTTTACTGCAAATTTGTCTTATAAAGGAGGATGAGCAATTGCGAAAAAACATAGTCTTGATGCTGGTATTCCTCAGTCTTCTCATAACGGCAGGAAGTGCTGAGAATATCACAATTGTTGACTCCACCGGACGCTCTGTGAGTGTAGATGTGCCGGTGCAAAAGGTGGTATCGCTGGGGACTGGTGTGGCAGAGTACCTTTATGCGCTGGACGGCAGAGAGATCCTGGTGGGAAGAGACTCGTATTCTCATTTCCCTCCGGCTTTGGAAGAGGTACCTATTGCTGGAAAGAGCTCCCATTCCCCTGACCTGGAGCTGATAGTCTCGCTTAATCCGGACCTGGTGATCGCCGATACAATGCTCACCAACGATGATTTGAAGGAGCTTGAAGGCGCAGAAATCCCCGTTATGCTCGAGTCTATCGTGGATCCGGCCAAAGACTTGGGAGTAATGGAAAAGCTGGGGACAATAATGGGGAAAGAAGAGCGTGCCCAGGAAATCACCGGTTTCATCGAAGGCTATCAGGATCTGATCAAAGAACGCACTGCCGATCTGAAGCCAGAGGATAAGCCCAAGGTCTTCTTCGAATGGGCTGGAAAGCCGTACTACACGGTTTCAAGCGGCAATCCCTCTGATACATTGATCCGGCTCGCAGGTGGGGATAATATTGCAAAAGGTCTGGGCAACAGCACTCATTCGTATCCCACCGTCAGCCCGGAGTGGGTGGTGGAGACCGATCCGGATGTGATAATCCAGCAGAGGTCCAGCGACAAGACATTCACAGAGGATGAGCTGAAAACGCTGAGAGATGAGATCATCGCTCGCTCTGAGCTTGCTGATGTGAAAGCGGTCAAAGAGGGCCGGGTTTACCTGATCTCTGGAGAGATCAGATATGGGGTACGCTCTGTCATCTGCCAGCTTTACATGGCCAAGATGTTCTATCCCGAGAGGTTTCGGGATATAGATCCAGAGGCGGTCCACCAGGAGCTTGCAGAGAAGTTCTACGGTCTGAGTCAACTGGATGGGGTATATATCTATCCCACCGGCTCAGCCAGCTGATTCATATTTTTTTAATATTTGAAGATAATTGAGGCAGATATGAAAGAGATAGTAAGCATAACAGTGGCAGCAGTATATCTTCTGCTATTAATAACGGCAGCATCTGCAGCCGAGTCTGACTTCGTCCTGGGAATTTACGGAAATGCAAATATGGATCAGACCATAGACGAAAGCGATATCGTCTATGTGGAGGAAATCATCAGCGGAGCTAGGGAATCGACGGATTTGGCCGATGCTAATTACGACGGCAATGTGAATGAGCTTGATTTAGATCAGATAAAAAAGATAATTGCAGGGACGGAAGAGAACCTGACGATAGTGGATAGCTACAAAAGAGTAGCTACTATTAAAAAGCCTGTACGGCGAATTGTTTCCATATCGATATACAACAATGAGGCATTGAGGATGTTCGGCGAGCTTGACAAGGTAGTTGCCATCGAAGATAGCACCAAGAAAAAGGACGTGTTCTTCCCTCAAGGCGCCGAAATGCCATCAATCGGAGGTTATCCTCCAAATCCGGAGGCGATATTCAAATATCAACCCGATCTGCTATTGGGCGCAACCTCATGGACAAAGGAACTCTATGATAAGCTACCTGGCAACACCTCCGTGGTAGGCCTCGATTTCACCTCAAAAACACCTTATTCCTTCGCAGAGGAGACTACAAAGCTCGGCTATATCTTGAACCGCAGAGATGAGGCAAAGGATTACCTGGAAAACTTCCAATACAAGTATATCGACGCTATAACGGCCAAAACGGCAAGACTCTCCGATGAGGAGAAGCCCAGAGTATATGTGGAGTCCTCATTCGGCAATTACAAAGCATACGGCGGCAATGGTTCAGGCGCTCAGACCTATCTCGAGATGGCCGGTGGAATTAACATATTTGAGGACTCGCCTCTCTACTTCGAGGCTGATCCTGAGGCAGTAGTAACTAGCAATCCGGACATCATCTTTAAGCAACTGAGAAACGATGTAGGATACCCAGCCAATGACTTCTCAGTCATGAGCGAGGCTAGAGAAGAAATCCTGAACCGGCCTGAGCTTGCCGATGTGAACGCTGTCAAAGAAGGCAGGGTCTACATCATTGACGAAGGGCTCTCCTACGGCTTCAGTTATCAGATAGCAGTGGCGTACATGGCAAAGTGGCTACATCCAGAATTATTTGATGAACTAGACCCTCAGGCAATGCACCAGGAGTTCATCGATAAATACTGTCCAGGCCTGAGCTTCAATGTGTACAAGAACGGGACCTTCATCTACCCGTCACAGGCGGAAAATCATGCTGTCGCCTGAGAGCTAAATATTGGTAGGCACCCGCATACAGCAAACTGGCAAATGAGGCGACAAAACCATGTCGCCTCACATCTCAGGTCAATGTCAGGTCAAATAGCTCGTACTTCAATCCTTCAGACTCCAGGCGTTCCAGGATACCGGGGATCTGCTCGTCCACACTGACGACGACTGAGCTAATACCGTGATAGGCGGCCTCTATCACAGCCTGCTTCGCACCGAAGATCACATCTGGCTCTCTCTTTATCTTTCTAAGGGCCACAAGAGCCTCGATGCCTAAGGAGCCGACCATCTCATAGCCTGAGACCCTCTCTCTCAGAAGATCGAGATCGACATTTCTGGATCCCCCTATCTGGATTCGCGGCACCTTGCATACGATTATCCGTCCTTCCTCAAGACTTATCAGGCCTTTGAGATCAGATACTCCAATATCCTCACCCGCAGAAGCATCTGAGATGGTTATGCCTTTAGCTTCTATGTCGTCTTTTTTATTCGCATAGAGGAGCCCATCCCGCATCTCCAGGGATACCTTTTCACCCTTAATGAGGTCTGATTCTGCCAATGCACTCCAGACAGAGACATGGCTGATAATGTCCTCCATAACCGCTCGAGCATATTGTTTTAGCTCAGCTGCGCTCTCGAGCAACCACTCCACACCTTCCTTGGTAATTCTGTATCGCATGCGTCCGTCTGTAGTAACCAGGCCTTCTGCCACGAGCTCCTTGATGTATTCCGAGATGGCCTGTGGGGTCAGGTCAAGTCTATCTGCTACCTCCTTCTGGCGCAGATTGGGCTGGTGGGCAGCTATCTCTACCAGGATCTGAAAGCGAGAGCTTTCTCGCTTGCTTTTAAGTACGTTGATCATCGGCAATCCTCATTATGATTTTAATGACCATGGGATCGGTAACGGCTGAGCACGCTCTCGAGATCTTCTCTCTTTACCGGTTTGCACATATAATCATCCATTCCTGCCTGGAAGCACATCTCACGATCCTCTTCCTGGTTGCAGCCTGTAACGGCGATGATTTTTATGCTTCGATCGTGCCAGCGATGGCGTATGGCTTTGGTTGCCTCAAGGCCATCCATCTTGGGCATCTGTATGTCCATTAAAATCACATCATAGGACCGGGTTTCCAGGGCATGAAGAACATCAAGCCCATCATTGGCGACGTCTGCATAGAGTCCCATGTACTTGAGCATTCTCAGCATCAACTCCTGGCTGCAAGGGTTGTCTTCCGCAAGCAATATGCGCACGGTATTGTAGGATCCTTCCTTCGCGAACACTTTTAAGGCCACCTACTGTGAATCTTCAGGCAACTTTTCTCCTCTGCCATCTCATGCCTCCTAAGTTGTCCATTCCAGCTTATAAGTGGGAAATGGAAGTGGGTGCCAAACTGCAGTCAGCACCCATCTCCGGATTTGAATAGGGGTGTGCATTTTGTTATCCACTAATTTTGATTTAATACAAATTTACTTTACTTAAAGATTGTGGTATGCTACTCCTGAAAGCGACCAGATCTGTTATCAATGGGGAACTGTATCCAAAGAGGAATAGCAGTAGCGAAGCATCCAAGCGCCGCCACATGAAAATGGTTCCAAGCTAAGCTGACTCAAACCCAAGTTGAATGCGCATGCCCTTTATCCCCCAAGCAAGCATCGGAGTATTACTATAAAGTGAAACGGCGGCGACGCACCCCACCGCCCGGCAGACGGGGCATCCGAGGCGTCGCCGCATAAAGATAATACTACTCGGATCTGATTTAATCCCTAAGTTAGATACGGATGCCCTTTATCCCCGATGCAAGCATCGGGATATTGCGATAAAAATCAAGCCGGATTTATCAAGTGCACTTTCCATAAATCAATTTTTTAATCAGAAAAGTATATATCTCATTGAGGAAGCAATAGACCTGAGGTGAGACATATGCTGGACAAGTTTGTATCAGAGCGCCTATTCGATAAGACGATAGAGGTATACTTTGGAACTGGAAAGTCAGACAGGCTCAAAGGCAAAGTTGTGGATAGCGCCGATGGGGTCTTGGTCCTTGAAAATGCCGGAAGAAGAGACTACATAAACGTAGACAGGGTACTGGCTGCGTGGGAGGTAGATTGAGGTCTAAAGGACCACTGGTTTATTTATTTGTATGTGTTTAGCTCCACTGAATAGTTCGATTGATGCTGGTTTCATCTCATGATGAGCATGAGGTAAATAACCTATCCCAGATGGAAAACGATGATAATAACTGGTCTTGTCCGAAATCTACTATTGAGAATTGGTTGCGCAGGATGCTGCTGAATGGGCTCAATGATATCGATTATGATGAGCTAAACACATACATTTGTTTTAATATTGCATTCTTTATCCTCACATTATTTGACAACCTTCATCTCCTATATGATACGGTTGCGTGCCAGGTACCGCTAAAGCTTCTCATCCTGCAGTTCATATGGATCTGCCAGGCGATTCAGAAGTTCCTTTTCGTAGATATCGGGATCTATAAAAGTCCGGCCAATGATCGGGACGCCTTCATTCCGTTGCTTATCTGGATCTGGACAGTTCACAAGCTCCCTTTCTTTAGTTATTGCATACAGTGCAAAGGTATCAGGATCTTCAAAGGTCCGGCCGACGATCGGGATGTCCTCAAAGGGATCAGATCGCATCAGTGTCAAAGGCACCTTATTTTTGAGAGAATAGGTGTACCGTACTTCTAGCAGATTTTCTTGCCAATGCATACCAGGAGGACGAGATGTGCTATATGCTATAGCAACTGACCAACATTTTTCATTCACATCGAGGTATACCGTAGGGATAAGGAAACGATAGTCTTTTCCAATCATCACTTCATCTTCAAACTTTTTCACTGCTTGACGAGTTGCCGGCTTCGGATCAAACCCACAAAATTTTGGCATCACTTCACCCTCATTTCCTGATATACTATAGCCCTGAGATCTCCAGTCTCCGGAAGGACGCAGTTCTCAGTTTACTTGCCATCTGATCTAGATGCGCTACTTGCCCGCTGATCCCTACGGTCTTTGCCGTCTGAAGCATAGAATCAACCGGATATCCCATTGCCCGGGAGAAACTGAACAGCTCCACAGCGAGCTTTGTGAATTCCTGGCCCAGCGACTGCACGAGCAGGGGCTGCGCACCGCTGGAGAGATCCATCTCGATCTCTATGTCGCCCTCCAGTATGACCCCCTCCAGGCTCTGAACTTCATAATTGGACAACGTCTCGTTCAAGTCTTTCATTTTTATGGAACTTCTCTCATCTGCCATCTTATGCCCTCCTTAGCTGTCCATTCCAGCTTATAAGTGGGAGATGGAAGTGGGCGCCAAACCGCAGTTTGCTCCCACCTCCTGATCTGAATGGACGCGTGGATTCCTTGGTCCACTAAATTTGATTTAATACAAATTAGTTTTACTTAAAACTTGCGGTCGAAAGATTTTTTAAATTTTATAAAAATTGATGTGGAGTCAGGACCCTCTCCACAAGAGCACCCTCAGGGACGGGGGTAAACAAATATCAAATCGGGAAATTCCATGCCCATAAAATCGGTCATATATTCTTCGTAGGCTTCTGTCGGATCTGCAGCAAAATCCGGGTGGAGTAGCTTGACCCAGTAAAGATAGCCAACCACGCTGTCCAGCCCCGTCATCAACTCGTTGCTGATCAGGTATACCCGTTTGCTTTTCACTGCATCTATGCTCTCCCAGCCATCGCGATTCAAGACCTCTGCAACTATTGCCTCCGGCTCATCGGTGCCATTCCAGCCCCAGTCCACCTCTGAGCTGTAGACGTACTTCATCACCACCTCTGGGTTCTCGGTGATGATCCACTCGCTATCCACATGAGGATAGGCTTCTGATAGATTGGCCGCAATGTTCCTGCCGCCGGCAAGTTCAAGCACCAGGCTTCCCTTTGCACCCTCTCCATATGTCCCAACATCATTTAGACCCTTAAAGCCCGTCTCCAAAAAGACGCTGGGCCTCTCATCCCGGCTCAAATTGTTCACATATTCATCTATCTGCCTTTCATATCCGGAGCGCCATTGAATATATCGATCCTCTGCCCCATTCGTGCCCAAAATGTAGCTGAGCTTGACCAGTTCTTCTGTCACGAAATTCGGATCTGTGAACTCCAGGGCGACTACGGGTATTCCTGTAGGATCGAGATTCTCCTCCGCTTCGGATATTGGCGGCCATTTTTCGTAGCTGATGACCAGATCAGGGTCAAGGGAGATGACCGCCTCATAGTCCTCTATCTTCCAGCCGCCAACGGATGGCCGATCGGCGAGATCGGGAAAGAAGTAGATCTTCTCATGGATGGTATTGGAGACCCCGACGATCTTGTCTGTAGCCTTTAAAACCTTGAAGGCCTCAGCAGCAAGGCCGCTGGGAACGATGATTCTTTCCACAGGCATATCGATTGACACCGTCCGGTTGGCGGTATCTTTCAAGATGAGCTTCTCTTCTTTGCCTGCTATGATATCCTCAATCTGCGCGATATCCTCCTGGTCGATACTGCCATCGTTGTTGGCATCGGCCAGCTCGTTGTACTCCTCTGTGCCGTTGATGATCCCTTGAATAAAATCGATATCCAACTGATCTATGGTATCATCCAGGTTTGCATTGCCGTAGATCTTCAAGGTGAAATCAAATCCACCTGCCAGGATTGGCAGTGAGCACAGCATCAACCATGCCAATAGCATCCTTATGCGTGTCTTACTAAGCATTTCGATCACCATTTTTTGATTAAAGGAAAGATTAATTGATTTAAGTCTTTCTCAACCGGACAAGGAGCATTTGATTCATTGCCACCCAGTATGACGCATTGGCCCAAGATTTATATACAACTTAATTTGTCTAAAAGTCAATTAAGTTGACTAAATAGGAGGTAGTGACGTTGAGAAAAAAGGCTTTGCAGATCCTGATCTCTCTTTTATTGGTCATCGAGAACCTGGGAAGGGCTCTTGGAAAAGAGGAGCGCGCTTCTGAGCTGGCGGGCCAGCTGAAAGGTTATCATGATCTTATAAAAGAGAGAACCTTGGGCATAAATTCGGAGGAGAGACCAACCGTGTTCTTCGAGTGGCTGGGAAAGCCGTATCATTCGGCATCCAACGGCACATCCTATGACAACTTCATCGACTTTGCCGGCGGAGTCAACATCGCAGCCAATGAATCGGTCGATTATCCCAATGTCAGCCCGGAATGGGTGATAGAGAAAGATCCGGATGTCATACTTCACATTCTGGGAAGCTCGAAGGACTATACAGAGGAGGAGCTAGAGCAGTGGAGGGATGAGATCATATCTCGGCCGGAGCTGCAGAATTCAAGGGCGGTCAAAGAGGGACGGGTCTATGTTTTAAGCGGTACGGTGGCCACGGGAATCCGCTCTGCGATCGGCGAGCTTTACCTGGCCAAGTGGTTCTATCCAGAATTATTCGATGACATAGATCCGGGTGCCGAGCATGAGAAGCTCATACAGGAGTTCTACAACATGAAGCTGGAGGGAGGATACGCTTATCCCTCCGATGCCTGAGCTAGCAATGGTAGCATGAAAACAATGCGTGGTGGAATTAATGAGGACAGCCTTTCTGGTTATTATCTGTATCGGCCTCCTTTCCATTACTGGAAGCGGAGAAATGGTCACAGTAGTCGATTTTACCGGACACTCTGTGAGCGTGGATGCGCCGATAAAAAGCATCGTCTCTCTCGCAGGAGGA
>Ga0208694_1000643_pt1 | contig 49658 bp, 54 predicted proteins | sample AD_UKC078_MetaG_FD_184442 | JGI IMG/M metagenome (GOLD analysis project Ga0208694, IMG submission 184442) | Active sludge microbial communities of municipal wastewater-treating anaerobic digesters from USA - AD_UKC078_MetaG (SPAdes) (version 2) | ecosystem: Engineered > Bioreactor > Anaerobic >...
GTTGCAGTTATTGGATGCTTCGCATCCTTTGTGTAATCAGAAATAAGCGGAAGCCACGAAATAGGCATAGCTGCAGACAGTTCTATCGCTGCTCCAAAACCCATTTCACCGGAAATGTTTGCATTAGAGCCCCCGTTAAAAACAGTAGCTCCTAGAAAAATTGTCAGAATAAACAAGCTTCCCACTGCAAAAATATTTACCTTCTCCAAGTTTTTAGGTCCAATAACAACCCATACTAATATTGCAGCCCCTATAATAATGCCCCACAACAAATCAGATTGCATTCCGAGATTTGTATTTAACATGACCCCCATTGCTCTTGCGCCTTGAATTATCATTACGGCAGTCCATCCGACAAGCTGTAATACATTCATCACGGCAAAAAAATTTCTTCCTTTGTTTCCAAATGATAATCCTACAGATTCCATAGCTGATTTACCGCTTTTAGCACCTATGATTCCGGCATAATATAAAAGTATGCAGCCTATTATGTGTCCAATCACAATAGCAATAAATCCTTTTGAAAAACCAAGCGGTACAAATAATGTTCCCGTAAATATTTCCGCGATAGATACGGCTGCTCCAAACCAGAGTAACCCGTTGCTTAACGTTGATGTTTTGTAACTACCCATAACTTATGTCCTTCCTACTAAAAATGGGATATACCAACACGGTGTATCCCATTCACTCTCATAAACAGTTCCCTACGTTGGCATTATCCAAATCAGGTACGGTCGAAACTTTAAGTTTCCTCTCAGCCTATTATGCTCCCGATATTATTAATTTAATTAATTTGATTATACAACAAGCCTACAGTAAATGCAATCTATTTTTCATAATCCAATGTTTTTGCTGTTAGGGTAATTTTCATTCATGTAACATTAAGGGGGCTCGGGTCTTTGACACTTGAAGAATAAGAAAAGCGATAAAGTCATTGGAAAGACTTTATTTTTTTGTCAAATTTTGAAAATAATTGTTGCACAATGTTTCACAATGTGTTATAATATAAGCAAAAACCGCGGAGGTTAGATATGAGGTTACAGATTTCTAAATCCAAAAATGCTTCATCATTTTATGTTGTTGAATCAGTATATTTAAATGGTAACCGTACTAATAGAGTTGTAGAAAAATTAGGAACTTATAAAGAGCTTAAGGAAAAATTGGGTGACAAAGATCCTAAGGAATGGGCAGAAGAATATGTTAAAGAATTGAATCGTCTTAATATAGAGGATAAAGAACCTGATGTTATTGCAAAGTATTCTCCTTCTAAAATAATACCAAAGGGTGAGCAACGTAGTTTTAACGGCGGATACCTTTTTCTTCAACAGATATACTATGAACTTGGAATTCATAAAATCTGCAAGGTAATATCAGAAAAATATAAGTTTACTTATGACCTCAATTCCATATTATCCAGATTAATTTATGGAAGAATTATCTTTCCTTGTTCAAAACTTAAAACTAATAAACTATCTTTGAAATTTATAGAACCTCCCAATTTTGTGTTGCATCAAATATATAGAGCCCTTGGAGTAATTGCAAAAGAATCAGATTACATACAATCAGAAATATATAATAACAGTTTAAACATTGCTAAAAGAAATTCCGGTATACTTTATTATGACTGTACAAATTATTACTTTGAAATTGAACAGGAAGACGGGCTTAAACAATATGGTTATGCAAAGGATCACAAACCAAATCCTATAGTCCAAATGGGGCTGTTTATGGATGGTAACGGCATTCCGCTTGCCTTTTCCATTACTAAAGGAAATACTAATGAACAGCTCACATTAAAACCTTTAGAAGAAAAGATATTGGATGATTTTAATCTTTCAAAATTCGTGGTATGTACTGATGCAGGGCTTGCATCTGAAGCCAACAGAAAATTCAATGACAAAAAAGGTCGTGCTTTTATTACAACGCAATCTGTTAAAAAGTTAAAAAAACACCTTAAAGAATGGTCTCTTAATCCAGACGGGTGGCATCTTCCGAATGATGATAAAATTTACAATATTACAGAACTTAATGAAGAAAAAGATGTTGAAAAAATATATTACAAAGAACGTTGGATAAAAGAAAATGGATTAGAACAAAGAATGATTGTTACATATTCTATAAAATACAAGGACTATCAAAGAAAGATACGTAAGTCGCAAATTAAACGTGCTGAAAAAGTTATAAATACAAACCCCCAAAAATTGAAAAAAGTAAATCAAAATGATTTTAAAAGGTTTATTGCAAAAACAAGCTATACAGCTGATGGTGAACAAGCCAAAAAAGAAGTTTATAGCATCAATACAGATTTGATATTAAAAGAAGAAGCTTTTGATGGTTTCTATGCCGTGTGCACAAATCTCGATGATGATGCATCAGCTATTATTAAAGTTAACAAAAGACGTTGGGAAATCGAAGAATGTTTTAGGATTATGAAAAGTGAATTTAAGGCAAGACCTGTAAACCTAAGCCGTGATGACAGAATAGAAGCACATTTTATGACCTGCTTTTTAGCCCTTATTGTTTACCGGTTACTTGAAAAAAAACTTAATGAAAAATATACATGTAGCGAAATTATTGATAGTTTAAGAGATTGGGACTTTAATTATTTGAAATCCGATGGCTATATTCCCATATATACACGTACTGACTTAACCGATGATATACATGATGCATTTGGCTTTCGTACTGATTATGAAATTGTAACTTTAAAAAAGATGAAAAATATTTTTAAATTAACTAAAATGCAATAACGTTGTGCATTTCTATACGCACTTAAAAGGTCTAATAATTATTGAAATTTCAATGATTATTAGACCTTTATTTTCTTACAAGTGTCAAAGACAGGAGAGTATTAGAGTCAAGCGCAATTAAAGCATATATTGCGCGCTCTGCGGTCAAAAAATAATCAGCTTTTATTAGAGAAATACAAAAAAAGACGCATTTTATATGCGTCTGTGGCAATTGATTAATTACGACATTTTCCTGCATCGATCTTCAATTATCTGTGCAGTATTGGAGAAAGCTTCTTATAAATCAATATTACCATAGCCGAAACTATTGTGCCTTTTAGTAGGTTAAAGGGTACTACGGCATACAGTACAAATGTTTTTAAATCTGTTATTGCCGGATTTAAAGCATTACCCATATCTATAAATGCCTGGATTGGATAGCCGTAGATTTTTGCATATAGCGGAAGCAACAGATAATAATTCAAAAATGCTCCTGCTAATGCTAAGGTCAATGTTCCGACAACTAATCCCAAAATAGCGGTTTTAAAACTTTTATTTCTTTTATAAATGAAGCCTGCAGGTACAATGAATGCGCATCCTATTATAAAGTTAGCGAATTCTCCTACTCCACCGGTATCTGTTCCGTTTAAAACAAAGTTAATTAAAATCTTAACCAATTCTATCATGGCGCCTGCTGCCGGACCTAAGGCAAATGCTCCTAATAATACCGGTACTTCACTGAAGTCTAATTCATAAAAGCTTGGTGCGAACCATAGCGGAAACTCTAAAAGCATTAATACTGTCGCTACGGCTCCTAATATTCCTACCTTTGTAATAGTTTTTGTGTTAATTCTTTGATTCATTGTTACGTCACTTTTCATATTTTCCTCCTTGTGCTCAGCACGATTTTAAGATTGTCAGAGGCAAATAAAAATCCTCTGAAATCTTCAGAGGCATTTTAAAGAATTTGCTTACAAGATGCAAGTAATCTCTTCTACCATCCAGACTTTACTGTCGGTATTGGAATCTCACCAATTCAACCTTTCGGCTCGCGGACTTTACCGCCGGTCGGGAATTTCACCCTGCCCTGAAGATATTTACATGACTATTATACCATTAATTATATATTTGTAAACCTCTTTTTTAAAAAAATTTGATATTTTTTTGGCGAATCTTATAAAAACATCCTCTTTCGCTCAGGATGACAAAGTGATTCATTTAACGTGTTATGGTAAACATGTGGTGATTCTGAACGAAGCTATAAATCTAAAAATCAGTTTTAAAGGAATGTCAGCAGAAGAAACAAAATAAGTCATAAATTTTTAAATTAATAATATTATAGATTAAGAGGACAAGGTAGGAGAGAACATGTTAAATTTATTGAACCATTTAGAAACAAGAATAAAAAATATTATTATTAGAGATTGCGGTATTTTGGATGAAATCATTGAAATCAGGCTTAGAATTAACAGTCCGGTACTTATTAAAACTCTAAAAAGAGAGTTTTTTTTAGATGAAAGTATTGTTATTACTAAAAAAGATATCGATGATATTTTGGGAAACTTAACCAAAAATTCAATACATGCATTTGAAAACGAAATAAACAAGGGCTACATAACCACAGAAGGAGGACATAGGGTTGGTATAAGCGGAGACTGCATCTATGACAAAAATGGGCTTAAGGGATTTAAAAACATTACTTCTCTTAACATTAGAATTGCAAAAGAATTTCCGGGATGCTCCGAAAAAGCATTAAAGCATTTCATAACTCCGGATAAAAATATTTACAATACATTGATTATAGGACCGCCGCTTTCAGGGAAGACAACATTAATAAGAGACGTAGCAAGAAATTTAAGCGACGGCTTTAAAAACCCGTATTTTGAAGGTTGTGACGTAACTTTAATCGATGAAAGAGGAGAAATAAGCGCCGTTTATAACGGTATTCCACAAATGAATACAGGCAGAAGGACAGATGTTTTGTCCTACTGCAAAAAAAGTGACGGATTTTTCATGAGTATAAGGGCACTTTCTCCCAAGGTAATAGTTTCTGATGAATTAGGCTCTCTAGAGGATTTTGAAATTATACAATATGCACTGAAAAGCGGAATAAAAGTTGTGGCAACTGCACACGGGTTTAGTTTGGATGATGTGAAAAGAAATTTATACCTAAAAAATATAATAGATAACAATTTCTTTGAAAGAGCATTTGTTTTAGACAAACGACCCTTAAAAGTAAATGAAGTATTTGATTTTCAAAAGAACAGGTTGATTTACAATGATTTGGATTAGGATTGCACTATTTGCAGGCACAGTAGTTACCGTTAAGTATATATTCAGCTCAATAAACCATGATGGTGATGAAAAAATAAAAAAAATGAAGGAATTAATTAATTTCACGGAATATCTCAGGGTATATTCGTGTGATATGAAAATGTCTATAGAAGAAATATGCTTAAAATATAATTATAAAAGCATAGAAACAGAAGTGATAATAAAGTCTATGATAAATATTTTGAAAAACAAAAAAAGCTCAAAAGAGCTTTTGGTTAACATAAATAAAATTATGTCAACTCCGGAGGCTTTTAATGCGTACTTTACAGAGATAATTGATTACTATGGTTGTACATATTCGGAAGTATTGGACAGAAAGCTTAAATTTACTATTGAAGAAATGGAAAGGGCTATGAAAGAATTTTCTATTAAGCACAATGAGAAAAAAACATTAAACAACAGAATTTCATTTCTTGCAGGTTGTCTGGCAGCTATCATAATGTCTTAGGAGGGGAATATGGATATAGATTTAATATTTAAAATAGGAGCAATAGGAATTGTAGTTGCGGTATTTAATCAGATTTTAACAAAGACGGGAAGAGATGAACAAGCCATGTTTGTTACCTTAGCGGGAGTTATTGTTGTAATGGCTTTGATTGTGGGAATGATGAATGAACTGTTTACGGAGGTAAAATCTGTATTTAACTTATATTGAAGAGGGATATCATGCTTTTGATGAAAATAATTCTTATAGCTGTAATTACATTAATTATGGGAATAACTTTATCCAAATTCAACTCCGAATTCAAAGTCTACATAACAGTTATTTTCGGTATTGTTGTAATTTTCCTGCTTTTTAAAGAGCTTAGAGTTTATTTGGAAGAAATTGTAGATTTATTTGTAAAATATGATATAAAGACTGAATATTTCGGTACCATATTAAAAATTGTCGGTATAGCTTACATTTGTGACTTCATATCACTTTTATGCAAGGATTTAGATTATGAATCTGTGGGGAAAAAGGTTGAAATTGCCGGAAAGCTTATAATACTCATCTATTCCATTGATGTTATAAAAATATTTTTAGATCAAATTTTGATCTTAGTTAACGGGTGATAAAATGAAAAAAATAACCTTATTTATAATTGTGTTTACCGTATTATTTACCTTTACGTGCAAAGCCTCAACCATGGACGAAGCAATGGATGAAATTCCTACTAAGGGTATAGAAGATTATATAAACGAAAAAAATGCGTATTTCAGAGAAAATAACATACGTATACGAGACTTGATAAGAAACGCTTTTACAGGAAACTTAGATGTGAGCTTGAAGGATTATTTGTACTATGAGTTAAAAAAAGAACAAAGTTTTTTCAAAGATATTTTGAAAACCGGTATCAATGTGTTTATCATTTGCATAGCTCTAACCATAATAAACTATTTTACCGATGAAGATACCGGAAAAAGTGTTTCGGACATAGTTGTATTATTTTCGGTAATTATTATTTTTACTATCATACTTAAGGATGTACTCAGCATTAAAAGTATACTTAAAAGTGATTTTACTGATTTTAAAACTATTACGGAAGAAATCAATGCAATATTTATGGCAGCAATGCTTACATTCGGTAAGTTGAGTTTGCTGCAGTTCTTTCAAACTTCCCTTAACTATACAATAGGGATTACAACTCAGTTTATTTACAGCTTCATCGATATTATGACGGTAATAATGATAGCTGTTATATTAACCAACAACATGAATGAGCTTATTAATGCCAAGCTTTTGTACAAGGCATTAAAAAAAGGAACCCTTTTAATTTTAACCGGATTTATGATTATTGTAGTCATAAATTTTTCTGTACAAGGATATATATTATATAAAACAGATAATATTTTTATAAGTTCATTAAAGGCAATGTCTCCGGCTTCATTGCCTGTTGTGGGAAATGCAGTAACATCTTTCTTCGGTGTTTTTTTAAAAAGCTTATTGATGATAAAAGATGTACTTGGAATTGTAGTAATAGTTTTTATTCTGTCATCATTTGGCGGCTCAATAATAAAGATTAGTATAGCACTTATTATATACAAAGTATTAGGGGTAGTGACTGAACCTTTTAATGAAAATATATCCAATCTGATTTATGAAATGGCGGATATATTCTATATTTACCTTATATGCCTTATTACTCCCTTAGTAATTGTCACTGTTTATTACTCAATAATAATAAATTATATGAACAACATATTAGGATAACTATGAAAACAACGATTGTTAATACCTTGATATTAATACTTATTTTTAATTTAATAATGATAATTTTCCCGGAGGGAAAAACACAGAAATTTTGCAGAATATCTATTAAACTTTTAATCATTATTTTCATTCTGGATAATATATTTCTTAATGGGAGCATGAATGTAAAATTGCCGGTAACAACCGAAGTTCCTGCCTTTCAAAGAGAGGTAAACGTAAAAAGCATTTCTCCCGAAATTATTGAATCAATTAATAAAGAGAATTTCCAAGGAGAAGTTGTTTCAAATATTATCTTAAGATTTCAAGAGGACATGCAAATATCAGCCATAGTCAACCTAAGAAAGATGATTGGAAAAGATGAGCTCGATAGATTGAAATCAAACATAGCTGAAATTTTTCAACTTAGCTCAGATAAGATAGAAATAAACGGAGGGGCTTATGAATGAATTTTTTAAAATGCTAAAAGAAAACAAAAAATTAAGCTATGCAGTTAATGTTTTCATATTGCTGGTGATAATATCCTTAATATTAAAACTTGATTTTTCAAAAGTTTCAGGGGAGCCTGTAAGTTATCAAGATAGTGAAGTGAAAACAGAAAGCTATGTATATGCATTAGAAAAAAGAATGGAGGAAATACTTAGTAAAATTGATGATATTAACAGTGTTGATGTAATGATTTACACAAAACAAACTCCGATACTGGAACCTGTTTATGATGAAAATATCAGCAATGAAACAAATATTGAATCTATGAGTGACGGTACTAAAAGAGAGGTGAACAGAGAGACAAAACAAAATAAAGTAATATTAGGCAGGGATAATTCAGTAGTTGAGCGGTATTATCAATATCCTGAAATATCCGGTGTGCTTGTGGTAGTAAATTACAGCGGAAATAAAGATATTTACAGTATTCTAATCAATTCTGTAAAAACTTTATTGGATATCAAATTAAATGATATTGAAATAATAGTTATAAACTAAGGGGGTCTTATGATAATGAGAAAAGAAACATTAGTATTTTTAGCATCTCTGGCAATAATATTTATTATTGGGTATATAAATATGAGTTTGACGCCGGATAATGCATTTGATGATCTTGAAACAGGCCAGATGGAGCCGGCAGATTTGGAAGGTGACATTGCAGAAATAATTGAGGGCGGAGTTAATGAAGTTGATTTTGCAGAAGTGCTGCCGGAGGAAACAGATTATGAAATTTTGGGGGATATAACAGATTTATCGTCTGCTGAGGAAGCTTCCTCGGAAGGTGTCCTGGGTGTTTTAAATGCCAGCTTTGCTAACTTTAAATTAAACAAGGAAAAAAGCAACATGGATGTATTGGATTATCTTGAAGAAAGTTTGAGCTCATCATTGATATCTGACGAAACTAAGGAGCAATTTGAGCAGCTTTTATTGAAAAAGAATTCATTTATTGAAGCAGAACAGGGAATTGAGCTTATGCTTCAATCAAAAGGGTATAACGAATCAGTTGCCATTGTAGATGAAAGCATGGTTAAAATTGTAACAAATGACACGATTGAAAAGGCAGATGCCACAGTTATTTTAGATGTAGTCGTTTCAGAAACTAATTATACACCTTCTCAAATAAAAATCGTGAAATTTGATAATATTGATTTGTAAATATTTTCAACTTCTGCTATAATTATTTTAGGAGGTGCTACAATGGACAATGAAAAATTTGAATTCGGTCAGGTAAAAATATCCGATGATGTTGTAATAATTATTGCAGGTATAGCAGCGAGTCAAGTTAAAGGCGTCAATACTACTCGTACAGGTGTAACAGACGGAATCACCAATTTATTTTCAAAAAATAATTATTCAAAAGGTATAAAAGTCGATGTTAATGAAGATACAGTAGTAGTGGACATTTTTATCAATGTTGAATATGGCTATAAAATAAATGAGGTAGCAAGAGAAGTTCAATTAGCAATAAAGAAAGAAATTGAAACTATGACAGACTTAAAGGTGGCAGCTGTAAACGTCCACGTACTTAATATCGTTCAGGAAAAAATACAGGAGAAAGTACAAGAAAAAGAAAAGGATGCTGCCAACATAGCAATAGAGTAGAGGATGGGGGACACACCATATGGATTGTCCCCCTAATGGTGCATAAGGAAGAGTATACCTTCTGCGGCAGTAAAACTTTTATAGTATCAGGAGTAAACATGAAACGTAAAGAAACTAGAGAAGAAGCTGTAAAAATTGCATACAGTATGGACGTAAACAAAGATTTTAACAAAAATAATATTACAGAATATTTAGAGCATTTTGAGCTTGAAAACATGGATATTGATTATTTAAATAAAACAATATCCGATATGATTGACAATATGGAAGAAATAGACAAACATATTACCGATAATTCCAAGGACTGGAAGCTCTCCCGTATTGCAAAGGTAGACCTTGCAGTCTTACGTATAGCTCTTTCTGAAATATTATATAATGAAACAATACCTGAAAGTGTATCAATTAACGAAGCAGTGGAAATAAGCAAAAAATTTTCAAAAGAAGACTCCCATAAATTCATTAACGGAATCTTAGGTACTGTAGTAAGGTGCATAAAAAAATGAGATATATACTTGGAATTGATACAAGCTCTTATACAACATCCGTTGCACTTATTAAGGAAGAAAGCAATGAAATACTTGCAGATGAAAGAAAGGTACTCGAAGTAAAAAAAGGACAAAAAGGCCTAAGACAGCAAGAAGCTGTATTTCAGCATTTAAAAAACTTGCCGGAGCTATACGAAAAAATTCCATATGACCTTTCAAATATTAAGATTGTATCAGTTAGTTCAAAACCTCGAAATGCTGAAAACTCATATATGCCCGTATTTATTGCAGGAAGAAATTTCGGAAAGGTTATTTCTGATACATTAAATTGCGAGTTTTTGGAATATTCTCATCAGGAAAACCATATAGCAGCTTCAATAATAAACAATTATAAAAATATCGATGAATTCCTTGCAGTGCATATATCAGGTGGTACCACGGAATTTTTGTCTTGCAATAAAGCCATTAAAGGCTTCGATATTAAAATTGTAGGCGGGACAAAGGATATTACATTCGGACAGCTCATAGACAGGCTTGGAATCATGATGGGTTTTATATTTCCTTGCGGAAAATATATGGAGGAATACATTAAAGACAAAACTTTTGAAAAAATTACAAGACCAAGACTGATAAAAGGTTCATATATAAACTTATCAGGAATGGAAAACTATTTTGGCAATCTGCTAAATAAATATTCAAAGGAAGTAATAATTACTTCACTTTTTGATTATATTGCCGAATATATAGTACATATAATAAGCAGTCTGTCACATCTTCAACACAAAACCTTAATTATTTCGGGAGGAGTTGCATCCAACAGCTATATAAGAAATTATATCACAAAAAGTGTTAAAGGATATGAAGTATTATTTCCTGCTGTAAATAATTCTTCCGACAATGCATTAGGTCTTGCATATCTCCCCATTATTGACAGGTGGCACAATGAAATTAAAACCAATTAAAGTTTCTGTTTTAAACCAATATATAAAAAAGTACTTAATGAGTAATTCAATCCTGAATAATTTGAGGGTTGAGGGTGAAATTACAAACATTAGAATAAGTAAGACAGGCTATACTTATTTTTCATTATGCGATGAAATATCCTGTATATCTTGTGTTGCTTTTTTTGCCGACACAATTTCAAAAAACGGGGACAAAATAATAGCGGAAGGAGAGCTTTCCGTATACGAAGCAAAGGGTACCTACCAGCTTATTGTTAGAGATATTGAAAGGGCAGGATTAGGTAAAATTCTTTTAGATTTGGAGCTATTAAAAGAAAAACTAAAAGAGCAGGGACTCTTTGACCGCAAAAGAGAGCTTCCCGAATTCCCTCAAAGAATAGGCATAATTACCTCAAAGACTGGGGCAGCCATCAAGGATATATTAAAAACATTTGAAAATGTAAAAGCCAATATTGATATAACTATATACAACACATTGGTACAAGGAGAAAAATCCAAAAAAAGTATTATTGAAGGATTAAAATATTTTAACAGTGTGGAAACTGACGTAATTCTCATTTCAAGAGGAGGAGGAAGTTTTGAGGATTTAAATGTTTTTAACGATATGGACGTAGCAATGGAAGTTTATAAATCCAATATTGTGGTTGTTACCGGAATAGGACACGAAACAGACAGAACACTGACCGACTATGTGGCTGATGTATACTGTCATACTCCGACTGCTGCAGCCGAAAGAATTATTAGAAACTACAAAGATATTGAAGAAAAGCTCGATAATCTTGTATTTACCTTGAAATCAGAAACAAACAATACCATATCATTAAAAAAGGCTGAACTAATATCTAATAAATATTTATTAAGAAGCAGCCTGCCCTTAGAGGATATTTATAAAACAAAAAATCAGTTAGATACTTATAAAAATTTAATAAAAAATAAAACTACCTCACAAATTAATGAGTATTATTTCAATCTTAAAATAATGTTAGAAAAATTGAATACTTTTGATTACAAGAAACAGCTTGAAAAGGGATTTGCGTTGGTATCGGACAATTCAGGAAATATTATAAAGCATAAAGAACAGGTAGAATTAAAAGATATTCTTCATATAAGATTTGCTGACTTTAAAATAGAAGCAGAAACAAGAGATATAAAAGAGGTGTAATATGGAGTACGATAATTTTGAAAGTGCCTTGGAAGAATTAAAAAATATTGTCCGGAAATTTGAAAATAAAGATGATATTTCAATTGACGAGCTTCTGGAAAATTATGAAAAGGGAATGAAGGCTTATTCTTTTTGCATGAAAAAGTTGGATGACACTCAAAGAAAAATCAAAATTATAGATGAAAATATTGAATAAGAAATCCTTAGACATAAGAGGGAACATTCCTTTGAAGACCTGTATTATAGGCTGACTTCCATAAAGGTGTATCCTTAAATTTTAATAATTATTAAAAATATTAATTGATATAAGTTAATTGATATGCTATAATTTTATTGAATATCCAAATATTTATTTTTTTAGAAGAATATTTATGTACCGGGCAAGGCATAAAAATGAAAAATTACAGACTTGACGTATTTTTGCATAATAAAGGGTATGTTGGCAGCCGTGAAAAGGCAAAGGAGCTTATTTTAAACAATTCTGTATTTGTGGATGATAAATTAATAACAAAGCCATCATATATGGTAAATGATGATGTTAAAATAAAAATTACAGAAGATGTATATATAAGTAGGGGTTATTTAAAAATTGAAAAAGCAATTCATGTATTTAACATTAATATTGAAAATAAGACAGCAGTAGATATCGGTGCTTCAACCGGAGGATTTACGGATTATCTGTTAAAACATGGAGCAAAAAAAGTATATGCAATAGATGTGGGCTGCGGTCAGCTTCATGATTCATTAAAGAATGATATTCGAGTTGTTAATTTAGAAAACACAAATTTCAGATATATTGATACATCTATAATTACTGATATTATAGACATTATAACAGTTGATGTTTCTTTTATTTCGCTTCAACATATTATACCTAAAATTGTCGAATTAAGTCATAATGATACAGATATTGTCGCACTGGTAAAACCTCAATTTGAAGCAGGTAAGGTAAACATAGGGAAAAAAGGTATAGTAAAAAAAAGAGAAGTACATTTAGGGGTACTTAATAGTATTAATAATTATTGTAAAACAAATAATTTGAAATTAATTAATATGGATTATTCTCCAATAAGAGGAGGGGCAGGAAACATAGAATATCTTGCCCACTTAAAAATTACAGGAAATACAAATGAAATTAATTTCAAAGACTTAATAAATAAAGCCTTTGAAAAACTATAAAAAAACTAAGAGGTGTCAAATGAAAAAGTATACCAGACAAACAAAAATTCTTGAGTTAATTTCAAAAAGTGAAATTGAAACCCAGGAGGAATTAGCTGAAGCCCTGAAAAATATGGGTATTGATGTTACACAAGCTACAATTTCCAGAGATATAAAGGAGCTTAGACTTGTAAAGGTAATGTCTAAAAGCGGTAAGTATAAGTATGCTACCATAAGTCAAAGCCAGGAAGGAATAACGGACAGATTGAATAAGATATTTGAAAATTCCGTTGTTTCAATCGACAATGCAATGAATATGATAATTATTAAAACAATTCCGGGAGCTGCTCAGATATGTGCATCAGCCATTGATTTTATGGGAATTGAAGAAATTGTAGGAACATTGGCAGGAGATGATAACGTCTTTGTAGCTGTGCGAAAAATTGAACAGGTAGATAAGGTATTGCAGGAATTTAAAAAGAATATAAGATAATGGTGATGATATGCTGCTTAGTTTAAATATAAGCAATTTTGCAGTATTCGAAAATGTATCTGTTGATTTTGACTCCGGATTCAATGTTTTTACAGGAGAAACCGGGTCCGGAAAATCGGTTTTGATAAATGCAATTGAGCTTATTTTGGGGGATAGAGCTTCAAAAGAACTAATAAGAAAAGGCAAAAATTCTGCATTAATAGAAGGAATTTTTGATATAGGCGATAATGACAGCCTGTATGAAGACTTAAAGAGTTTAAACATTGAAATTGATAAGGATGACTTTTTAATAATATCAAGGGAGCTTTTACAAAACGGCAAAAGTATAAACAAGGTTAACGGAAGAACTTATCCTCTTAACACCATTAAGGCAATAGGCAGTTTATTGATTGACATTTACGGTCAATTTGGTCATGAAAGCTTATTTAAAAAAGAAAACCATATTAAAATGCTTGACAGTCTTATACAAAATGAGTTGTCACCCTTGCTTCAGTCCTATAATGAGCTGTTTGTCAAATATAACCGAGTTATAAACGAAATAAGCACATTAAAAGAAAAACTATTAAATAAAGATAAAAAAATTGAGCAGTTACAATATGAAATAAATGAAATTGATAGTGCAGAGTTAAAGGAATTTGAAGAAGAGGAGCTTCTTAAAAATATCAAAAAGCTTTCTAACATACAGGAAATTAAAAAATCTTTGTATGATGCAATACAAATTCTTAACAGCGATAATATAAACAATGTTTACAGCATTATAAATAAAATTAAAAACTATGACGAAAAACTGGAAGAATTTCTTTCAAGGGTGGATATTCAGTTAGAGGAATTAAAACTATTAAGCTATGATTTAAGGGACTATTCAGAAAATTTGGACCTCGACGAAAAAAAACTGGATAATATTGAAAACAGGATGTCTCTTATTAATCGTTTAAAAAGAAAATATGGTTTTTCAATAGAAAAAATTAATGAATACAGAAATGCATCCCATGAAGAATTAAGTCTGCTTCTTAAAGCTGATTCAAAATTAAATTCTTTAATTACAGAAAAAAATGAAATATATAATTTATTGATAGAAAAAGCAGGTATTATATCTAAGAAAAGAAAAACCGCTGCAGAATATCTTGAAAAGCAGATTTTAATCGAATTAAGCGAGCTTAATATGAAAAATATTGAGTTTGAAGTTAAAATCAATAAAAAAAATATATCTGCAGACGGTGTTGACGATGTTGAATTTTTAATTTCCACTAATGTAGGAAGCGACTTAAATTCCGTTCAGAAAATAGTTTCCGGAGGAGAAGCGTCAAGAATAATGTTAGCTTTTAAAAAAATAAAAAGCGACATTGGTCAAACCATGGTGTTTGACGAAATAGACATGGGAATAAGCGGCAAGACTGCACAGATGGCCGGCGTTAAAATGAATTATATTGCAAAGAACAATCAAGTTATCTGTGTCACGCATTCACCCCAAATTGCTTCAATTTCAAAAAATCATTTTTTGATTGAAAAAAAAGTTGTTGACAATAATACATTCAGTACAGTTAAAAAGTTAGACAAAGAAAACAAAATTTATGAAATTGCCAGATTGTTGAGCGGAATGAAAATAACTGAAAAATCTATAAATAATGCTAAGGAATTGATAGAATTTAACAGTAAAATAAGTGAATAGAACAAGTTTTAAATGGAAAAGTTAAGGATAAAACTATTTAGGAGAGCACAATGAGGAATTTTCTAAGAAGGGTTTTATTCTTTACTTTTTTTATTGCGGTATTAATGACTGCGGTTTTTTTTGGTTTTAATTTAAAAACAAATCCATATAAATTTGCAAAAGGCGACCAAGTAATAGATACGGAAGGAAAGTACATTATACCCGGTGGTCAGACTATCGGAATAGAGCTGAAAACCGAGGGAGTATTGGTTGTCGGACTCGCTGATATAATCAATATTGACAATATATCAACATCTCCGGCAAAAATTGCCGGGATTGAAATTGGAGATAAAATATTGGAAATAGACTCTATATATATGAGAAGCACCGATGAAATATTAAATTATACCGAAACTATGGGTATTAAAGTCTATACATTTAAAATTGAAAGAGCCGGGGAGATTTACAATTTGACTATAACTCCTGTCCAAAGATATGACAGCGATGAAATTAAATTCGGATTTTGGGCAAGAGATGATATAGCAGGAATAGGAACAGTTACATTTGTAGATCCGGAAACAGGATTCTATAGTGCAATAGGTCACGGTATTTCTGATTCGGAAACAGGTAAGTTGATAGATATTGAATCAGGCACTATATCAAAAGCAAATATTACTAATATTAAGTTAGGCAAAAAGGGAGAACCGGGAGAAATTATTGGCTACATTTTAAAAGATAAAGAAAGTCTTGGAACGGTGACCGATAATACTGATTTTGGAATTTACGGGAAAATAAATAAGGACAGTATGGGATATTTCAGCGGCGATTTAATGGAAATCGGAAAAAAGGAAGAAATTAAACTCGGTCCTGCATATATAATTTCATGTGTAAATAATGAAATAAAAAAATACTCAGTAGACATAACTAAAATATTTTATCAAAATAAACCTGATGAGAAAAGCTTTGTTATTAAAATTACAGATAAGGAACTTTTGGAAATGACCAATGGTATTATTCAAGGTATGAGCGGAAGTCCTGTAATACAAAACAATAAAATAGTCGGTGCTGTAACACATGTTTTTATGAATGATCCTACCAAAGGATATGGTATATATATTGAATGGATAATTGACAAAATATATGACTGATAAAATACATTAGTAAAATATAACAAAAATTTAAAAACAAATATTTTAATTTATCGACAAAATTTTAGTATAAATTAGGAAAAGCTGTATATAATAGACATATATACTTTTTATATTACAAAATTAGAAGACAAAAAATTTTTTTTATAAAAAAAAAGGGTTTTTTGATTCTTTTGCGTATTATATTAGTATAGAATATTTTGAATGGGGGAGTACTTATGCAAAAAAAAGTAAAAGTTGTTATTGCTGACGACAATAAAGAATTTAGGTTAATTCTAAAAGACTTCTTGCTCAGCAAAAAAGTCTTCGATGTAGTAGACATGGCAGAGGATGGAATAAAAACATTGGAATCTGTCGAAAAACATGAACCCGACATTCTTATATTGGACATAATAATGCCTCAGCTTGATGGGTTGGGGGTACTTGAGAGACTTCATAAAAAAGAATTAAAAAAGTTTCCTAAAGTAATAGTTCTATCTGCCGTAGGTCATGATAAGGTTACCCAGAGAGCTATTAATATGGGTGTTGACTATTATATTGTTAAGCCTTTCAATTTTGAATCTTTTGCTGACAGATTACTTCAAATATCAGAATTAGAAACTTCTAAGGTGCAAAATAAGAATAAGGAAATCGTTTATAACGAAAAAATTAACTCGGAGCTCAGCTTGGAAGTCAAAATAACCGAAATTTTACATGAGGTAGGTGTACCTGCACATATTAAAGGTTATCAGTATTTACGCACTTCTATAATAGATGTAGTAAAGAATGTTGAATTATTGGGAGCAATTACAAAGGAACTGTATCCCATGATAGCAGCTAAATATTCAACCACGCCAAGCAGAGTTGAAAGAGCCATACGACATGCAATAGAAGTTGCTTGGACTCGGGGGAAAATTGAAACTATCAACAATATTTTCGGTTATACTATACATAATAATAAGGGTAAACCTACCAATTCGGAATTTGTAGCAATGATTGCAGATAAACTTCGCCTGGAGCAAAGAGTATCATAGCAATAGAAAATGGTGCACCTGTAAATTAACTTGACAAAAATCTGTATTGTTATTAGAATAAGTCCAACTATTAATCTTGCTTCAGATGCAATGATTTAATATAGGAGGCTATAGTGAATAAGGAAATTACTGTAAAAAGCGAAAAAATATTTGAAGGCAAAATAGTTAATTTAAGAGTAGATACTGTTGAATTGCAAAACCAAAAATATGCAAAAAGAGAAATTGTTGAGCATAAGGGTGCAGCCTGTATATTAGCTGTTAATAATGATAAAGTAATTTTTGTGAGACAATACAGAAAGGCCATTGAGGAGAATATATTGGAGCTGCCGGCAGGGATTCTTAATATTGCAGAAGAGCCACCGGAAGGAGCTCTGCGTGAATTAAAAGAAGAAACCGGTTATAAGGCAGGTAAAATAGAGCTAATTTATGAATTTTATACCTCACCGGGTTTTTCCAATGAAAAGGTATATTTGTTTAAGGCTTCGGAGCTCGTATATGAAGGTACTGATTTAGATGAAGATGAATGCCTTGAAACAATTGAAGTTGATAGAGACGAAGCAAAAAAAATGCTTGAAACCGGTAAAATAAACGATAGTAAAACAATAATAGGACTTCTCCATTGGCTAAATTCTTAAAATAAAAACATAAAAAGTATTAAACCTCTTGTACAAGCATATATTATACAAAGCTTAACAAGAGGTTTTATTGTGCAAAAAGGACGTCTTATGTCCTGCTTGGCATACAGACAGTAGGTGGGAGGTTTATATGAACAATACACTAAAGAAGCTGGTGAAATCTGAAAACAAAAAGTTTATAGCCTTAATATTAATTTTTATCGGAGCTTTGATTCTATCGGCATTAATTTATTCATTAACGGGAAAGGGGTCTCTAAGTGAGATAAACTATGAAAGTATAAGTAAAATGAATTTTCTGCAAATTTTCGGGAGTTCAATAAAAAGAAATATTATTTATTTTTTGGCGGTCATCTTTTTAACATATTTTGGACAAGGATATTTAACAATGATTTTGTTTGGTTTTATTTCCGTATATTATGGTTTGTCCGTTATTTATATAATCAGGACTGTTGGTATGGATTTAAAATATTTTATGCTCACCTTTACTGATTATTTTATATTCTTTCCTATTCTACTTTATTTTACTTTTATTTCAAGTTCAATAGCAAAATATACAAAAAAAGCAAAAAATATCGAGACTATTTCCCGAAAATTTGATATAATTATATCCGGGTATCTTAGAATTTCTTTATTTTATTTACTGATTGTAACAGCTTATTCGTTTGTATACAGCTTATATGTATTAATATTAAGCAGATTGATGGTGAGATAATGGAAATCACAATGTATAAAGAGTATTTGTATCAGAGAAACTTAAGTGAAAATACAATCGACTCCTATATTTACGATGTGGAAAGCTTTAGAAATTATCTTTGCGAAGATTATGAGCTTGAGCTAACTGAAACAAAAAAAGCGCATATTTTGACATATCTTGTAACTCTGCAAAAAAACGGCAAGAGTTCATCAACATTATCGAGAACTATTTCCGCATTAAAAAACTTTTTTGATTTCTTGAAGAATGAAAAACTGATTAAGGACAACCCTGCTGTCAGCATACACAGCCCAAAACAAATAAAAAAGAAACCTTCAATTTTAACTGAAGAAGAAGTAGCTCAGCTTATGCTTTTGCCTGATAAAAATACTTTCAAAGGAATCAGAGACTTGGCAATGTTGGAACTGATGTATTCATCAGGTATAAAGGTTTCCGAGCTCATCAGCATAAAATTATCTCAAATAAACCTAAGCGCCGGAATAATTTCTATTGAAGGAGAAAAAGAAAGAATAATTCCATTAAGCAAGTATGCAATAAGCGCAATTGAAAACTATTTAAATAATTTTAGGGATAAAAACACTGATGAAAATGACTTTTTATTTATCAATATTACCGGTGAGCCCTTAACAAGGCAGGGAATATGGAAATCTCTAAAATCTTATAAGAAAAAAATGAACTTAAATAAGGAATTATCTCCTCAAATTCTAAGAAATTCATTCGCTGTACATATGTTGTCTCACGGGGCTGACCTCGGAACTATACAGGAGTTAATGGGACTTAATAGTCTGGGTGCCGCACAAAATTATATAAATAATTTAGAATTCAAATCCTTGGAAGTTTTTAATAAAACATTTCCACGCGGTTGATATTTTCATACATAATTGATGTTTCAGACTGCACTATTAATGGTATAATAAGACAAAAGGAAGAGAGATATAAATTATCTCTTCTTTTAATATAAATAAAGGAGCAACCAATGATTAAAAGAACAGTATTGATAGTCTTAGACAGCGTGGGAGCAGGTGAACTTCCGGATGCTGCCGCCTATGGCGATGAAGGCAGCAATACACTAAAAAATATATACAAGAATGCAAAGAATTTTTCATTACCACATCTGGAGAATTTAGGTATTTTAAATATTGACGGATTTGAAGACTTGAAAAGCCCGGAATACTTTTTAGGCTCTGTGGCAAAATGCAGCCAAAAATCAAAGGGGAAGGATACAACAACAGGTCACTGGGAAATCAGCGGGCTGATACTGGATAAACCATTCCCTACCTATCCGGACGGGTTTCCTGAAGAGCTTATTTCTAAATTTGAGAAAAAAATCGGGAGAAAAGTTATAGGCAACTATGCTGCTTCAGGAACCGAAATAATCAAAGAATTAGGCAAAGAGCATGTGGAAACCGGCAATATAATAGTCTACACATCTGCAGACAGCGTATTTCAAATAGCAGCCCATGAAGAAGTGGTTCCCTTGGACGAGCTCTATGAAATTTGCATAATTGCCAGAAAAATGTTGCAAGGAAATAATGGAGTAGGAAGAGTAATTGCAAGACCTTTTATAGGGGAAGAAGGTAATTATACAAGAACCGGCAATAGGAAAGATTTCTCCTTAGAGCCTTACAAAGATACAATGCTGGACTTCGTAAAAAACAGCGGCAGAGAAGTTTATGCCATTGGGAAAATAGAAGATATATTTGCTAACAAAGGTATTACATATTCAAATCATACCAAAAACAATGAAGAAGGAATTGAAGCATTAATCCAAACTGTAAAACTAGATTTCGAAGGCTTGATATTTGCAAATCTTGTAGATTTCGACATGATTTACGGTCACAGGAACAATGTACAGGGATATGGGGATGCCCTTATGTATTTTGACGGCAGGCTACCGGAAATAATGGATAATCTCAAGGATGACGATATTTTGATTATTACGGCTGACCATGGCTGCGACCCTACAACTGCCAGTACAGACCATTCAAGAGAATATATACCCCTGATTTTCTATGGAAAGAATATAAAAGAAAATAACAATCTTGGCATACTTGAAACTTTTGCATCCATAGGCAAGACCGTATTGGATATTTTTGATATTAATAATGACCTTAAAGGGACAAGTGTTAAAAACCAAATAATCAAAACCGGGAAATAGACTAAATTAGACATTTTTTTTAAACAACTAACTTACATATTTCATTATCCGCAGATAGGAATTTGCTCATCCAATTAAATGTATGATTCAACAAAATATGGTTATTCTACATAAAAAGGAGGTAATTTTATGAAGAAAATTTTAACCATATTTTTTATATTTATTATCTTAAATATGATGGTTGTTACCGCATATGGAATTGAACCCGAGGACTTGCAATCCCGCTCTGCAATTTTGATTAATGCAGATGACGGAAGGATTTTGTTTGAAAAAAACGCTAACGATAAAATGCAGCCGGCAAGCATTACTAAAATAATGCTTATGGTTTTGATTTCAGAAAGAATGGCTGATGGTCAAATAACATTAGACCAGGAGATGACAATTTCGGAAAATGCTGCAGGTATGGGAGGAAGTCAAATATATCTCGAAGCATATGAAGTTCAAACAGTAGAGAATATGCTTAAAGCTATATCCATGCGCTCAGCCAACGATGCATCAGTTGCAATGGCTGAATTTATGTACGGCTCAGAAGAAAGCTGTGTTAAGGCTATGAATGAAAAAGCCAAGGAATTGGGTATGAAGGATACCGTATTTACAAATGTTACGGGCCTTCCGGACCCCGAGCATCTTACTACTGCAAATGATATTGCTATAATGACGCGTGAGTTGTTAAAATATAATTATATGGATGAATATATGCTTACCTGGATGGATTCCGTATTTGTAGGCAAGGAAAAGGATTCAGAGCAAGTGTTGGTAAACACAAACAGACTGATAAATAATTATAACGGCTTATTGGCAGGGAAGACAGGTTATACAACTGAAGCAAAATATTGTTTATCGGCAGCTGCAAGAAGAAATGACACTACATTAATTGCCGTAGTCCTCGGGTGTGATAACACTAAAATTCGTTTCGATGAAGTTACAAAACTATTGAATGAAGGATTTGCAAACTACAAAAACATTGTTTTCCATAAAGCAGGTGACACAATAACCACATCACCGGTTTATTGCGGAAAAGAAGAAACGATTAATATAGTTTCAAAGGAAAATATCAACTATTTTACAGAAAGTAATTGCAAGCCTGAGGATTTTAATTTAGAATATGTAATAGATGAAAATCTAAAAGCTCCTTTAAACGTGGATAAAAAAATCGGAAGAGCCATACTATCTAAGGATGGTCGGGTATTAGGCGAATTTGAATTGTATCCGGGAGCAAATGTTGAAAAAGAAAATTTATTTAAATTTTTTATCAATAACTTTTTAAAAACTACCATAAGATAAGGAAGGCTGGAAATGGATTACTCCGTAAATATAAACGTCTTTCAGGGACCTTTTGATCTCTTGTTTCATCTAATCGAAAAAAAGGAAATTGATATTTATGATATACCCATATCTGAAATAACAGATCAATACTTAGAGTACCTCGAAGAAATGATGCAATTCAATATGAATGTTGCAAGCGAATTTATATTTATGGCAGCAACCTTAGTTGAAATAAAATCTCAAATGCTTTTACCTCAGAAGGAAAAAGAAGAAGATCCTAGGCAGGAATTAGTTAATAAATTACTCGAATACAAAATGTATAAAGATTTATCGGAAGAACTGAAAAAATATGAGGACGAGAGCAGTTTTTATATTTCCAAACCAAGAGAGGAGATGGCTATAACTTCAGATACAAAGACAGAGCAGCTTTCACTGAATGAAATAAATGTATATGAACTTTACAATATATATTTATCTTTGATTAAAAAACAGAATTTTAGAATTGAACCTGAAGAAAAATTCAAAATATACAGGGAAAAATACAGTGTAAAGGGCTGTATGGAGGATATTGTAAAAAAAATTAAGAAATTTGGAAAAGTTTCATTATTCAATACCTTAAAAGAAAAAGAAAATATATCAAAAGAATATATTGTAACATTGTTTTTAGCCATATTGGAACTTTCAAACAATAAAGGAATGAAAATATATCAGGAGAATATTTACGGAGATATAATAATCACCAAACAGGAGAGAAAATGAATATAAAGAGTGTTTTGGAAAGTTTGCTGTTCGCTTGGGGGGAGCCCTTAAGCATAATTGAAATGTCAAAAATATTAGAAAAGCCTGCTGACAGCATCATATTAGTATTGGATGAAATGATAAGCGAATTCAACGACAATGAAGACAGGGGTCTTATTATTCAAAAGTTTGGGGATTCTTATCAGCTCACTACCAAAAAGGCTAATTATGAATATATTCAGAACCTATTGGAAACTACGGTATCTAAGAGTTTGTCAACAGCTGCATTGGAAACACTGTCCATAATTGCATACAAGCAGCCTGTTACAAAGGTGGATATAGAAAGAATAAGAGGGGTTAAGTGCTCCCAGGTGGTAAAAGGGCTTATTGATAAAGGATTGATAAAAGAAGTGGGACGTCTTGATAAGCCCGGCAGACCCGTAATTTTTGCTACAACAGATGAATTCTTAAGACATTTCGGCTTAAGCTCAATTGATGAATTGCCGAGTATCGGGGATATAGCTTCAACTGTAGAAGTATGACAAGGGGACGGGGGTACTGTCATCTTTTTATTCAAAACAAAGAAACAGATTTGTCTGTTAAAGGGTTATTTTTATTATGGGAATATTGATAGTTCTATTGGGGGGACTCTTATTTTTATATTTGAATATAAAATGTGCATTTAAAATAAATATTACTTTTTATTTTTTGCATGTTTATTTTTACGTAATTATTCTTAGAAAAAAACATGAATATCAAAAAAGAATTAATTTTTCCGCAAAAAAAATAATTGACAGATATAAAGCTCCGGAATTAAGACAAAAGACTAAAAACAATCTAAAATATCTTAAGCATATAAAAAAAGTATTTAATATTTTTTATGTAAAAGATATTTTTTTCTATCCCGAATGTATTTTGGAAAAACAATCATTTGCTCTTGAATTTGTAATAGTAAACAGAATGCTTAAAAAATCTCTTCTTAACGGATGATTATGTTATAATTCTTTTTTTTTAGGGCATAATTAAAATAACGGAAGAAATTGCCACGCGATTTCAACACTGTTAAACGAGGCAGAGAATATACTCACCATTGTGATTTTGCCTCGTTATTGATTTCCAAAAGAAAGGGGATAACATGAGTAAGGATATAGAAAGTATAATCAAAACGACATTAGATAATATTAATAATTTAACAGAAAACGAAAAGCTCATAAGCAGCAAAATTTGTTATGACAATACCAATTATTTGGCGATATCCAAGCTTAATATGAACTTTATTATAGGAGGAAGCGATATAGATAAAAAATTTCGTACAGTTGATTTAAAGCCCTTCGCCGGAGCAGCTTATGTTAATCTGCAATTAAACCCGCAAATTTTAATTTATGAAACACCGGATAATAATATCAAAACTATTAATATTAACAATGAAACAACTGCAGGAGATATTACATCCTCCATCATGAATATTATGTCATTTATTAAAGAAATAAGGGAGAAAAAGGATTGTGATATTTAAGAGAGCAATTGCTATATTGACAGTTATATTTATTTTTACATGCGAATTTACATGTGTTGAAGCTATGCCCGGTGTTTCGGCACAAGCTTATATTGTTATAGATGCTCAATCAGGAAGAATTCTTAAATCCCATAATGAAAATAAAAGACTGCCTATTGCAAGCACAACCAAAATAATGACAGCAATTCTCGCAATTGAAACCATCGATGATTTAAACCAAAGAATAGAAGTGCCTCCGGAATGCTCAGGCATAGAAGGTTCAAGCATCTATTTAAGACCTAAGCAAATGGTGTCGGTAATTGATTTGTTATACGGAACAATGCTTCGCTCGGGAAACGATGCGGCAGAAACGTTATCTAAATTTGCCGGAAGAAACAATCCGGAAGGATTCATATCAATGATGAATAAAAAAGCAAAAGAGTTAGGCGCTCTAAATACAAATTTTGAAAATGCAAACGGCCTTCATGACGATAATCATTATTCAACAGCATACGACTTGGCTCTTATAAGTGCCTATGCCATGAAAAATGATACATTCAGAAAAATTGTGAGTACCGAAAAGTACAAGGCTGAAAGTATGAACAATATGTTCTACAATAAAAATAAAGTTGTTTACCAGTATAAATACGGTACGGGAATTAAAATCGGCTTTACAAAGGCAGCAGGCCGATGTATAGTTGCATCTGCAGAAAAGGACGGTACTGAAATTATAGCAGTGCTTCTCAATGACAATAATTGGTTTAATGACTCTTATCAAATTTTCGATTGGGCTTTTGAAAATTACAAATGCTACAGCATAGTCGAAAAAGGGCAGTTTGTAAAATATACTCCCGAAAGAAACCCCGTCTTTATCGGAGAGAGCTTTAGATGCGTATTGACGGATAAAGAAATAAAACAGATTCGTTTTGAAGCATTAATTAAACCGGAGCTTATGTCAAATGATTCCGAAACTAAAACATGCGGAACCTACAACATATATTTGGGAAAAACCAAGCTTGGCACAGGATATCTGATTAGATGACAAGGGGATGGGGGCTTTGTCATGTTTTTGTTCACGCCCACCAGGGTTGCTTCCTGAAAACGCATATTGAATATTTTACAAATTCATACATTTATAATATAATATCTAGAAAACAGGGAAAAGAGCCCATCCCTTGTTATCCGGAGGAGATATGGAAGAAAGACTGCAAAAATATATTGCACGATGCGGAGTTGCTTCGAGACGTAAAGCTGAGGAAATAATTTTACAAGGTAATGTAAAAGTTAACGGAATAATTATAAAAGAGCTTGGAAGCAAAATTAATCCTGAAAAGGATATTGTAACCGTAAATAATCAAAGGATATATGAAAAACAAAAAAATATTTATATAAAAATGTACAAACCTGAGGGGTATATTACAACCGTCAAGGACCAGTTTAATCGAAAAACTGTTCTTGACTTAATCAATATTAAAGAAAGGATTTATCCCGTAGGAAGACTTGACTATGACACTTCCGGATTACTGTTATTAACTGATGATGGAGACCTTGCCAACAAATTAATGCATCCCAAATATCGCATCTTCAAAACCTATGAAGCGGAAATTGAAGGAGGAATAAGCGAAGATTCCATAAATAAATTAAGAAACGGCGTTTTAATTGACGGATACAAGACTGCTCCTGCCAAGGTAAAATTGTTAAAGAAAACTCAAAAGAATTCGTTCGTACAAATAAGCATTCATGAGGGTAAAAACAGGCAGGTAAGAAAAATGTTTGAGAAGGTAGGCCACAGGGTGATAAAATTGAAAAGACTATCATTCGGCAATATCAATTTAGACGGACTGAGAGAAGGACAATGGAAATATTTAACCGATGATGAAATAGAATATTTAAAGAGGTAAAGATGGACAAGATGTACGGTCAAATTACGGAAATGGTGCACTTTCTAATCAAGGGAAGCTATGAAGGAAAAGAGGATTTAAGATTTGTTGATTTAACGTGCGGAAACGGATATGACACTCTATTTTTAAGCAATTTAGCAGGGAAAAAAGGTTTTGTAACAGCCTTTGACATACAAGAAACAGCAATTGAGAGAACAAAAAAACTACTTCAAGAAGAAAGTAACTTCAATAATTATAAAGTTATTCATAATGGACATGAGCATATAGACAAATATTTGACGGAAAAAATAGATGCGGCCATATATAACTTAGGATATCTTCCTAATTTTAACAAAGATATTTTTACAAAACCGGAAACTACTATCTGCTCTATAAATTCACTTTTTCCTTATTTAAAAAACTCAGGAAGGATATATATTACAGCTTATACAAGTCACGACAAAGGCTGTGAAATTAATTCAATTTACGACTACTTAATTAAGTTAGACATGAAAGAATACAATGTAATTCATATAAAAGTTATAAATAAAAATAACACTCCTCCTGAATTATTTATTATAGAAAAAAATTCATAATACTAATTAATGACAATACCCCCGTCCCCTTGTCATATGATACTGCTTGCTCATTTCTTGCAAAATATTCATTTATATGTGCGATTTAGTTAAAAAGCAACGTTTTCCTTCCAATTAAATGCAGATAATGAAATAAAACTTGCATTATGCAATATTATTTGATATATTTCTTGCAAGAAAACCTCGAATCTGTTATAATTAAGATAACGAAATTATATGGAGGAATTATATGGCTGAGGAAAAAATTCTTTTACAAAATATACCATGGTGCAAAGGATGTGGTGTATGCGTTGGTTTTTGTCCCGTAAAAGTACTGGAAATCAAAGACGATAAATGTGTCATAGCTCACAGGGATAAATGTATTTTTTGTGGACAATGTGAACTAAGATGTCCGGACAATGCTATTTGGATTGGAGGTAAAAAATGAGTAATAAGGTATACAAATTAGTTCAAGGAAATGAAGCTTGCGTTGAAGGTGCATTAGCTGCCGGTATGAGATTTTTTGCCGGTTATCCCATAACGCCATCAACCGAAATAGCGGAAATATCTGCAGAAAAGCTGCCAGCGCTGGGAGGCAGATTTATTCAGATGGAAGATGAGCTTGCAAGTATGGCTGCCATAATAGGAGGCTCTCTCGCAGGGAAAAAATCTATGACTGCAACCAGCGGTCCCGGGTTTTCTTTAATGCAGGAAAACATAGGGTATGCAGCTATTACCGAAATACCTTGTGTTGTTGTAAATGTGCAAAGAGGTGGACCGAGTACAGGACTTCCGACATCTCCTGCTCAAGGTGATGTTATGCAGGCAAAGTGGGGAACACACGGAGACCATCCTGCTATAGCCTTGACACCTAATTCTGTTCAAGAAACATATGAATATACTGTTAAAGCTTTTAATTTAGCTGAAAAATACAGAACTCCGGTCATACTCCTAATGGATGAAACAGTAGGACATATGAGGGAAAAAATGGCTTTTAAAGATGTTTCGGAAATCGAAATAATAGACAGAAAAAAACCAACATGCAAGACTGAGGACTATGTTGCTTATAGACCTGATGAAGATATGATACCACCAATGGCATCATTCGGAGAAGGATACAGATACCATGTATCGGGACTTACTCATGACGAAACCGGTTTTCCTACAAATAATAATGAAATATCCGAAAAATTAGTTAAACGATTAGTTGATAAAGTTAATAAAAATTTAGATGACTTTTCATATTATGAAGAATATAAATTAGAAGATGCAGAAATTGTTATAATCGCATACGGCGGAGTATCAAGGTCAGCTAAGAGTGCTGTAGACGAGCTAAGGAAACAAAATATTAAAGCAGGTTTATTCAGACCAATCACCATTTGGCCTTTCTTAGAAAAACAAGTAAATAAGGTTTCATTAAACGCAAAAGAAATATATGTTGCAGAAATGAACTTGGGACAATATTTTCTTGAAGTTGAAAGGGCTGCATGCAAAAATTGTACTGTTAAAAATATAGGTAAAGTAAATGGTGAACTAATCACTCCTGAAGAAATTGTACAAGCAATAGGAGGTAACAAATAATGAACTGTAACGAAATAACTAAAAAATATTACAGAGCTAACAAGCTCCCTCATATATGGTGTCCGGGATGCGGTCATGGCACATTAACAAATACAATAGTAAGAGCAATAGATAAATTAGGACTTAATAAAGATGAGGTAGTAATAGTATCAGGTATCGGATGTTCATCAAGAGCTCCCGGTTATTTGGATTTTAATACTCTTCACACAACTCATGGAAGGGCATTGGCTTTTGCAACGGGTATTAAATTTGCAAATCCAAATCTTCACGTTATTGTAATAATGGGAGACGGAGACAGTTCTGCAATTGGAGGCAATCACCTAATCCATGCCGCAAGAAGAAATATAGATATAACAGCAGTAGTATTCAACAATAATATTTACGGAATGACAGGCGGACAATTTTCACCTACTACTCCTTCCGGTGATATGGCAACAACTACACCACACGGCAATATTGATAAACCTTTTGACCTTTGCAGCTTGGCTCAAGGAGCAGGAGCTACTTATGTCGCCAGAGGTACAGCTTACCATGCTGTTCTTATGCAGAAATTAATAGAAAACGGAATACAGAACAAAGGATTTTCGTTTATAGAAGGTTTAAGCCTGTGTCCAACATATTACGGAAGAAAAAACAAAAAAGGCAGTGCTTTTAAAATGCATACTTTTTTAAAGGAAAATTGTGTTGATAAAAAGGTAGTTGATAAAGATCCTGAAAAAGGCAAGAATAAAATATTAATCGGCGAATTTTACAACAATCCGCAGCCTGAATATACAGAAAGTTATCAAGCTGTTATTGATAAACTTCAAGGATAGGGGGAGAAAAATGAAAAAATTAGAGATAAGACTTAGCGGTTCCGGAGGTCAGGGAGTTATATTAGCAGCCATTATATTAGCGAATGCCGGAGTCGAACAAGGATTAAATGCTATACAAACTCAGTCCTACGGACCTGAAGCAAGGGGCGGTGCCAGTAAGGCAGAAGTTATATTGAGCAATGGTGAAATAAATTATCCTAAAATATCAACGGCAAATATACTTCTTTCTCTTACTCAAAAAGCATATGATAAATACAAATCATCTCTGGAAAAAGATGGTATATTAATTGTTGATGAAAGTGTTAAACTAAGGGGAGACGAAACATTTAAAGTATATAGTCTTCCCATATTGAGAACTGCACTAGAGAAATTTGAAACTCATATGGTAGCCAATATAATTTCATTAGGTGCAATTTATGAATTGATGGGAGAAAACATAATTGATAAGGATATAATGATACGCTCCATAACTGAAAGAGTTCCGGCTCATACAGTTCAAAAAAACACGGATGCATTTGAAGAAGGTATTAAATTAGCAAGAGGGTAACATGAATGATTTAATAAGAATTATCAAAAAAAACTTTCATAAATTCAGCAGAGGACAAAAGCTAATAGCTCAATTTATTATTGACCACTATGACAAAGCTGCATTTATGACTGCTGCAAAAATAGCAGAAACAGTAGATGTAAGCGAATCAACCGTTGTAAGATTTGCATCGGCCTTGGGTTATTCCGGATATCCTGAAATGCAAAAAGCTTTACAGGTTTTAATTAAAAATAAACTTACCACGGTCCAGAGAATAAGTCTCAATGATGATGTAAATGACAAGTTAAAGCTTCATAAAAGAAATTTAAAGAATGAGATGAACAACTTGCGTTATTTGTATGACCATTTCGATATGGAAGCATTAGATAAAGCAACCGAGCTAATCTTAGAGGCTGACAGAGTATTTGTACTAGGGCTTAGAACATCTTCAACTTTGTCAAATTATCTAGGCTTCTATTTGGATGTAATCTTGAATAACGCTAAAGTACTCAACAACAGCGGTGTTAATTCCTTATATGAAGAAATTATAAGAATTAAAGAAGATGATTTATTGATTATTATTAGTTACCCAAGATATTCCAGAACAACTCTTGATGCTGCAAGATTTGTCAAGGAGCGAAATACAAAAATAGTTGCAATTACAGATACCGAAGAATCACCTGCCTATGAATTGGCAGATGTATCACTCTTATCAAAAAGCAACATTGTATCATTTGTTGACTCCTTAGTAGTACCTATGGCAATGATAAACCAATTGATAATAAATATAAGCTTGAGGGAAAAAGAAGAAATAGTTGAATACTTTAATACATTAGAAAGACTCTGGGACCATAACAGTATATATCAGAACTTCTAATATATGTGAGGTAATGGGATACACCTCTGTTTTGGGAAAGTCTCTGGATCAGAGGAATGTCCTTAAATTAAAAGAGCGACGCTCTAAAGTAAGAATAATCATTAAGGATATAAAGAAAGGGGAGACGCTTATAACAAGAGCATGTTTATTGAGCGTTAAGGAAATACCCTATACTTTGTATCCTTTTGTTTAACTGTGCCAAAAAATTTTCTTGTTATATTTAATAATATGTACTATAATGTTAAGGTGTTGAATACATAATAGGGACATTATGTGCAACAGTAAATACTAAGTTTGGTTTCACCATACTTATATATTATGAAAGGAAAACAATATGATAATCGCAATAGACGGACCGTCAGGAGCCGGAAAAAGCACTGTTGCAAGACTATTAAGCAAAAAACTTGGATATGAGTACATCGATACAGGGGCTATGTACCGAGCTCTTGCATATAAAGCATATAAACAAAATATTGACATAAATGAAGCTAATATTGCAGAATTGCTTGAAACAACCAATATTACCTACAATGACAATAAAGTATTTTTAGACGGTGAAAATGTTGAAAACTTAATAAGAAATGAAGAAATATCAACAGCGGCTTCAAAAATATCATCTTTAAAAATTGTCAGAGAAAAAATGGTTGAAATCCAAAGAAAGATTGCAAAAAATAAAAATGTGGTATTGGAAGGTCGTGATATTGGTACAATTGTTTTTCCGGATGCAGAGCACAAATTTTTCATAACTGCATCATTGGAAGAGAGAGCAAAAAGGCGTTACGAGCAATTGAAATTAAACAATATTAAAGCTGATTACACAAATGTTATCAATGATATGATTAAGCGTGACGAAAATGATTCAACAAGAAAGTTTTCTCCCCTTAAACCTGCTGAAGATGCAATATTAATAGACACAACGAATATGGACTTGAATGAAGTTACAAAGACTATTGCACAATATATCGGAGGAAGCAATGTTTTATAAAATAGCAGTGATTGTATTAAAGGTTCTTGTATTTATAATTTTTGACTTAGAAGTATATAACAGAGAGAACCTTGACAATATAGACGGTGGCTTAATAATTTGCGGAAATCACAGATCCATGATTGACCCTGTAATATTAGCAGTATCTACTAAGCGGCAAATTCACTTCATGGGCAAAAAAGAATTGTTTGAAAACAAATTCCTATCATTTTTATTCAGAAGTCTTGGTGCCTTTCCCGTCGACAGGAAAGGAGTATCCTTATCGGCAATAAAAAACTCCCTTAATGTTTTAAATAAGGGCGGTATATTAGGAATATATCCGGAAGGAACAAGAATTAAAACCGGATTTGACGAAAAAAATGCAAAATCGGGAATTGCCTTAATAGCTAATAAAGCAAAAGTCGGAATTATGCCCGTTTATTTGGATGGACCATATAAATTCAGAGGAAAACTCAGACTGTATATAGGAGAAGAAAAAGACTACTTCAAAAATTACAGCGGCAGGCTGAATTCTGAAGATTATACGGAAATAGGAATAGAAATTTTAAAGGATATTTACAGATTAAAAAATGAAGGTATGAAATGAAAATAATTGTTTCAGAATACAACGGTTTTTGCGGAGGAGTCAAGGCTGCCGTACTGAAAGCGGATAAGATTTTGACTGACGAAAAAAAACTATACTGTTACGGAGAAATAATTCACAACAAAGATGTTGTTGAAAAATTAAAAAACAAAGGAATGGTTATTGTTGACGATATTCCTGAAAACAAGGATGCAAAATTTCTTATCAGAAGTCACGGTGTAGGAAAGAATATATATGACAGATTGGAAGAAAAAAACATCGAAGTTATTGATGCAACTTGTGTAAAAGTGAAAAAAATACATAAAATAGTTGAAGAATTCAAAAATAAAGATTACAATATAATCATTGTCGGCGATGAAAATCATCCTGAGGTACAGGGAATATCGGGCTGGTGCAACTATGAAGCCGTAATTATTAAAAGCCCTGAAGAACTAAAAAATATAATTGAGCCGACAAAAAAATACTGTTTAGTCTGCCAGACAACATTTAATTTAAATACTTTTGAAGAAATATTAAAAACTATTGAAATAAACAATTATTCTAATATAATTGTACATAATACAATATGCGATGCGACAAAGAAAAGACAAGAAGCATGCATTGCTCTTGCTTCCAAATGTGATATAATGCTTATTGTAGGCGGTAAAAACAGTTCAAACACCAAAAAGTTATATGAACTGAGCAAGGAATTGTGCGAAAACACATTCTTAATACAAAATTATAAGGAAATACCTTATAACTATATTGATAAAAATTCTATTGTGGGAGTATCCGCAGGTGCTTCAGCTCCTGACTGGATAATTGAGGAGGTTATTAATATGTTGGAAAATTTGAATAACAACATGAATGAAATGAACGAGCAGGCAGAACATGCAGATTTAGCTGAACAGTCCGAGCCGGCAGAACTGTCTGATAAAAAGGAACAGACAGAATTAGTAGAGCAATCCGAGGAAACAGAAAAGACAGAAACTGTTGAGCAGACTGATAAAGCAGAAAAAGTAAACAGTATGCATGAATTGCTTGAAAATTATGGCGGAGTAGTTAATCTCGGAATCGGCGAAAAGGTTAAAGGAACAGTAATATATGTAAGTCCTGATGCCGTTTCTGTTAACATCAATTATAAATCTGACGGAATTATAACAAGAGAAGATTTTTCCTTGGAAGAAGTTTCCGATTTAACTGAAGTAGTAAAAGAAGGAGACGAAATTGATGCAATTGTAGTAAAAATTTCTGACCAGGACGGAAATGTTGTACTAACCAGAAAACCATTGGAAGAACAGAAAATCTGGGACGATTTGGAGCAGATGAGAATCCGAGGAGAAATTGTGGAAATTCCTATAATTGAAGCATCTCAGCACGGAATTTACGGAAAACTAAAAGGCATCAAAGGTTTTATACCAAGAAATCAAATTTCAATAAAAAGAAATGTTGACCCTTCGGAATACGTAGGCAAAAATCTGAAGGTTAAGATATTGGAAACAAAGAATAAAAAAGGAAGAAGACAGTTGGTTTTAACTTCAAGAGCTGTTGAAAAATTTGAAAAGGAAATTAAAGACAATGAAGTATGGGAAACCATTCAAGAAGGAGAAATTTACGAAGGCACGGTGAAAAACCTTCAGGATTACGGTGCATTTGTAGAAATCAACGGTATCGATGGACTTCTTCACATCAATGAAATTGCATGGACCAGAATTAAACACCCGTCTGAAGTGTTAAAACCGGGCGACAAAATAAATGTAAAGGTAAAAAATGTAGATAAAGAAAATAAAAGACTTTCATTAAGTTATAAAGCAACCGTAAAAAGCCCTTGGGCAAAATTCTTGGATAAATATCAAAAGGGCGATATTGTAACAGGAGTAGTAACTCGTATTGTTGACTTTGGAGCATTTGTTAAAGTAGATGATATTGAATGTCTCTTACACATAAAAGATTTGGATTGGGCAAGAACAGAAAAGGTAACTGATATTCTCCAGGAAGGGCAGGAGGTAACTGCAAAAATACTTAGCATTACCAGAAAAGACAGAAAGGTTGGCCTTGGATTAAAGCAATTGACTGAGCATCCGTTTGATCTTTATGCTAAGACACTAAATAAAGACGATATAATACAGGTTGAAGTAACACGTATACTCTTGGACGGTATACATGTTAACGCTAATGGAAATATTGACTGCTTCATACCGATTGCAAAGGTGTCAACAGAAAAATTAAGAACGCCGGCACAAGTTGTAAAGGTTGGAGAAATAGTAGATGCTAAAGTGCAAAGTATTGATATGAAAGGTAAAAACCTTAACCTGACATTAATATTAGATGACAAAAGTGAAGAAACTGTAGAAAATAAATCTTATCAATCAGAAGATACAAACTTTACTATAGGAGAATCTATAGGAGATGCACTGGATGATTTATTAAAATAATTTCTAATGTTAGGTCGCAAGATCTAACATTTTTTTTGAAAAATAGGAGGCAAAATGCTTAAAGAATTTTTGTTTGATATATGCTCCAACCAATTTGTTTCAGGTTTTGAGCATATAAACGGTGATATTTTGATAAAATATTTTAAGCCTTATACTGATTCTTTTGAAAAGGACAGGCTTGGAAGTTATATATTTAAAAGCTCCGGCAGTAAGGACACCAAAATAATGCTTGCTGCACATATTGACGAAATAGGGCTTATGATTACAGGCATATTAGATGGAGGATTTTTGAGTTTCATTACGGTGGGAGGATTTAATCCTGCATCATTGATTGCCCAGGATGTAACAATATTCGGAAAAGAAAAAATATTTGGAGTTATAGGAATTAAACCGCCTCATTTAACAAGTGAGGAAGAAAGAAAAAAACCGCTTAAAACAAGGGAATTATATATAGATACGGGGTACACAAAAGAAAAACTTGAAAAATTAATAACAATTGGAGATATTGCAACAATAAACAGAGAACCTTTATCATTACAGGGAAGCGTTATAAGCGCCAAAGCATTTGATGACAGGGCATGTGTTGCAGTTATGCTCGAAACAGCAAAAGAATTAAAAAAAATATCACATAAAAGCAATGTATATTTTACTGCAACAGCTCAGGAAGAAACAGGTTTAAGAGGTGCCAAAACAAGCAGTTATAAAATTGCTCCCGATATCGGAATAGTCTTGGATGTAGGATTTGGCAAAACTCCCGATATGCCTTCCGATTCGGCTCTCTTAGGTAAAGGCCCAATTGTTGCATACGGAGGAAGGCTAAATACAAAACTTACAAAGAAATTTGTTGAAATTTGCAAGAAATACAACTATCCTATGCAGTATGAAGCAATTCCTGTTAGAACCGGTACAGACACTGATGCACTACAAATATCAAGAGACGGAATTCCCTGCATACTTTTATCAATTCCTCTCAGATACATGCATACATCAGTGGAAACAATAGATTTAAAGGATTTAGAAATTACAGGAAAAGCTATAGCAAGGTTTATAAATGAATTGGACAATTCCGATTTGGAGGAAATATTATGTTTTTAAATGAATTAACTAAACTTTCCGGCGTATCAGGCTGTGAATTTGAAGTAAGAAATTATATAAAGAGTAAACTGTCGGAAATGGGCTGTCAATTCTATGTAGATAAGCTTGGAAATATTATTGCTCACAACAAAGGCAAAAAAAATAAAACCATTATGGTTTCCGCTCATATGGATGAAGTAGGATTAATAGTTACTAATATTGATAGCGACGGTTTTATTAAGTTTAAAGCAGTTGGAGGAATTGACCAAAGAGTTTTAAACTCAAAGGTAGTATTAATAGGAGAAAATAATATTCCGGGCGTTATAGGCTCTAAAGCAGTACATTTGATGACTGAAAAAGAAAAAGGGGTCTCCCTTCCAATTGATAAACTATATATCGATATTGGTACAAGCACAAAAGAGGAAACAGAAAAATTAGTTAATATAGGAGACTACGCAGCTTTTAAAAGCGATTATGTTGAATTCGGCGACAATATGATTAAAGCTAAAGCCTTGGACAACAGGGTCGGATGCAGCATTATATTGGAGATTCTAAAAGAGAAATTGGATGTAGATTTTTATGGCGTATTTACCGTTATGGAGGAAGTCGGATTAAGAGGAGCAGAAACAGCCGCATATCAATTAGAGCCGGACTTAGCCATAGTATTGGAGGGAACCGTATGCGCAGATATGCCTGAAGTAGAAGAACATGAAAACTCCACCTTAATAGGCAAGGGAGCAGTATTGTCATTAATGGACAATGCTACGGTATATGATATCGACCTTGTAAGAAGAGTTGCAAAAATTGCTGAAGACAATAATATTGCATATCAGTACAGACGCTCAACTTCAGGGGCAAATGATGCCGGTGTTATCCATAAAACAAAAAAAGGCGCAAAAGTAGTGTCCATTTCAGTTCCTTGCAGATATATACATTCATCAGTAAGCGTTGCAAGCAAAAATGACTTAATGAGTGCTTTAAAGCTTACAAAACAAGTGATTATTGAAAATCAGAAAGGGGAATAAAATGTTTAACAGCGAATTAATGAAAAGATTATCCGATTGTTTCGGTCCTTCAGGAAGAGAAAAAAGGATTCGCGAAATGATTATGGATGAAATAAAAGATTTTGCAGATGAAATAACCATAGACCCACTCGGTAACCTTATAGCAAGAAAAAAGGGTACAGGCAAAAAAATACTGTTTTCTGCTCACATGGACCAAATAGGACTGATTATAACCCATGTTGATGAAAAAGGATTATTGCGTTTTGCAAACGTGGGCGGATTAAATGCCAAAGAATTATTGGGACTCCGCATGGTTTTTGATAATGGACTTGAAGGAGTAATTTGTCAAGAAGAATTAAAAGATAATGAAAAACTTTCAACAAGCAAATTATTTTTGGATGTTGCTTCTACCGACAAAGAATTTATTGCAAAGAATTTTCGAGTAGGTGATATGTGTGTATTCAAATCAGAATATTACGAAACAGAGGACTGTGTAATATGCAAGGCTGCGGATGACAGAATAGGTTGCTATGTCTTAATCGAAGCACTAAAAAATCATCCGGAAACAAACAATGATGTATATTATGTGTTTTCGGTGCAGGAAGAAGTGGGCTGCAGAGGAGCTAAAACGGCAGGATACAACATTAATCCGGATTTGGCAATAGCAGTAGATGTAACTGCAACCGGCGATACACCTGACGGAATAAAAATGGATGTTAAGTTAGGCAATGGAGCAGCAATAAAGTTAATGGATAAATCAATCATTACACATACGGAAGTAAAAGACTTATTAACAGATATTGCAGAAAAAAATAGTATTAAATATCAATATGAAATTTTGGAATTCGGCGGAACGGATGCAGGACCAATTCATACATCCAGAGATGGAGTGCCGAGCGGTGTAATATCCATTCCCACCAGAAATCTTCATACCTCCGGAGAAATATTCAATAAATTCGACGTAGAAGAATGCATAAAATTAGTAATAGGAACAGCTGCAAAATAACCCTCAATTATTATGAAATAACAAAAATATGTTAAATTTAGGGATAATATCACAAATTATAGGAAATAATATAATTTGTGATATTTTATTTAAAGGAGGATTTATGAAGGTAGGAATACCGAAAGGATTGATGTATTGCAAATACCATCCTTTTTTAGTTACTTTTTTCAGTGAATTGGGAGCTGAAATTATTGTCTCTGATGATACAAACAAAAACATTTTGGATGCAGGAGTTAAATATTGTGTGGATGATGCATGTTTGCCGGTTAAGATATTTCACGGACATGTTGATTCAATTAAGGATAAATGTGATGTACTGGTAATTCCGAGAATTATGCAATTGTGGAAGAACGAATACATCTGTCCCAAATTTTGCGGTCTGCCGGAAATGGTTATCAATAGCTTCGATAAACTGCCTGTAACAATAACAGAGCCTATTTATGCCACCACCAAGAAAAAACTTTATAATTGGGCTAAATCATCGGGAAAATTCTTAAGAAAGAATAATTATGAAATAAAAAGGGCATTCATAAATGCATTAAATGCACAAAAAGCACATGAAATCGGCATCTATGATTCCGGTTATGAAATAAATATTGCATTGACGGGACATCCCTACAATATTTATGACAGTTTTTTAAATATGAATTTGGTAAAAAAAATAAACGCGTTGGGAATGGGGATAATAACGGCTGAGTTTACTGGAGAAGACATTTTGCAAAAAGAATCGGAAAACTTATATAAAAGACCTTTTTGGACCTTTGTAAGAGAAAACTACGGGTTTGCCGTAAATGCCGCAAAAGAAAAAAACGTAGACGGAATAATATACATATCATCATTTAACTGCGGAACAGATTCAGTAATAGTTGAACTTATTAAAGACGGTGTACCGGATTTTCCATTTTTAATATTAAAAATCGACGAGCATACAGGGGAGGCGGGAATCAATACAAGAATCGAAGCATTCAGGGATATGTTGGAAAGGAGATTATTCAATGAAAGCAACATTTCCACACATGGGTAATATTTATATTGCAGTTAAGGCTTTGTTTGACGGGTTGGACATCGATTATGTAATTCCTCCTCAAAACAGTACAGAAGCTTTAAATATAGGCTCTAAATATTCACCTGAAGAAATTTGCCTTCCTTTTAAAATAATGATTGGTAATTATATTCAAGCAATCGAGCGCGGTGCCGACACGGTAATACTTACTGGAAGCTGCGGTCCCTGCCGTTTTGGGGAATACTGCGAGATTCAGATGAATTTAATGAAAAACTTGGGATATGACTTGAATTTCATTGTTTTGGATATGCCCAAGGATATAGGATTAAAAGAACTGCTTAAGAGGCTTGTGAAGGTAGGCTCAACAAGTAAAAAAAGCTCGTTTGAAAAATTAAAAGCCGCAAAAAATGCAATTGAAATTATGAATTTAATAGATGAAACAGAATCGCTTGCTCATTATTTGGCAGGCTATGAAAGAAATAAAGGCGAATGCAAAAGACTTTTGCATAAGTGTTTAAAAGAAGCGGTTAAATTATCAAATCCTTATGAAATGCTTTCATTAATAAAAGAATACAGAAATAAACTGAAATATATTCCGGTCGATATAAACAAGGATCCTTTAAAAATAGCTCTAATAGGTGAAATATACACAGTAATAGAGCCTTATTCAAATTTTTATATCGAAGATAAATTAATGGATTACGGTGTATCCAGCAAAAGAGGAATGACTCCTTCTTGGTGGTTAAAAGACATGGCATTAAAACCTTCAAAATTAAATTCTTTAAAAATAAAAAAATCATCCCGGGAATATTTATCCATGGAAATAGGAGGTCATGCCAGGGAATGCATAGGCGAAGCAATCCTTGCATATAAGGAAGGGTTTGACGGGGCAATTCAAATTTTCCCTATGGGTTGTATGCCTGAAATAGTATCTAAGTCAATTCTTCCTACTATTTCAAAGGATTACGGCTTCCCGATAATGTCATTGGTAGTTGATGATATGACAGGAGAAGCAGGTTATATTACGAGAGTTGAAGCATTCATTGATTTATTGGAAAGGAGACGCGACAATGTATTATATGGGAGTTGACGTAGGCTCTGTAAGTACGGATATTGCTCTTATTGATAATAATTATGAGTTGATTGAAAAAATATATTTAAGAACAAAAGGAAACCCTATTAAAGCAGTGCAGGAAGGGTTTAAAATACTAAAAAACAAATACGAAGACTCTGAAATTTATGCAGTGGGAACTACGGGAAGCGGCAGAATGATTGCTTCAGCAATTATCGGTGCAGATGTCGTAAAAAATGAAATTACCGCTCATGCAACAGCAGCCCTTGAAATTGACAAGGATGTAAAAACCATAATTGAAATAGGCGGACAGGATTCAAAAATAATAATTATTAATAACGGAATAGTTGTTGACTTTGCCATGAATACCGTCTGCGCCGCCGGTACCGGCTCATTTTTAGACAGGCAGGCGGAAAGGCTTGAAATACCTATCGAAGAATTTGGCGATTATGCAATGAAAGCAAGTACCGGTGTAAGAATTGCAGGCAGGTGTACCGTATTCGCCGAATCAGACATGATACATAAGCAGCAGCTTGGCTACAACCATGCAGAAATAATCAGAGGACTATGTGATGCACTGGTGAGAAACTATTTAAACAATATAGGCAAAGGCAAAACAATACTTCCAAAGGTTTTGTTTCAAGGAGGAGTTGCAGCAAACAAAGGTATGAAAAAAGCCTTTGAAAACGAGCTGGGATTTGAAATATATGTTCCAGAAAACTTCAGTATGATGGGAGCGATAGGAGCTGCAATTATTGCCGCTAATAAAGTAAAAAAGACAGGCAAAACAAATTTCAGAGGCCTTAAGCTTGCCGATAACAATATATTTTCAAGAAGCTTTGATTGTGAAGGGTGCCCGAATAAATGTGAAGTGGTAAAAATTTATGAAAATGATGATATAATCGGGTATTTCGGTGACAGATGCACAAAGTGGAGCAGTAAAATATGCGAAAAATACAAATTAGCATAAAATATCAGTCAAAGGATATCATCACTTGTTACTGCCAAATCTCAATGTGCTTATAATGCAAAGAATGCTCCATTTCATCCGTATTGACAGGGTATATAAAAAATTGTATAATCAATTATAATCCGTAATAAAAATTTAAGTGAAATAAGGTGTTAAACCTATGCTTAAAGAAGATGATTTTCCTTTCCTGTCAGCTCGAAGCTATGAATCAACATTAAATAAAATCGAATCAGCATGGGAGAATTTCATTGCCGGTGAAATTATCCCTGATTTTAACTTGCCTCGAAATCCCATCTTAGAATCATGGAAACGGTCAAAGGAAATGGGAGTTCCATACAATCTTAAATGTGCACCTTTGAAATTAAATGAACATGATATAATGGTTGAAAGAGAACGACAGCATAATTTATTCATGATTATAGATTCATACCTGGATAGTATATTCAAAATATTTCACGATGAAAATATGGCAGTTTCTTTCAGCAATGAAAAGGGTATTATTTTGAGTATCAGAGCCGGAAAATCAATGTTAGGGAATTGTCACGGCATTAATTATTTGTTGGGAGCCGGGTGGAGTGAAAACGATTGCGGTACTAATAGTATAGGCACATCTTTATATACAGGCAAGCCAATACAAATTTATGCAACAGAGCATTATTGCAAAATGGCACATTCAATAAATTGTTCATCTGCTATTATAAAAGAACCTTCTTCTGAAATCGTATTAGGAGCATTAACTATTACAACACACAAAAATATTGTTCCCGCCCATACGCTTAACTGGGCTATCAGCGAAGCACAGAAAATAGAAAATGCAATTGAATATCATTTACAAGAAGAATCAACGTCTTTAATGAATTGTTTGTTTGAAATGAATGAGCAGCCTTGCATAATCTGCAAGCTTGACGGTAAAATCAGTAAAATAAACAAATCGGCGCAAATGTTAGGTGTAAAAGTAGGGGATAGAATAGAAAACAGTTTTGTATTTCCTAAATACTCCCGATTTGATGAACTGTTTGATAATACTTATAAAACAATTTGCTGCAAAACTGAGCAAAGATATATTGTTACTATCATTCCTTGGCGTATAGGTAATAATATTATAGGAGCAATAGCATATTTCCAAAAAGAAAGTTTATTTCTTAATCAAGGCAACTCTGCTAAATTGACGAGTGATCGCAGCGAGTTTAAATGTATAATCGGTAAAAGTCCGGCATTTAGACAAGTAATTGATTTAGCTGATAAATTTTCAGATTCTGACATGCCCATACTGATAACAGGTGAAACAGGAACAGGCAAAGAGGTATTGGCTCGTGCTATTCATAATAACAGCTGCCGAAAAGAAAAAATCTTTCTGCCGGTAAACTGCGGAGCAATACCTAAAGAGTTAATATCTTCAGAATTATTCGGATATGTTGAAGGTGCTTTTACCGGCACTAAAAAAGGCGGAAGAATAGGTAAAATTGAAGCATCAAGCGGAGGCACCCTGTTCCTTGACGAAATCTGTGAAATGCCTATTGATATGCAGATTTACCTTTTAAGAGTATTGGAGGAAGGTACAATTACCCGAGTAGGTTCAAATGAAGCGATACCGGTTAATTTACGGATAATATGCGCTACTAATAAGGATATAAGACATGAGGTAGAAATAGGGAATTTTCGAAAAGATCTTTATTACAGATTAAATCCTGTAGAGCTTCACCTTCCGACTTTAAGAGATAGAGGTGATGATATTATATTGCTTGCTGAACATTTTTTGAAACTAAATTCACAAGATTTTAAGTTATCAGCAGATGCTGCTGAATTGTTAATGAATTATTCGTGGCCGGGAAATGTACGTGAATTAAAAAGTGTTATTAATCGTGCGATTTTACTTAGCAAAAATTCAATAATTACATCAAACGAACTGTTTATTCACGATAAAAAGCAAGAGATAAAATATTCAAAAACTCATACGGAAATAAATGAAAAACGTCCGACATCCGATTTAATAAAGCAAGTTATTGAAGAATGCGGCGGCAATAAAAGTCTTGCCGCACGCAGGTTGAAAATTTCAAGAATGACATTATACAGAAGAATTAAAGAATATAATTTATAATGACTATGTGATGCTTGGTCATAAGTATAGTTGCCTAACAGGCAACTTTTTTATTAATGTTACATATTACCAAGTGACAGATGTTACAATGTTACATAAAAAGTGACACCAATACAATGAAAAACCGCAACAATTAACACATGTTTCTTGGCATAAAAAATGCTAATTATTAATAGAATGTTTGTTTAAATTTTCATAAACAACATCAGTAAACATTATTAATTATTATCTAAATGGAGGGAAGCATGAAAATAACAAAATTGATTTCATTATTGCTGGCTTTACTAATGATTACTTCATTAGCAGCATGTACACAGCCTGCGGCAGAAACTCCGCCGGAAGAACCACCCGCGGAAGAAACTCCGCCTGCAGTAGAAGAAGGTATAAAATCAGGCACTTATGAAGTTGAAGGTGTCGGATTTGGCGGCAAAATGAGTGTTAAGGTAACTATCAAGGATGGCAAGATTGATGACATTGAAATTGGGAAAAATTACGAAACAAATGGTGCCGGAAGAGTTGCATTGGAATATGTTTCTCAACGTATTATTGAAGGTCAAACCACCAATGTAGAAGCAGTATCAGGGGCTACCATTTCTTCATCAAGTTTGATGGCATTGGTTAGAAAAGCATTGGAAGAAGCAGGAGCTACAAAAGACCAATTTTCAGAAGAATATAAAATAGCTCGTGACATTAAAACGGAGCGTGAGGCTGAAATAGTTATTATTGGAGCAGGCGGAACCGGTTTGGCTGCTGCCGTTACTGCAGGTCAAGAAGGTGCCTCGGTTATAGTTCTTGAAACTAACGGATTCGCAGGCGGCAATCTCTTAGTCAGCGGAGGTGTATATAATTCGCCTGAACCTGAAATGCAAGCAAAACAAGGTATAGAAGACTCACCGGAACTATTTATGCAGCAAACTTTAGCAGGAGGGGATAACATTGCAAATCCGGAACTTGTAAGGATATTAGCATATAATGCTCTTGATGGGTTAAATTGGCTAAAAGAATTAGGCAACGAATTTGAAGATCAGGTAATACAAGCGCCGGGTGCTTTGCATCCTCGTTCACACAATACGACTGCACCGTTAGGATCAGGTATAATTAAAACCTACCTGGAACATATTGATAAGATGGATAATGTAGAAATTCTATATGAGACTAAAGGAGAAAGCTTAATTCAAGAAGACGGCCGAGTTGTCGGCGTTATTGCAAAAAATCCGGATGGCTCTAAATTGACGGTAAAAGCAAATAAAGGTGTTATAATTGCAACAGGTGGTTTTTCTAAGAATGCTCAATTGGTTATGGAATATCGAAATGCGGAAAAATGGCCATTACTGGATGAAAATTCTGTATCAACAAATATGGACAGTATCCGAGGTGAAGGAATTATCATGGCAAGAGAAATCGGAGCTGACGTTGTTGATATGGATCAAATGCAGTTTTTATACTTAGGACAGCCAAAGACGGGGCTATTATCAGGCGTATTTAATGTTTCAGCAGAAGTGACTGTTTTCGTTAATAAAGAAGGCAAGAGATTTGTAGCAGAAGATGCTCGTCGAGATGTAATCAGTTCGGCCGTATTCGCCCAAGAAGACGGAATGATGTATATGCTTCATAGTGCAGAATCATTAAGCGACCCGGCAAATCAACTGAATATTGACGGTATTCCGATGAAGGAATTGTTGGATATCGGAGCTTATGGCTGGAAACAAGGCGATACATTGGAGGAACTTGCTAAGGAAATAGGAGTACCTGCTGAAAATCTTGTACAAACAATAGCAGAATACAACGAAGCAGTTGATACTAAGAATGATCCTTTCGGAAGAACATTATTAAATGTAAAAATGGAGAAAGGACCCTTCTATGCAATTCCGAGAGTGCCCGCTCTGCACCACACTATGGGCGGATTGCGCATCGATACCTTGGCTCGTGTATTAGATACTAAGGGAGAACCTATCCCGGGATTATATGCCGGCGGTGAAGTAACCGGTGGAATCCACGGCGGCAATAGATTAGGCGGTAATGCAGTAACTGATACGGTTGTATTTGGTCGTCTTGCAGCACAATCAGCAGTTGCCGGAAAATGAGATAAAAAAAGTTTCACATAATATCCTCCACTTATACAGATTCAATAGATCTGTAGATAATCTTATTTAAGAACAGACCCGGGAGACTATCCCAGGTCTATTCTAATATTATATTAATATTGAAGAGTAACTTTTTATTTAACTGTTATTGATTTCTTTATTTCAGCTGATTTATATATAGCATCGGTTACCAGCTGTACCTTATATCCATCTTGTATATCAGGATATGCTTTTGTATTATTGGCAACGGCATCAATAAAATCAAATATGCTTGCTATATGGTATCTTGTCCATGCAATATTTACTCTTGGAGGCGGGAAAGAAGCAGCTTTGCCATATTTTTGAGTTGTTTCTATAGCCTTAAAACCGCTTAGACCGCCTATAGGGGATTTTTCATCTTCATTATTAAAATAGTATATGACATTAGGATTATCATGAGTAAATTTAATGGCTCCTTTTTCTCCGTATATTTCAAATGTTAAATCTATTCCTGAGCCTGCTGCTACTTGAGAAAGAAGCAGTGTTCCCATTTTATCTCCGCTATAAAGCTGAACATTAAGTATATCTTCTATTTCTACATCTACCGTTTTGTCCGTTCCCAATAAAGGTCTTTTCTTGAAATGGGTTCTTTTATCAGCATATACTTCGTCAATATCTCCTATCAGGTAGTGGATTAAATCAATTGCATGAGTTCCTAATGCGTATAAAACTCCGCCGCCGGATTTTTCTTTTGTTGACTGCCAGCTGATAGGTCTGTTGGGGTCCAGGAATTCACTTCCGTAATACTTAAAATTAAAGTGTATTATATTGCCTATTTTACCTTCATCTATTATCTGTTTTGCCCTCATTATGGCAGGGACGAATCTATACTCAAAAGTAATTCTGCTTGTTTTGTTATAATTATATTTTTTATATGCCTCCATTACCTCATTTGCTGATTCAATATCAGCGGCTAAAGGTTTTTCGCAATATATATGCTTACCGGCCTTAATTGCTTCAATCAAAATTTCTTTATGTAAAAAATTCGGTACACAAATATCTATAACATCTACATTTTCATCATTTATTAGGCTCTTGTAATCCGGATAAATCTTTTCGAATTTTATGGGAAAACTTGTTTTACTTGTCTTTGAAACAGCATACATATTTACATTCACGTCAGTATTATAATAATATTTCATAATATCATAGCACATTGTGTGCATCTTTCCCATGTAACCAAATCCAATCATCCCTACATTAATATTTTTCATCCTTTTCTCCTCCATATAGTTATAAATTTCAACGCACGCTCTAAAAATATTATACAAACGATTGCAGAAATAATCAAGGGATTCATCTAATTGAAAAATAATAGTTTCGGATTATATTAGCAGGGTATAAATAATGTATCTCAATATTAAAATATAAGGAGGTTTTATGAAGTTAAAAGGGAAGACTGCAGTCGTAACAGGCGCAAGTTCAGGAATGGGCAGAGAAATTGCTTATTATTTTGCTAAGGAAGGTGCTAATGTTGTAGCAGTAGCACGTCGTGCCGAAAGGTTGAATGAACTGGTTGAACAAACTAAAGATTTTGAAGGTAGGGTTGTAGCATATTCTGCAGATATAACAAATAGTCAAAAAGTAAATGAGATGATTGATGAGGCAATTAAACAGTTTGGCAGAATGGATATTCTGGTTAACAATGCCGGCATTATGGATGATATGAGTGCGGTTGGCGATGTAAATGATGAAATGTTTGATAAGGTATTTAATTTAAATGTAAAAACCATATTATATTCTATGAGAAAGGCTGTAAAACATTTTGAAGAAATTGGCGGCGGTGTAATAATTAATATTTCTTCTATTGCCGGATTGTACGGTGGTGCTGCCGGAGCTACATATACGGCAAGCAAACATGCAGTGGTAGGCTTAACCAAAAACACGGCATTTATGTATGCTTTGAAGAATATAAGGTGCAACGCAATATGTCCCGGAGCCGTAGCGACGGAAATAGGCAATTCTGAATTTATGAAGAATATTAATATGGAAGGTGTACAACGAACGGGAATAGGGATGCCGCTTAATCCTCGAACAGGTGAACCAAGTGAAATTGCAAAAGTCGCAGTGTTTTTAGCCAGCGATGATGCATCGTTTGTAAATGGACAATGTATTGCCGTTGATGGCGGCTGGAGGGCTTACTAAATTTATTTGACAAGATTGCTGCAAAAAATTACAGATGAAAATGTATATCATTATAATAAAAGTAATATTCAAATATTTCTTGAATATTGCTTTTATTTTAATATATGTTATTATAGTTTAAGAAAAACAGATGAAATATATATTTGGAAGGGATTGAAAATGATTAGGTCAGCTGAACAAGAGTTATATAATATATTAGAACAACTAAATATTAAATATAAAAGATATGAGCATAAACCTGTATATACTGTCGAAGAAGCAGACAATTTGGATATTGATATTCCGGGACAACACTGCAAAAATTTATTTTTAAGAAATAAAAAAGGGAATATTCATTATCTTGTTATTGCAGATTCACAAAAACATATAGATTTGAAATTATTATCGAAAGAAATAGGGTCTTCAGGTCTGTCCTTTGCTTCCGAAGAAAGATTACAAAAATATTTGGGACTTAAAGCTGGCTCAGTAAGTCCTTTTGGTTTAATAAATGATATAGAAAGAAAAGTAATAGTTTTAATCGATAGAAAACTAACCGATAAAAGTATTGTAAATTTCCATCCGAATGTAAATACTGCAACTATTGGTGTTTCTTATGACGACCTGGAAAAATTTATAAAATGGCATGAAAACAGATTTATTTATATAGATTGAGTCAATAGAATTTATACCGATATTCAAGATTGAGTTATAGCATATGGGAGATTAACATGCAATATTACAAATATGGGAAAAAAGAAACAGATTATCTAAAAGAAAGGGATTCCAAATTAGGAAGAGAAATAGACAGAATCGGAATCGTAAAAAGAGAAGTAAACCCGGATATATTTGATTCGCTTATAGCAAGTATTATAAGTCAACAGATATCTACCAAAGCTGCTTTTACGGTAAAAAATCGATTAAAAGAGTCAGTTGGAGAGATAACTCCGGAAACTATCAGCAAATTAGATATCGAAAGCATCCAGCTATGCGGGATGACAATGAGAAAAGCCAAATATATTAAAAATATAACTCAAGCAGTTGTAAGCAAGACTATAAACCTTGATAATTTAAATTTATTAAGTGATGAAGAAATCATAAATGAATTAATCAAATTTGAAGGGGTAGGGAAATGGACGGCAGAGATGCTGCTTATACATTCTTTTCAAAGACCCGATATATTAAGTTATAACGATTTAGGTATCCAAAGAGGATTAAAAAAATTGTATTCATTAGAAGATATTTCCAAAGAAGAATTTGAAACGTACAGAAAAAGATATTCCCCTTACAATACGGTAGCATCTTTATATTTATGGAAAATATCAGAAGACTGATAAATACTAGCTTCCTTATTATATAGCAAAATGAGTTTACATAATTTATATTATGTAAACCGCAGCCGCTACATATTTGGTTGAATTTTAACGATAAATAATCTATAATAGAGGATAATACGAACAAAAATTGGATAAGGAGAATATATGAAATCTTACAGAAAAATATTAACTTTTAACACCAAGACTCGTAGGGCATTTATTAATATTACTCCGCAAATAGAGGAATGTTTAAAAGAAAGCGGCATTAAGGAGGGACTGCTCCTATGCAATCCAATGCACATAACGTCCAGTGTTTTTATAAATGATGATGAGCCCGGCTTGCATAGGGATTTTGAAGCTTTCCTGGAAAAACTTGCTCCGGAAAAACCATATAGCCAATATCTTCATAATGGATACGAGGATAATGCCGATGCTCATATAAAGAGAACAATTATGGGAAGAGAAGTTGTAGTAGCCATAACAGAAGAGAAGTTAGATTTTGGTACGTGGGAACAGATATTCTATGGTGAATTTGACGGAAAAAGAGCAAAAAGAGTATTGGTAAAAATTATTGGTGAATAGCTAAAATATCAAGAGGTACTTAATATGGATGTAACAATTAAGCCGGCATATAATGAAAAAGAAGAAATTCTTAAATTATTTAAAGAATATACAGATAGCATATTAGCAGAAGGCGAAGAGGTTGCCGCATGTTTGAAATCACAGAACTATGATAAAGAAATAATTGAGATTGAAGAAAAATACGGCTTGCCCGGAGGCAGGTTATATATAGCATGCATTGGAAGTGAAACTGTAGGGTGTGTTGCATTAAAAAAAATTGATGATAAATACTGTGAAATGAAACGCTTATATGTCAGACCGGGTAATCGTGGAAAACATATTGGAAGGAAACTTATGGAACAGGTTATTTTTGATGCACAGGGAATCGGATATAAACATATAAGACTTGATACATTTCCTTTTATGAATGTCGCAATTAAAATGTATAAGAATTACGGCTTTTACGAAATTGAAAGATATAATGATAATCCCGCACCGACAGCAGTATTTATGCAATTAGATTTATAGAATGTACTAGAACTATGTTTAATCAATAAATGTACTAATACACATTAATTTTTAAATAGGAGAGATATATGACTTTTTATAATTATTTATTAAGCAGTCTGCCTAATGAGTTTACAGCCAAAATTATATAT